>OKVK01001050.1_pt1 | contig 15420 bp, 12 predicted proteins | sample 1604771 | NCBI WGS metagenome assembly OKVK01 (sample SAMN01760906, study PRJEB22395) | human gut metagenome | reverse complement strand
TGTGTGGATGAGATGCTGTGGATCTGGCAGAAAAAGTCCAACAACATTCATGATTTAAACAGTCACATCTGGGACAGCTGGGCAGATGAGGACGGTTCCATCGGAAAAGCCTACGGCTATCAGATCGGTGTGAAGAGTCAATATAAAGAAGGCATGATGGACCAGATGGACCGGGTGCTGTATGACCTGAAGAACAACCCCTTCAGCCGCAGAATCATTACCAATACTTATGTCCATGAGGATTTAAGCGAGATGCATCTTTATCCCTGTGCTTATAGCACCACCTGGAATGTGACCGAGGAGAAAGGGTCTGACAAACTGGTGCTCAACATGGTATTAAACCAGCGGTCTCAGGACGTGCTGGCGGCCAACAACTGGAATGTGTGTCAGTATGCCATTCTTCTCATGATGGTGGCGCAGGTCTGCGACATGGTTCCGGGGGAACTTCTGCATGTCATCGCGGATGCCCATATTTATGACCGGCATGTGGATGCAATCAGAGAACTGATTGGCAGAGAAGAATATCCGGCTCCGAAGGTACATTTAAATCCTGAGGTAAAGGATTTCTACCAGTTCACAACCGCGGACCTTCTGGTGGAGGATTATCAGGCAGGACCGCAGATTAAAAATATTCCCATCGCTGTATAGGAAAAACAGGAGGACGAACAACATGAATTTAATAGTGAATGTGGACAGTAACTGGGCGATCGGACATCAGGGAAAACTTCTGGTGACCATTCCGGAAGATATGAAATTTTTCCGTTCCGAGACCAGCGGAAAAGTCGTAGTTCTCGGCAGAAAGACGTTGGATACCTTCCCGGGCGGACAGCCGTTAAAGAACCGGACCAATATTATATTAAGTCACAATCCGGATTATAAAGTCAAAGGCGCAATTGTCTGCCACAGTGTGGAGGAAGTGCTGGAAGAACTGAAAAAATATAACAGTGAAGACGTCTATATCATCGGTGGAGATTCCATCTACAAGGCATTTCTGCCCTACTGTGATGTGGCCCATGTGACGAGAACAGACCATGTCTATGATGCAGATGCATGGTTCCCGAATCTGGAAGAGGATCCGGAATGGGTGCTGACCGGCGAGAGCGAGGAGAAGACTTATTTCGACCTGGAGTTCAGATTCTGCCGATATGAGAGACGGGAGGCCTAGGATGTCCAAAAGACAGAGGCTGTTCCAGCCGGGGACACGCGGGCTGGATACCAATCTTCTGGTAGTGCTGATCTTTATCATGGTGTTCGGATTTGTCATGATCTACAGTGCCAGCTATTATACGGCAGGCATGAGCAAGGCTTACAATAATGATCCCATGTATCTTCTGAAAAATCAGATCATCTATTCGATGCTTGGAATTATAGCAATGCTGGTGGTGGCTTCCATCAATTACCATTTCTGGTGCCGGTTTGCGACCATTGGTTATATTGCCTGTATCGGACTGATCTTTCTTCTGAAGACGCCTCTGGGTGTCACGGTAAAAGGTGCGACCCGCTGGATTCGAATTGCGGGTGTGCAGTTTCAGGTAGCGGAGCCAGTGAAGCTCATTATGATTGTCTTCATGGCAACGCTGATTGCGGCGAAGGGACGGCACCTGAAAGGTTGGATTCCCATGTTCCGACTTCTGATTCCGAGTGGCATTATCGCAGTGATGCTCTGGAAGATCAGTGACAACATGAGTACGGCGACCATTCTTCTGGGAACAGCGGTATTCATGATCTATGTAGTGCATCCAGATCAATGGAAATTTATTTTATGTGCGCTCGGTGTCGCCATTTTCGTAGGACTGGTGATCCACTATGTGCAGAGCCTGGATCCGGCGACCATGGATGAGATCAACTTCCGTTTTGCCCGTATCCGTGCATGGTTGGATCCTTATGAATATGAAGACGGAAAAGCATATCAGTCCCTGCAGGGACTTTATGCCATCGGTTCCGGCGGACTGTGGGGCAAGGGGCTTGGCAACAGTATCCAGAAGCTGGGTAAGATCCCGGAGCCTTATAATGACTATATTTTTGCAATCATCTGTGAAGAGCTGGGAATTTTCGGCGCAGGCCTGATTGTGCTGTTGTTTATCTACCTGCTGTACCGGATCTATATTATCTCCCAGACTGCGGAGGATCTGCTGGGGAGAATGATTTCCATCGGAGTCTTCTCGCATATTGCGTTGCAGGTAATCTTAAATCTGCTGGTCGTGACAGGACTGTTCCCGACGACCGGTGTGACTCTGCCGTTCTTCAGTTACGGAGGTACCGCTACGGTATTTCTGCTCATGGAGATCGGTCTGGTGCTCAATGTGAATAAATACAGTGTGAAGAAGCGTCTGGATGCGCTCCGGGACGCAAGGTTATAACAGGAGGATGTTATGTATCGAGATCATACAAAAGTAGTAAAAATCGGTGATCGGGTCATCGGTGGGGGAAATCCCATTCTGATCCAGTCCATGACCAATACAAGAACGGAGGATGTGGAGGCGACTGTTTCCCAGATTCGTCGTCTGACCGCAGCCGGATGTGAAATTATCCGCTGTACTGTTCCTACAATGGAAGCGGCGCTGGCGTTAAAAGAGATCAAGAAGCAGATCTCTATTCCGCTGGTGGCAGATATTCATTTTGACTACAAGATGGCCATTGCAGCCATGGAAAACGGCGCAGACAAGATCCGTATCAATCCAGGAAATATCGGAAGCTATGAGCGCATCAAAGCGGTTGTAGACACGGCAAAAGAAAGAAATATTCCCATTCGTGTGGGGGTGAACAGCGGTTCCCTGGAAAAAGAACTGGTGGAAAAATACCACGGCGTCACCGCAGAGGGAATTGTGGAGAGTGCCCTTGATAAAGTAAAAATCATTGAAGATATGGGATATGACAATCTGGTCATCAGTATTAAATCTTCCAACGTACTTATGTGTGCAAAAGCCCATGAGCTGATTGCTCAGAAGACGGATCATCCGCTGCACGTGGGAATTACAGAGGCAGGCACCCTGTATTCCGGAAATATCAAATCCGCAGTCGGCCTTGGCGTGATCCTCTATCAAGGCATCGGTGATACGATCCGTGTCTCTCTGACCGGGGATCCGGCAGAGGAAGTAAAATCTGCGCGTCTGATCTTAAAGACCTTGGGACTCAGAAAAGGCGGTGTGGAAGTTGTTTCCTGCCCGACCTGCGGAAGAACCAAGATTGACCTTATCGGTCTGGCAAATAAAGTAGAAGCCATGGTGGCCAACTATCCGCTGGACATCCGCGTAGCTGTTATGGGCTGCGTGGTGAACGGACCTGGTGAGGCAAGAGAGGCAGATATCGGAATTGCAGGCGGCGACGGCATCGGTCTTCTGATCAAACATGGTGAGATTGTTCAGAAGCTTCCGGAGGATCAACTCCTGGATGCTCTTCGTACAGAACTGGAGAACTGGAATGAATGAAAAACCGTTTTTTGAAGTGTTTCGCACACTGCAGGTAGACGGACAACTGCATAGTCTCTTTGAGCAAGTTATGGTAACCAGGGTATCAACAAACCCTGGGCGTGATGTGCTCAGAGTGTACATTGTGAGCAAAAAGCTGATTGCAAAAGATCAGCTTTTTCATATTGCAAAACAGATTCAGCGTCAGGTCTTTGGCACCAGGAAGACGCAGGTCTATCTCTTTGAAAAATTCCAGTTGTCAGAGCAGTACACGCCGGAGAAATTATGGGACCTCTATGAGGACAGTGTGCTCATGGAACTGGAAGCTTACAGCCCCTACAAAAGAAGCATTATGAAAAATGCGAAGGTGGAGTTTCCGGATGAACACAACATGCGGGTGACGGTTTCCGATCAGGTCTATGACAAGGAAGCAGTGGATGATATTTTACGGATTCTGGACCGGGTGTTTAATGAGCGCTGTGGCTTTCAGGTGAAGGTGGATGTGAATTACGTCGATCTGAAAGAACACAAGAGCCTGGAGAAGAGCGAGGCGCAGATGCGCCAGCGGATCAGCTTTCTGACGGAAAGTCTTATGAAGGAAAAGGAAGCCAAAGCTGAGGCGAAGGCGGAGCGGAAAGCAGCCAGGGAAGAGGCAAAGGCAGCAGGCGCTTCCGGTGGAAAATCATCGGGAAATAGTGCCGGAGCAGCATCCAGTGCCGGTGGAAGTGCACCAATTGAAAAAGATGCAGGCAGCTTTGGCGGTAAGAAATCTTTTGGCGGCGGCCGGTGCGGCGGAGAAGGCCGCAGCGGCAGTATCCGGAGAAGCGACAACCCGGATGTACTTTATGGACGTGATTTTGAGGATGAGCCGATTCCGTTGGAGCAGATCGTCGAGGAGATGGGAGAGGTAACCGTCCGCGGCAAGATCCTCAATATGGAGGAGAGGGAGATCCGTGGAGAACGTACCATTGTCACCCTGACAGTGTCGGATTTTACAGATACCATTCATATTAAGATGTTTACCAGAAATGAGCAGCTGGAAGAACTGCGAAGTAAGATTTCTGCAGGCGGTTTTGTAAAGATCAAAGGTATGACGACCCTGGACCGTTTCGATCACGAGCTGACTATCAGTTCCGTGGTGGGTATTAAGAAGATTGCAGACTTTACCACTTCCCGTATGGATTATTCCTACAAGAAGCGCGTGGAGCTGCACTGCCATACGAAGATGAGCGACATGGACGGCGTTACCGATGCATCGGTTCTTCTGAAGCGTGCCAAAGCATGGGGAATGCCGGCTCTTGCTATCACGGATCATGGCTGCGTGCAGGCATTTACGGAGGCCAGCCATACGATTTCCAAGGATGAAGACTTTAAGGTCATTTACGGAGTGGAAGGTTATCTGGTGGATGACCTGAAGGAATTGGTAGAAAATTCCAAGGGGCAAAGTCTCGATGATCCCTATGTAGTATTTGACCTTGAGACCACCGGACTTTCCGCGGTCAACAATAAGATCATTGAGATCGGTGCGGTCAAGGTGGAAAATGGAAAGATCACCGACCGGTTCAGCACTTTTGTCAATCCGAAGGAGCCCATTCCCTTTGAAATCGAAGAACTGACCAGTATCAGTGATGAGATGGTCATCGGCGCGCCGACCATCGAAGAAATTTTACCGGATTTCCTAAAGTTTTGTGAAGGCTGTGGGCTGATTGCCCACAATGCTTCTTTCGATGTGGGATTTATCGAGGAAAACTGTCGCCGTATGAATATTCCTACAGATTTTACGGTAGGAGATACAGTGGCTATGGCAAGACTTCTTCTTCCGGCCCTTAATAAATTTAAGCTGGATACAGTAGCCAAGGCACTGAATGTGTCTCTTGACCATCATCACCGTGCGGTGGATGATGCGGCCTGCACGGCGGAGATTTTTGTAAAATTTATCGAGATGTTCAAGGCAAGGGACGCTTATAATCTCGATCAGGTCAACGAGATGGGACGAACCAATGAGGATGCCATCCGAAAGCTTCCGACTTACCATGTTATTATCCTGGCAAAAAATGACATCGGGAGGGTGAATCTTTATCGTCTGGTATCCTGGTCACATCTTAAATATTTTGCCAGAAGACCGCGGATTCCCAAGAGTCTTCTGGATGAATACCGGGAAGGTCTGATCGTAGGCTCTGCCTGCGAGGCAGGAGAACTGTACCAGGCAATTCTTAGAGGAGCGCCCAGCCAGGAAGTGGCGCGAATCGTGAATTTCTACGATTACCTGGAGATTCAGCCACTGGGCAACAACGGTTTTATGCTGCGGGATTCCAAGAATCCGGTAAACTCGGAGGAAGATCTCCGGGAAAATGTCCGGAAGATCGTGCGCCTTGGTGAAGAATTTAAGAAGCCGGTCGTTGCCACCTGTGATGTACATTTTATCGATCCGGAGGATGAAGTATACCGACGGATTATCATGGCAGGAAAAGGCTTTAGCGATGCCGATGAGCAGGCGCCTTTATATCTTCGTACTACGGAGGAGATGCTGGCAGAATTTGAATTCCTCGGTGCGGAGAAGGCAGAAGAGGTGGTCATCACCAACACAAATAAGATTTCCGATATGTGCGAGCATCTGTCACCGGTGCGTCCGGATAAGTGCCCGCCGGTCATTCCAAATTCGGACAAGACGCTGCGTGAGATCTGTTACAACAAAGCCCACGAGATTTACGGAGATGATCTGCCGGAAGTGGTAACGGAGCGTCTGGAGAGGGAACTGAAGTCCATCATCGGAAATGGATTCGCCGTGATGTACATCATTGCCCAGAAGCTGGTGTGGAAATCCAATGATGACGGCTATCTGGTAGGCTCCCGTGGATCTGTAGGTTCCTCGTTCGTTGCTACCATGGCGGGAATTACGGAAGTAAATCCGCTGCGTCCTCATTATATCTGTCCCCAGTGTCATTACAGTGATTTTGACTCGGATGATGTGAAAGCTTATGCAGGAATGGCGGGCTGCGATATGCCGGACAAGGACTGCCCGGTGTGCGGTCATAAGCTATTAAAAGAGGGATTTGATATTCCCTTCGAGACCTTCCTTGGATTTAAGGGAAATAAAGAGCCGGATATCGACTTGAACTTCTCCGGTGATTACCAGTCCAAGGCGCACAAATATACGGAGGTTATCTTCGGTGCAGGACAGACTTTCCGTGCAGGAACCATCGGTACGTTGGCAGATAAGACGGCATTTGGCTATGTAAAAAAATATTATGAAGAGCGTGGCACCAGCAAGCGGAACTGTGAGATCGACCGGATCGTGCAGGGATGTACAGGTGTCCGCCGGACCACAGGACAGCACCCGGGCGGTATCATTGTACTTCCCTTGGGCGAAACGATCTATTCCTTTACTCCGGTGCAGCATCCGGCCAACGATATGACGACGGATACGGTAACGACTCATTTCGATTACCATTCCATCGACCATAACCTGTTGAAGCTGGATATCCTGGGACATGATGATCCGACGATGATCCGTATGCTGGAAGACTTGACCGGAGTGGATGCAAAGACGATCCCGCTGGATGATCCGGAAGTTATGTCCCTCTTCCAGAGTACGGAAGCCCTGGGCGTGAAGCCGGAGGATATCGGGGGTACCCGTTTAGGTTCTCTTGGAATTCCGGAGTTTGGTACGGAATTTGCCATGCAGATGTTGATTGATACCCATCCGACCCATTTTTCCGATCTGGTCCGCATTGCCGGACTGGCCCATGGAACGGACGTATGGCTGGGCAATGCCCAGACGTTGATTCAGGAAGGAAAGGCGACCATTTCTACGGCCATCTGTACGCGAGACGATATTATGACGTATCTCATTGGTATGGGACTGGACAGTGAGATGTCCTTCAAGATCATGGAGGCCGTCCGGAAAGGAACCGTTGCAAAAGGAAAATGTGACAATTGGCCGAAATGGAAGGAAGAGATGATTGCCCACAACGTACCGGACTGGTACATCTGGTCCTGTGAGAAGATCAAGTATATGTTCCCAAAAGCACATGCGGCGGCTTACGTTATGATGGCATGGCGAATCGCCTGGTGTAAGATCAATTATCCGCTGGCTTACTATGCGGCATATTTCAGTATCCGTGCGGATGCATTTAATTATGAGATCATGTGTCAGGGCCGGGATCGACTGGAATACTATATGGCAGATTATAAGAGAAGAAGTGATTCCTTATCCCAGAAAGAACAGGAGACGCTGAAGGATATGAAGAGTGTACAGGAAATGTATGCCCGCGGCTTTGAGTTTATGAAGATCGACGTCTACCGGGCCAATGCCCATGAGTTCCAGATCATTGACGGAAAACTCATGCCCTCCCTGTCCACCATTGACGGACTGGGTGATAAGGCAGCGGATGCCTTCGTGGAAGCCGCAGCGCAGGGACCGTTCCTTTCCAAAGATGATCTCCGTCAGCGAAGTAAGCTCAGTAAGACGGTGATTGATCTGATGGCGGATCTGGGTCTTCTGGAAGGATTGCCAGAATCCAACCAGCTTTCGCTGTTTGATTTTGGCTGATTTAACAGGAATAAGTGCTTTACTTATTAAGGTTAATAAGATATACTAAGCTGTGTATGCGGTCAATTTTAATAACCTGGGACCGTAGTTGTTTATATAGGACAGGCAAGAGAGCCTGTGAAATGGAGGAAGTTATCTATGGTAAGAGCAGTTGTAGGAGCAAACTGGGGTGACGAAGGAAAAGGAAAGATCACCGATATGCTCGGCCAGGAGTCTGATATTATTGTAAGATTCCAGGGAGGAGCCAATGCGGGACACACAATCGTCAATGATTATGGAAAGTTTGCATTACACACCCTGCCGTCCGGAATTTTTTATGGTCATACGACCAGTATTATCGGAAACGGTGTGGCACTGAATATTCCGGTATTTTTCAAAGAGCTTCAGAGCGTTGTGGATCAGGGCGTGCCGATGCCGAAGATTCTGGTATCTGACCGTGCGCAGATGGTAATGTCTTATCATATTCTTTTTGATAAACTGGAAGAGGAGCGTCTGGCAGGAAAGTCCTTTGGATCTACCAAATCCGGTATCGCACCGTTCTATTCAGACAAATATGCAAAGATCGGTTTCCAGGTCAGCGACCTGTTTTCCGATGAGAAAGAATTAAGAGAAAGAATTGCTAATGTAATTCTGAAGAAAAATGTTCTCCTTGAGAATCTGTATCATGCAGAACCCCTCAAAGAGGACGATATCTACGAAGAGTTGATGGGCTACAAGAAGATGGTAGAGCCGTATGTGTGCGACGTATCCGCATATCTGTGGGAAGCTATCAAAGAAGGAAAGAACATCCTGCTGGAAGGTCAGCTGGGAACCCTGAAGGATCCGGATCATGGAATTTACCCGATGGTTACCTCTTCTTCCACACTGGCAGCTTACGGTGCCATCGGAGCAGGTATTCCGCCTTATGAGATCAAACAGGTTATCACTGTATGTAAGGCATACTCCAGTGCAGTAGGAGCAGGTGCATTTGTCAGCGAGATTTTCGGTGAGGAAGCAGACGAGCTCAGAAGACGCGGCGGAGACGGCGGAGAGTATGGTGCAACTACCGGACGTCCGAGAAGAATGGGATGGTTCGACTGTGTGGCTTCCAAATACGGATGCCGTCTGCAGGGTGCTACTGATGTGGCATTTACCGTACTTGACGTACTTGGCTATTTGGATGAGATTCCGGTATGCGTAGGTTATGATATTGACGGAAAAGTAACGACTGATTTCCCGACCACTCATCTGTTGGAGAAAGCAAAACCGGTATACGAGGTTCTTCCGGGATGGAAATGTGATATCCGCGGTATCAAGAATTACGAAGAGCTGCCGGAGAACTGCCGCAAATACATCGAGTTCATTGAGAAACAGATTGGATTCCCGATTACCATGATTTCCAATGGACCGGGAAGAAACGACATCATCCACAGAAATGTGAAATAAGAAAATCATGATCAGAAATATTGTATTTGACATCGGAAATGTGCTGGCAGAGTTCAGCTGGCGGGAACACCTTGCCCGTTTCGGATTTACCGGGGAAAAGGCAGAGCGCATCGGAAAAGCCATGATGCTGAATCCGACCTGGAACGAACTGGACCGCGGTGTGTGGAGCAGGGAAAAACTGCTGCAGTCCTTTATCAAGGAGGCACCGGATCTGGAACAGGAGATTCGTCTCGTATTTTCAGATCTGTCCACGATTGTGCGGAAATTTCCAAAGTCCGACAGCTGGGTGCAGAGTTTAAAAGACAGAGGATATCATGTATACTATCTGTCTAATTACAGCAGCTATGTTCGAAAAGATACGGAAAAAGAGCTTACCTTTATGAAGCTGATGGATGGCGGAATTATGTCCTATGAAGTGCAGCTGATTAAACCGGATCTGGCAATCTATCAGACACTGATGGAACGTTATGACCTGCAGCCGGAAGAATGTGTATTTCTGGATGATACAAAAGCCAATATTGACGGGGCACTGCGTGCAGGCATGCAGGGAATTCTCGTTAAAACACAGGAGCAGGCCATGCAGGATCTGGATGAGCTGCTGAAGACAAATTGATAAAAAAAGGGAGCAGGAGGGGAGACTTTTCTGCTCCTTGTCTTATCCAATGAAGATGACGAAAGGACAAACGGAAGATGAGAGATATACTGGATGTGCACACCCATACAGTTGCCAGCGGCCATGCATATAACAGCATGTTGGAAATGATCCATGCAGCGCAGGAGAAGAAACTGGAAGTGTATGGAATTACGGAGCATGCGCCGAAAATGCCGGGAACATGCGGTGAGTTTTACTTTCATAATCTGAAAGTGGTGCCGCGTAAGCACGGAGATCTGGAGCTGCTGCTCGGCGTGGAACTGAATATTCTGGATGAAAAGGGAACAGTAGATCTGGAAGAGCCCCATCTGGGAAGAATGGATGTGGCGATCGCGAGCCTTCATACACCCTGCATCAAACCTGGCAGCCGGGAGTGGAATACGGAATGTCTGATTCAGGCTATGAAAAATCCACATATTAATATCATCGGCCATCCGGATGACGGACGTTATCCACTGGATTATGAGGCAGTGGTGCAGGCAGCAAAAGAAACTCATACATTGCTGGAGATCAATAATAACTCTCTGAATCCCCGCTGTTTCCGTCAGAATGCCAGGGAAAATGATCTGACCGTGCTCCGGCTCTGCAAGCAGTACGGCGTATCCATCATCATGGGAAGTGACGCTCACTGGATGGATGATATTCTGGATCACGGACGTGCCATGGAGCTTCTGGTGGAGACAGATTTTCCGGAAGAACTGGTGGTTAATACGCAGAAAGAGCGTTTATTCAAGTTTATCAATAAGTACCTGTAGAAGACTGGACTTTATAGTTTTACTGTGTTAAAATTATAAAGCATAAGGGTTTTAGAAAATCATGATGTAGAACAGGGGAAATGCATGATGAACAAGAAGATCAGAAATGAAGCGACAGACGGTTTGTTTCGTGCCATACTGAATCTGAACAGTCTGGAAGAGTGCTATACATTTTTTGAGGACGTATGTACGATCAATGAGATCCAGTCATTGTCTCAGCGGTTTGAAGTAGCCAAGCTTCTCAGAGAGAAGCGGACGTATCTCGAGATCGCAGAGCAGACAGGCGCATCTACAGCGACTATCAGCCGCGTGAACCGGTCCCTGAATTATGGTAACGACGGATATGACATGGTATTCCGACGGATGGAGCAGGAAGATCAGGAAAACAAATAAGAAACAAAAGAATCTCCGGCAGGGCATTTGGCTTTGCCGGAGATTTTACATGTATCAGTCTTTGCGTTTTTTTGCCGGTTCCTTTTTCGAAAGGCCGTCGATCAGTTTTTCAATCACCTGTTTTTTGACATAGACATCAAAGCTTAACAGGCAGATAAAGGAGAAGGTCTGCAGGAACTGCCGGTCTTCCTCAGCTGCATCAGGGAAAATATCGGAAGCAATGTGGTATTTGTCGATCACATCCTGCTTCATCTTTTCCACCTGGCTCTTTTCCAGACTGAATACTTCCTCATAGATGGACTGCATGTTGAATTCGCCCTCATTGTGAAAATAGCGGTCGGTCAACGGTTCCAGCAGACTCTGGATATCGCCGATAGAGAGAATGGACTTGTAATAGTAAATATAAATCAGGAGCAGCATGTGCTCTTTGGAATATTTCTTCTTCTCCGGGGAGGGAAGAAGACGGTTCTTTGCATAATTGTTGATCATGGTTTTAGTGAGGATCTTGTCCTCCGGATAACGCTTGGAGGCGTTTAAATGCTCTTCCATAAACGTCGTCACCTGATCCATGTAGAGATCAATGTTCGGAATCTCCTTTGGCTTGATGTAATCAATCCGGTCAAGGCTTTCCAGAATACTGTTAAGGATGTCCTGCTGGTTAATTGTCATAAGTAATCACCTCGTCTGTCTATTATATAGTATTTAAAACTACATAACAAGTCTTTTTGCACAAAAAAATCGGGAGGATTTACGTATAAGAAAGAGATTGCAGGGTATACTGTAAGTGTACGGAAGATAAATTGAATACTTATCCTCCCCTTTGAAGGTCCGTCTGCTGTGGAACACCATGGCAGGCGGATTTTTACTCATACAGATGGATTTTACGAATAAAATTGTTGACATTTTTATCAATATCGAATACTATTCTACATAGTGATATTGGCACAGGAACGAAAGGCAGTGACGTCAAGAAACGAAAGGCATCTTGACATTACTGCCTTATTTTTATGCGTTCCTGTGTACAAATCTGTAATTCATTTTTCACGAAGGAAAGGAGCTGGGAGCCGTACCATGTCAGTTGAACATATTATTGAACTGAAAGGAATTAAAAAGCGCTTCGAGGATAATTTTGAAGCGGTGAAGGATTTTAATCTCCAGGTTAAAAAAGGAGAATTTGTGACGTTCCTGGGGCCGTCAGGCTGTGGCAAGACCACGACTTTGCGTATGATAGCCGGATTTGACATCCCAACAGAAGGACAGATTTTGTTAAATGGGGAGGACATCAGTAAACTTCCGCCTAATAAGCGACCGATTAATACGGTATTTCAGAGATATGCGTTATTTCCGCATCTGAATATTTTTGATAACATTGCTTTCGGCCTGAAGCTGAAAACAAAAAATGTAACTTATAAAAATGCGGCAGGAGAGACCGTCACCCGTCAGGAAAAACTGACGAAGGAGGAGATCCGTGCCAAAGTAAGCCGTGCGCTGGAAATTGTAGACCTGGAAGGCTTTGAGAAGAGAAGTATTTCCACCCTGTCCGGCGGTCAGCAGCAGCGTATTGCCATTGCCAGAGCCATTGTCAATGAGCCGGAGATTCTGCTTCTTGATGAGCCGCTGGGGGCGCTGGATTTAAAGATGCGAAAAGAGATGCAGCTGGAGCTGATGGCCATGCACAAAGAGCTGGGTATTACTTTCATCTACGTTACCCATGACCAGGAAGAAGCCCTGACCATGTCTGATAAGGTTGTTGTTATGTCTGACGGTAAGATTCAGCAGATCGGTACGCCGGAGGAGATTTATAATGAGCCGCATACAGTATTTGTTGCGGACTTTATCGGTGAGAGCAACATTTACACCGGTCATATGTGCGGTATCCGCGAAGTGGATTTCTGTGGTGCGAAGTTTGCATGTCTTGATGATCTTCCGGTGGGAGCAAAAGTCGATGTCATCGTGCGCCCGGAGGATGTGATCATGACGGCACCGGAAGGCGGTACGATTACGGGTGTGGTACAGTCCGTGATTTTCAAGGGTATGCACTATGAGATTATCGTGGAGTCAGGAGATAACGAGGTTGTGATCCAGAGTACCAGAAGTGCAAAAGAGGGCGACACCATTGGTATGTGTCTGGAGCCGGACGGCATCCATGTAATTCTGGCCGATACCAACCAGAATATTTTCGAGGGCGAGCTGACGAAACATTATACGGTGGAATTCGCAGGAGGCGAGTATGCCTGTGATGTGACGCAGCTGTATGCGGGATCTTCCATCAATGGAGACGGCGTCCTGGTGGATGCAGAGGGGCAGGAGATCGAGACTGCAGGCGTGAAGGTCAAAGTCAAGGTTCCGGTAGAATCCATCGACATGAGCGACGATACAGAAAATGGAGACGGTGTCTGCGGTCATATCATTTCTCTTATTTACAAAGGTGATCATTACCATTACGTGGTCAGAACGAAGGACGATTATGACTTCCATCTTCATGACGAATATCTGTGGAATGAGAACGACTATGTACGTCTTATCATTCCGAAGGAGAGCATTGAGATGTCCCTGTTGGGAGAGAACTGAAAGGAGACCAAAGAATGAACCTGCGTTTTTCAAGAAAACAGCTGGGTATCCCCTATGCGGTATTTTTGATCTGCTTTGTTGTTGCTCCGCTTCTGGTGGTACTCTACTATGCATTTACTAACGGCTCCGGACAGTTTACTGCCGGTAATTTCATCAATTTCTTTACAGATGAAAATACCATCGGAACCTTGTGCTACAGTCTGGTGGTAGCGGCAACCGTTACAGTATGCTGCACGCTGGTGGCTTATCCGGTGGCCTATATTCTGGCGCGGAGTGATATTAAGAAAAAAAATGTTCTGCTGGTGCTCTTTATTGCACCCATGTGGATTAACTTTACGCTCCGTGTGGTAGCTTTAAAAGAAGTGCTGACTATGATGGAAGGCAATCTGGCCTATCATCCGTTCCTCAACACGGTGATCGGTATGACCTATGATTTCCTGCCGTTTATGATTCTGCCCCTTTATACAACCCTTGGAAAGCTGGATAATTCCTTCCTGGAGGCAGCGGCTGACCTGGGAGCAGATCCGGTGCGGACTTTCCTGAAGGTAACACTTCCCTTAAGTGTACCGGGACTGATCAGCGGTGTAACCATGGTATTCCTGCCTTCCATGACGAACTATGTCATTCTGGATATGCTCTATAACAGCACTTACATCATGGGAAGTCTGATCGGAAGTTACTTTAATGCCTATGACTGGCACAGCGGTTCCATGATATCCATCGTGCTGCTGGCAATTATCTTTCTTGTGACCTGGGCAACCAATGGCTTCAGTGAAGAGGAGACAGGACGGGGGACAATCTTATGATAAAAAAGACGATGAGATCTGCCTGGCTTGGCATTGTATTATTATTTATGTATCTTCCGGTAATGATTCTGGCTGTATACAGCTTTACGGATACGGCAACCATCGGAACCCATGGAAATTTTTCCCTGCAGAATTATAAAACCCTGTTTACGACAGGTGAGCTGCTGGGAATGATTGGCGGCACCTTTGCGCTGGCTATTGGGTCTGCCTGCATTGCGACGATTCTGGGAACCATCGGAGCCATCGGAGCCTTTTACAGTAAAAAAGGAACCAGAGGAGCCATTGATTTTGTCAATCAGGTTCCGGTAGTGAATGCGGAAGTGGTAACCGGATTTTCTATCTGTGTCCTGCTCATTGTAGTTCTGGGACTCAGCAAGGATTCCTTTTTCCCGTTGATCGTGGGGCATGTGGTACTGGAAGCGCCCTTTGTGTATCTGTCTGTTCTGCCAAAATTAAAACAGATGGATAACAGCATTTATGAGGCAGCGCTGGACCTGGGAGCAAATGCCAGTGTGGCATTGCGGAAGGTAGTTATTCCCCAGCTGATTCCGGGCATTGTATCCGGTTTTATGCTGTCCGTGACTCTGTCACTGGATGATTATTTTATTACGACTTATACGAAACCGGCCACCTTTGATACCATCAGTACTTATGTGGTCAATGCCACCAAGGGATCCCATACAGAGATCAAGACCGCACTCTGGGCGCTGTCGACTCTGATTTTTGTGATTATCGTGGCAGGTGTGCTGGTATGGAACCTTCTTAGTGAGAAAAAAGGAGGTGCGGATAATGAATAAAAGAATTTCAGCAGCAGCTATGGCAGCAGTCATGGGCGCGTCTGTCGTGTCCGCCATTCCCG
>OKVK01001035.1_pt1 | contig 15574 bp, 14 predicted proteins | sample 1604771 | NCBI WGS metagenome assembly OKVK01 (sample SAMN01760906, study PRJEB22395) | human gut metagenome | reverse complement strand
CGGAAGCCTGTCATTTGACATCGACGGACAGAACGTGGTATTATCAAAAGAGGATCTGCTCATTGATACCGCCCAGATGGAGGGGTACGTGACAGAGGAAGACAGCACCGTAACCGTTGTTCTCGATACAAATCTGAGTGATGCACTTATTGAGGAGGGATTTGTAAGAGAGATCATCAGCAAGATCCAGACTATGCGTAAAGAGGCTGGATTTGAAGTGATGGATAAGATCGTGGTATACAGCATGGGCAATCAGAAGATTGAAGGCTACATGAAGGAATACCGCGAGGAAATCTTAAGCGACGTTATGGCATCGGATATCCGTTTTGATGAGGTAAAAGGATATACAAAAGAGTGGAGCATCAATGGCGAATCCGTGACTCTTGGAGTTGAAAAGCAGTAAAAGGAGGCATAAAATGGCCAAAAGAACCTTTAATAAGGAATTCTTCATCAGAAGTGTAAAGTATAATGTCCGCACACTGTTCCGTAAGGAGATTGAGGAAGCAACTGAACAGCAGATTTTCCAGGCAGTGGGATATGCTGTCAAAGATGCGATCATGGATGCGTGGATTGCAACACAGAAGGAATATGAGAAATCAGATCCGAAGATTGTATACTATATGTCCATGGAGTTCCTCATGGGCCGTGCACTGGGCAACAACCTGATCAACCTTACATTCTATGATGAAGTAAAAGAAGCACTGGAAGAGATCGGACTGGATCTGAACATGATCGAAGACCAGGAGCCGGATGCAGCCCTTGGTAACGGTGGTCTGGGACGTCTTGCAGCATGCTTTATGGATTCCCTTGCTACACTCGGCTATGCAGCTTATGGCTGTGGTATCCGTTATCGCTATGGTATGTTCAAACAGCAGATTGTGGATGGATATCAGGTAGAAGTTCCGGATATGTGGCTGAAGAATGGCAATCCATTCGAGCTGCGCCGTCCGGAATATGCAAAAACCGTCAAATTCGGCGGATATGTACGTATTGAGAACCATAATGGAAAGAATGTATTCATCCAGGAAGGATATCAGTCCGTATTGGCTGTACCGGTGGATCTTCCGATCGTCGGTTATGGCAACAATGTGATCAACACCTTACGTATCTGGGATGCAGAGGCAGTGAACTCTTTTGAGCTTGACCGCTTCGACAAAGGTGAGTATGAGAAGGCTGTCGAGCAGGAGAACCTTGCCCGCAACCTGGTAGAAGTACTTTATCCGAATGATAACCATATGGCAGGTAAAGAGCTGCGTCTGAAACAGCAGTACTTCTTTGTATCCGCCAGCGTACAGGAAGCAATCGCAAAATATAAGAAGAATCACAGTGACATCCGTAAGTTCTATGAGAAGGCAACCTTCCAGCTGAACGATACTCATCCGACGGTAGCTGTTGCAGAGCTGATGCGTATCCTGATGGATGAGGAAGGACTGGAGTGGGATGAGGCATGGGATGTAACCACTAAAACCTGTGCTTACACCAACCACACCATCATGGCTGAGGCACTGGAAAAATGGCCGATCGAGCTGTTCTCCAGACTGCTTCCGCGTATCTACCAGATCGTAGAGGAGATCAACCGCAGATTTGTCATTGAGATCCAGAAACAGTACCCGAACAACTATGAGAAGGTTAAGAAGATGGCCATTATCATGGACGGTCAGGTAAAGATGGCTCATCTGGCAATCGTGGCAGGTTATTCTGTAAACGGTGTGGCTAAACTGCATACTGAGATCCTGAAGAAGAGAGAGCTGAAGGATTTCTACGAGATGATGCCGCAGAAATTCAACAACAAGACCAATGGTATTACCCAGAGACGTTTCCTGCTTCATGGTAACCCGCTTCTTGCAAAATGGGTAACCGAGCATGTAGGTGACGAGTGGATCACCGATCTGCCGAGAATCAAAGGCCTGGCTGTTTATGTAGATGATGAGAAGGCTCAGCATGAGTTCATGAACATCAAGTACCAGAACAAAGTACGCCTGGCTAAATACATCAAAGAGCACAACGGCATTGATGTAGACCCGCGCTCCATTTTTGACGTGCAGGTGAAGAGACTTCATGAGTACAAGAGACAGCTCATGAACATTCTTCATGTAATGTATCTGTATAACCAGATTAAAGAGCATCCGGAGAAGGATTTCTATCCGAGAACCTTTATTTTCGGTGCAAAAGCAGCAGCTGGTTATATGAGAGCAAAACTGACGATCAAGCTGATCAACTCCGTAGCTGATGTTGTCAATAACGACGCATCCATCAACGGAAAGCTGAAAGTCGTATTTATCGAGGATTATCGTGTATCCAATGCAGAGTGGATCTTTGCAGCAGCAGATGTATCTGAGCAGATTTCAACCGCTTCCAAAGAGGCTTCCGGAACCGGTAACATGAAGTTCATGCTGAATGGTGCCGTAACTCTGGGAACCATGGACGGAGCAAACGTGGAGATTGTGGAAGAAGTCGGTGAAGAGAATGCATTTATCTTCGGTATGAGTGCAGACGAAGTCATCGATCTGGAGAGCAAGGGAGGTTATGATCCGTCCCAGCTGTTCAATACCGACCAGGATATCCGTCACGTACTGATGCAGTTGATCAACGGTGAGTACGCACCGAATGATCCGGAACGATTCCGCGAGCTGTATAACGCACTGCTGATCGACGGCGGTTACAACCGTCCGGATCCGTATTTCATCCTGAAAGATTTCCGTTCCTATGCAGACGCTCAGAAGCGTGTAGAGGAAGCTTATCGTGATGAGAAGAGATGGGCAAAGATGGCAATGCTCAATGTGGCACATTCTGGGAAATTTACCTCAGACCGTACCATCCAGGAATATGTGGATGATATCTGGAAGCTTGACAAAGTAACAGTTAAGCTGGAAGAAGAGGCATAATTGACTGAAAAATAAATGAAGGGAGCTGCGCAGCTTCGCCTGCGCGGCTCCTTTTTTCACCAGAACAGGAAAAGCGGTATAGAGGTTCGGATTTCTTCATAAGATAACCTGAGGTGTCCGACGATGAAAAACGGTCTGAAAATGTTATGGTCCATTCTGTTCCTGGCAATCTTCCTTCCATATACGGCTATATTGTTGATGAATGGCCGTCAGGGAGTCAGCAGGGAGGAAAAACTCCCGGACAGGGAATATCAGGTACTGGCAGGGCTTTTGCAGGAAGATTTAAGCTGGATGGAGGAGGAAACTCTGTGTCTGATGGCGGTGCTGATCCGGACGGAACTGGTGCGAACCGGAACTTCTGTTATGGAAGAACCACAGGTGCGGCAGACAGCATATGAAGCGGCCTGTGATGCGGTAAAAAAGACCTGTGGCAAGGTCATCACCATAGACGGCGAATACCGGGCACTTCCCTGGCATGGCATCAGTGCCGGAAGAACCCGTGCCGGAATCCTGTTGGGGGAGGAGTATTCTTATATCCATGCAGTGGAATGCCCGGAAGACCGGGAATCGGAAGATTACCTTCGGGTATTTCGAATGGATCGGAAAACATTTCTGCAGATTCTGCAGGGCGAAAATACGGCTCATCAGGAATGGGAAAAGCCGGAATTGGAGCGGGATTCCTCTGATTATGTGACACGGGTGCGCCTGGGGGACGAAATGCTGCAGGGTGAGTCTGTCAGAACACTTCTGCATCTGCCGTCCAGCTGTTTTTATGTAGATGACAGTGAAGAGATTCTGCGGATTACTGTAAAAGGAAATGGCCATGGATTTGGCATCAGTCTGTATACGGCGGACCGGATGATCCGGGAAGGCATGTCCTGGGAAGAAGTTATTCAGAAATTCTATGAAAATGCGGAGTGTATAACCCTGTTCTGATCTGGCAAAAATAAGATCAGAGGTGATGTTATGCATAGAAAGCAGAGAGGGTTTTTGATTGCACTGTGCCTTTGCATCTTATCTCTGTCAGGAATCTTCGGGATCTATCAGTACCGCAGGGGACAGGCGCAGGATGTTCCGAAACAGACGGCAGACCGTCTGGCGGAGGAACAGGCGTCAAAAGAAGATGCTGAGAGAGAAGCGGCAAATTCTACAGGAACAGTGGCCAGAGCCGATACGCAGGAGAATGAGACAGAAGAAGCAAAAATTGAAACAGAAGAAGATCTCCGGAAAATCGGGGAAGCGGAATTAGCACAGGCAGCCCCGGAAGAATCAGAAGAAGAACAGCAGGAAGAGCCGGAACAGGTTCCGGTACAGGAAAGAAGTGCGGCTCCGCTTCTGACATTTGCGGAGAACAGTAAACTGATGTGGCCGGTCAGCGGAGATGTGATACTGAATTACAGTATGGACAAGAGCATTTATTTTGCAACGTTGAATCAGTATAAATATCATCCGGCCATTGTGATCAGTGCAGAGCCGGGAACGGAGGTCTGGTGCGCTGCACAGGGAAAAGTCACGCAGATCAAGGTTGACGAAGAGACAGGAACAACCCTGTCCATGGATCTGGGAAGCGGTTATGAAGCCGTCTATGGACAGTTGAAGGAACTGGCAGTAAAAGAAGGAGATATGGTAAATGCCGGAGCATTGCTGGGATATGTGAGTGAGCCGACGAAGTATTACACGTTGGAGGGAAGCAATCTCTATTTCCAGCTTTTAAGAGATGGAGAGCCGGTCAACCCCATGAATTATTTGGAATAAAACCGCAAAAAGAGGTGCCGTTCCTCAAAAGAGAAGCGGCACCTTATGTGAGAAATTACATGAGTGCGATATAGAACATGACTACATAATGGCAGAGACTTCCGGCCATAACAAAGAGATGGAAGATCTCATGAGAGCCAAAGAACTGATGTCTGGAATTGAAGAGCGGAAGCTTCAGTGCGTAGATAATACCTCCGACGGTATAGATCACACCTCCGGCAACCAGCCAGACAAATGCTGCGGCGGGAAGAGCCTGGACCAGCGGAACCATGGCAAGGACACAGAGCCATCCCATGGAAATGTATATGATGGAAGAGAACCATTTCGGGCAGGTGATCCAGAATGCCTTGATCAGCATACCGATGATGGCAACGGTCCATACCAGTGCCAGAAGCGGATATCCCACAGTGTCTTTTAATGGGATGACACAGATCGGAGTGTAACTTCCGGCGATCAGGATAAAGATCATCATATGATCTGCCTTGCGCAGTATTTTATTCATCTTTTCAGAGATATTAAAGGTATGGTAAATGGTGCTGGCTGCATAGAGAAGAATCATGCTGCCGGCAAAAATTGCAAATGCTGCAACCGCATGATAACTGTCATGTCTTGCAGCAACAGCCAGAAGAGGCAGTGCTGCGATTGCCGCCATAATCATACCAATAAAATGGGTAAGAGCACTTCCTGGATCTTTAACATACAGTGATAGTGTCATAATAATGCCTCCTTGATTAAGAAATCTATATGATGTAGTATTAAATACTATGTCTTGATTTATTCATATTATATAACATAAACAGAAAAAAGCAAGAGGAATTTGAAAAAATGTCAGAGACAATGAAATTTGAGGAATTGAACATAAAGCCGGAGATTTTACGGGCAGTGGAAGACATGGGATTTGAGGAAGCAACCCCGATCCAGTCCCAGGCCATTCCGGTGATGGAGTCCGGTGTGGATATGATCGGACAGGCACAGACCGGAACCGGTAAGACAGCAGCTTTTGGTATTCCGCTGCTGGAGAAAGTGGATCCGGAAAACAGAAAGGTACAGGCCCTGGTGCTGTGTCCAACCAGAGAGCTGGCGATTCAGGTATCGGAAGAAATCCGTAACCTGGCAAAATATCTTCATGGCATTAAAGTGCTGCCGATCTACGGCGGACAGGATATGAGCCGTCAGATCCGTTCCCTGAAAGGCGGAGTTCAGATCATCATCGGTACGCCGGGACGTGTCATGGACCATATGAGACGCCATACCATTCGTCTTAATGACCTTCATACTGTGGTGCTGGACGAGGCGGACGAGATGTTGAACATGGGATTCCGGGAAGATATCGAGACGATTCTGAAGGATACGCCGGATGACCGTCAGACGGTATTGTTCTCTGCGACTATGCCGCAGGCAATCCTGGAGATCGCAGGCACCTATCAGAAAGATGCAGTCCGTGTGCAGGTGCTGAGAAAGGAACTGACCGTTCCGAGTATTGAGCAGTATTATTATGAAGTGCGTCAGAAGAATAAGGACGAAGTGCTGTGCCGTCTTCTGGATCTCTATGCACCGCGTCTCTCTCTGGTATTCTGTAATACCAAGAAGAAAGTGGACGAGCTGGTGCTGGAACTGCAGAACAGAGGATATTTTGCAGAAGGTCTTCACGGAGATTTGAAGCAGATGCAGCGTGACCGTGTCATGCAGGGATTCCGGGAAGGAAGTACGGATATTCTGGTGGCAACGGATGTGGCAGCCAGAGGAATCGATGTGGATGATGTGGAGGCAGTCTTCAATTATGATCTTCCGCAGGATGACGAGTATTATGTGCACCGGATCGGCAGAACCGGACGCGCAGGAAGAACTGGTAAGGCATTTACCTTTATCGTAGGAAAAGAGGCGTACAAGCTTCGTGATATTGAGCGTTATTGCAAGACGAAGATGAAAGCACAGCGCATTCCCTCTCTTGATGATGTGGCCAATGTACGTGTGGAGAATGTATTCCGCAAACTGGAGAAGACCATGGAGGAAGAGGATCTGACTTTAAGTGCGCAGGCCATTCAGGAGTATCTGGATAAAAATGAGACGACGGCGATGGATCTGGCGGCAGCATTCTTAAAGCTGGAGCTTGGTGACGCTCTCGGCGAACAGCAGGATGATCTGGCGCAGGAGCAGTACATGTGGGAATCTGAGGCCAAAGGAAAGGGCAAGGGAAAAGGAAGACGGAAAGACGATAAAGATATGGTACGCCTTTTCCTGAATGTAGGAAAGAAACAGAAATTGAAACCGGGTGATATCTTAGGAGCCATTGCAGGAGAGAGCGGCCTTCCGGGCAGAGCGGTCGGCAGTATTGATATGTATGATAAATATACATTTGTGGACGTGCCGTCCAAATATCACAAACAGGTGATCAAATCCATGAAGCATGCGAAGATTAAAGGAAATCGTGTGAATGTGGAGAAGGCAGAACGAAAATAAAGGATACAAAAGGGCGGTTCCATCGGAACCGCCCTTGTTATATTCTGATTAGAAAATTCTTCTTACAGCCAGTACGTTTTTATAGTTTACCGGAGAAGTGAATTTGATTCCGGTAGATGCGGTACTTGCATGTACGATGGTGTTGTTTCCTACATAGATAGCAACATGTCCGCTGTAGCAGATAATATCGCCCGGCTGTGCGTCTGCAAGGCTTACACCATATCCTACACTGCGGAGAGCGCTGGAGCTGTGCGGAAGACCTACACCGAAGTTTGCGTAAACACTCATAACGAAACCGGAGCAGTCAGCACCGTTGGTCAGGCTTGTACCACCGTATACATACGGGTTGCCGACGAACTGGGATGCAAAACCAGCAACTGCATTTCCGGAAGAACTTCCGCCGCCATTTCCGATCTGAACAGAAGCATCGGATTTGGATTTTGATTCAGATTTCTGAGATTTCTTTATTGCTGCGGATGCTGCTTTCTGAGCAGCTTCTCTTTCAGCTTCCTCTTTTGCGAGACGGGCTTCTTCTTCGGCCTTGGACTCTGCATATACATAATCGGTTCTCAGATCAACATAATCTTTGGAAACCCATCCGTCACCCTCTTCAATGGAAACTTTTACGAAACCATCGGTCTCATCGGTAACGGTCAGCTCCTCAGACATGGGAACCAGTCCCAGAATAGAGGAATCTGTGGTAGCGTCCTCACGGACTCTTAAGGTTTCCGTAGTAACGGTAGCAACTCTGGTACCTACTTCTTCAGCAAGTGTCTCTGCATCTGTACCGATAGCAACGTACTCAGCCTTTACATAACCGGTTACATTTCCGGAAGTGATCTGATACCATCCATTATCATATCCTTCAACAGTACCTACAGAATTATTAAACAGCTTTCCGGCTACTTCAGACTCTTCGTTTGCTTCGGTACGAACATTGACGTAATCTGTAACCTGTGCAATGCAAAGACCGGTATAGTTATTTTTAACAGCCTGATCAAGTGCTTCGCTGATATCATCTTCGGTGGTGTTCTGTGCCTCTCCGAGAGAAGAAGAGATTCCTCCGGATAATGCAAGGGAAATTCCCTCAGCATGGACATTTGCAGGATTCATAGCGAACAGCCCTGCGGCCATTAAAAATACAAATGCTGTCTTTCCTTTCATTAGTATACCCCCAATCATTTTTTACGAATCTATTCTAAATATTACAAATTTGTTACAAATCATAATGCGATTATAACAAGGCATTACCCCTTTGTCAACCAAAGTGGCGGAATTTCCAGCAAAAAACACAAAAAATCCATACTTTTGTAACAATTTTGATGTTGACAAATCCTCAAAAATGATTATAATAATAATTACTAATATTAAATAAGGAGAAAAAGATGGCAGCACTGAAGTACAGCAGACAGAGAGAAGCAATTAAAAACTATCTGCAGGGCAGAGAAGATCATCCAAGCGCCGATATGGTATATGACGGTATCAGAGGAGAATTTCCTAATATCAGCCTCGGAACCGTTTACAGAAATCTTTCCTTATTAACAGAGCTGGGAGAGATCATCAAGATCCCGACAGAAGGTGCGGATCGTTTTGATGCGAGAGTGGCGCCGCATAATCATTTCATATGTAAGAGCTGCGGACGGGTCATGGACATTATGATTTCGGTGAAGAACCCGGCAGAGGAGATTAACGCACAGTGGCATTACGGCGAAGTTGAAGAATGCCGTATGGAATTTTACGGAATCTGCAACGAATGTAAGAAAATGAAAAATTAACTCATAATAACTATTGACAAAAAAGAATTACATGATATAATAACAATAACAGTAATAATTACTGTTATGAAAAAGAAAATAAAACAAATTTTATAAAAAAGAAAAGGAGAACAAAAATATGGCAAAATGGGTATGTACAGTATGTGGTTACATTTATGAAGGAGAGCAGGCACCGGAGAAATGTCCACAGTGCGGAGTTCCGGCAAGCAAATTCAAAAAACAGGAAGAGGGAATGACCTGGGCAGCAGAGCACGTAGTTGGCGTTGCTAAGGGCGTAAGCGAGGACATTCTTGAGGATTTAAGAGCAAACTTCAACGGTGAGTGCTCTGAGGTTGGTATGTATCTGGCAATGGCTCGTGTGGCTCACAGAGAGGGATATCCGGAGATCGGCCTGTACTGGGAGAAAGCTGCTTACGAAGAGGCTGAGCATGCTGCAAAATTTGCAGAGCTGCTTGGTGAGGTAGTTACTGACAGCACCAAGAAGAATCTGGAACTGAGAGTTGCTGCAGAGCATGGCGCTACCGAAGGAAAATTCGATCTTGCAAAACGTGCAAAAGCTGCTAACCTGGATGCAATCCATGACACTGTTCATGAGATGGCAAAAGACGAGGCTCGTCACGGAAAAGCATTCGAAGGACTTCTGAAGAGATACTTCGGCTAATTAAGAAAACTCCTATATCACAAATTACAAATATTATACGGAAATACGGTTCACAGATATCTGTGGGCCGTATTTTCTTGCTCAAAAATAAGATTTATTCTGAGGCAGTCTCTTTTTCGTAGTTCTGACAGGTATTTGATATTCAGAAGACAGATAAGAATGTTGACAGTAATCGGAAATTCATGTAAATTATCTGCGAATAGTTTTTTCTGTGACAGGTGTAAAACTTCGGAAAAAGTGTACATGTTGCATAAAAAACCAGCATGTGGAAAAAGTTATCCTCATTTTCCCCAATATATCCATAGATTTATCCACAATGAAACCAGTGAAAAATGAGGAATATAAGAGTTGTTCACAAAGTTATCCACATTATCCACATTTTTCGGGGAAAAGTTGACGGGTGAAAAAGTGGGGAAAAAAACAAATGTTTTGTGATTAATTGATAAAACCGGGCAAAATATGACGTTTTGAAAATAGTGAAAATGAGGATTAATTATCTGAAAATAGATACAAATACACTTTCCACTTTTCAGAACCCTGTACTTCATGTACAATAGGAAAAGACAGTAAAAAGACAGGAGAACTACGAACCATGCGTTTAAGAAATATACCCGGATCCCGTGAGGCCATTGCAGAGAGCCAGTACGTGATCCATGAAGAAGAGACAAGAGCCGGAAGCTGGCATGAGATTTTTGAAAATGACCATCCCATCTATATTGAGATCGGCATGGGAAAGGGACAGTTCCTCATGGAACTGGCACGCAGAAACCCGGATATTAATTATGTAGGAATTGAGAAATATTCCAGCGTGCTGATCCGTGCTTTGGAGAAGATGGAAGAGGAGGAGACGCCGCTTTCCAACATCTGCTTTATCCGGATGGATGCAGAGGACATTGTAAAAGTATTTGCAAAGAATGAGGTGGACAGAATCTACCTGAATTTCTCTGATCCGTGGCCTAAGGACCGCCATGCCAAGAGACGTCTGACCAGTAAGGAATTTATGGCGCGCTATGATCAGATTTTGGTACCGGACGGACAGGTGGAGTTTAAGACGGACAACCGCCCACTTTTTGATTTTTCTGTGGAATCCGTAAAAGAGGCAGGATGGCAGTTAAAAGCGGTGACCTATGACCTTCATCATGATGAAGAACTGGTACAGGGAAATGTCATGACAGAATATGAGGAACGTTTCTCTGCAAAGGGAAATCCGATTCACAAGCTGATTGCGGTAAGATAAAATTTCGGATAAAATTTTTGTAAAAAAAATTAAAAAAAGGCTTGCTTTTTGTAAAACTACTGTGTATAATATGTTTTGTTCGCTGGACAACACAGCGGACAAAACAATTGAAAATGCGCTTCTAGCTCAGTTGGTAGAGCACCTGACTCTTAATCAGGGTGTCCAGGGTTCGAACCCCTGGCGGTGCACTGGAAGGTCTTATGATTTAGGGAATCCTAGGTTGTAAGGCTTTTATTTTTTTTTATACAGTAAATAATTGCAGTAGCAGAAGGAATATTTACACAGGAAGCGTTGAGAGTTTATTTCATTGCAGATGGTGTGAGTATTCCTTTTAGTATATATGCATATAAATATCTGTGTAGATATAGGTATGTGCGCAATACTGTCTTTCTGATAGGCGGATTTTGCATTATGAATTTGGAAATATTGAGATTTATAATATGATACCTATAGGTAGTCGGATTTTTACATTTCTTATAGGAAGATTCTGTGAGAAAATTCCGTATTTTATGAAAAATTCCTATAAGCAGTTAGCTAATGTTTGATTGATAGGTTGAATATTGGGTATTGAGTGTGTGGAATGCCTGGAAAGGGAGATTCTCTGCCTATAAGGATATAATAAATGCAAGTTTGATAGGTTGAGAGTTTCCAGAATTATAGGATAACAGGATGGTTATCATAAAACAATGTTAATATCTTGACAAGATGATATCAAAATGATATCATACAAATATCAACAAAGACACCTTTAAAAGAATAATCGATAACAAGATGAATAATCAGAGTGTCTAGGAGGTATTTTTATATGGAAGAAAAGGTTTTGAAGAAAAGCAAGAATGGTCTTGCAATGGTTACACTGTTTATATTACTTTACGCAGCAGCTATAGCAGCAATTATTGTCGGTTCGATTATGGTTGAACAGGCAGAGACTAAAGCCGGATGGATAGTACTTATCGTTGCAGGCGGTGTATACGCAGCAATAGGCTGGATATTCTTTATCGGTCTTAAGGTATTAAAACCACAGGAAGCACTTGTGCTTACACTTTTTGGCAAGTATGTTGGAACTATTAAAGAAGCGGGATTTTACTTTGTGAATCCTTTTTGTGTGGCTGTTAACCCAGCAGCGTCAACTAAGCTTAATCAGAGCGGTGATGTGACAGGAGATGGAAATAAGCTTGATCTGGCTAGCATGGCAGGTGTTGCAGGAATGGCAATTGCAGCAGGAAATAATTCACAGTCAGCTAATAAGAAGATTTCACTTAAGATAATGACACTGAGCAACAGTAGACAGAAGATTAATGACTGCCTTGGTAATCCTGTTGAGATTGGTATTGCGGTTATGTGGAAAGTGACAGATACAGCTAAGGCAGTGTTTAATGTAGATAATTATAAGGAATATCTTTCATTACAGTGTGACAGCGCACTCCGTAATATTGTCCGCATGTATCCATATGATGTTGCAGAAAATGTAGATACAACGGGAGATGGAATTGCAGATGAGGGAAGCCTTCGTGGTTCAAGTGAAGTTGTAGCAGAAAGAATAAGAAAAGAAATCCAGGGCAAAGTAGCAGATGCCGGACTTGAGATAATAGAAGCACGAATTACATATCTTGCGTATGCACCTGAGATAGCAGCAGTAATGCTTCAGAGACAGCAGGCATCAGCAATAGTAGATGCAAGAAAGATGATAGTTGATGGTGCTGTAGGAATGGTAGAGATGGCGCTTGAGAGATTATCAGAAAAACAGGTTATAGAGCTTGATGAAGAGAGAAAAGCAGCTATGGTATCCAACCTTTTAGTCGTCCTTTGTGGAAACAAAGATGCCCAGCCAGTAGTTAATTCAGGAAGTCTTTACTAATGGCAGATTCAGGTAAGAAACAGGTTCCTCTCCGGTTATCAGCTAAACTCTATGATGCCATTGCAGCGTGGGCAGAGGACGATTTCAGGTCTGTTAATGGACAGATAGAGTACCTGCTGACCGAGTGTGTACGACAGAGAAAGAAGAACGGTGCGCCAGTTCCGCACGAGCTGGATGTTCCACCAGAGTTAGATATCAGGTAGAATTAACAAAAAATAAATATATAACTATTATATATTAAAACCTCCCCATACCGACATTATAAATGCTGGTATGGAGAGGTTTTTAAAATATACAATATTGAATAAATCGGACATCATATATGCATATCCGTTATCAGAAATTCTAACCGCGAGAATTAAACTTACTTGTCATAAGTGAATATAAATCATCTGATGAGTTAGAGGCGGCACCTGATGATGTATATGAGTTGGTAACATAATTAATGTTAGCCTTTGCAAGTGATGATACATTAGAGCCAATAATTCCAAGCCTCTTTGCAAATTCTGATGATGTTCCAAATGCTTTCTTTAAAGTATCTGTATCAGCTGCTTTAAGTTTATTTTCATCAATTGAAAGAGAACCATCGTCTTTAAGCGCAATTCCTACTGCAGATAATGTTTCAGAGTTCTCTTTAACTGCTTCCTTTAAAAGGTTAGAACACATAGTGTTGATAGAACTTGATGTTTTACCAAGGGTGTTGTAGAGCTTATTATAAGAATCAACTACAGATTTGATATCCGCATATATTGCAGAATAATCACCGGTCCTTTCTGCATCAGCAAAAAGAGTAGATTTCTCATCTGTGAATTTAGCTGCATTCTCTGTAACAGAATCAGCATCATCTTTAATATTCTTGTAAGCGTCTTTCTGTAATTTCTTAGTAAGTGAAGATGTTGAAGTATCAATTTTTTTGGAAAGCAGGCTTGTAAGGCTGTCATTGTCATCATTCTGAATGTAATCAAGCAAAGTCTTTGATGAAGGCTCAATGCCTGCTTTAAGCTGGTTAGCTGCCAGCATTTGTGATGTAATCCGCATAAGTTTCCTCCTTATATATCAAGTGTGATTGAATACACATTTATCAGCTGAATATTATATCGGATAAAACCAGGTGAAACTTAACATACTACCTTCGAAAGGAGGTGGCATAATGTTTCCAGCATTTGACTATAATCATGAAAAAGATGAGTACAGAAACGGATACGATAATGGGCAGGGCGATAAAGGTTATGATGACGGTGAGAATGAATTTGCCAGCAATCTTGACGAGAGTGATGTAATGCGTCCAGTCAATTCGCTAGATGATTATACAAGTTTCCTTTTGTGGGGAACTGATTTTGATGACAAGAATAATATCTAAAAATAGTATTAATAATTTATTAATCTTTGAAAGGCTGATTGACTGAATATTTTCAATGTTATATGATAAGCGAAAATGGAGGTATGAGTTTAGTATGTATGGGTATATAGTTGTTGATCAGCCAGAACTTAAATTCAGAGAATTTGATAAATACCGCTCATACTATTGTGGTCTGTGCGATTCGCTGGCAGAAGCGCATGGATTGAAGGGGCAGATTTCCTTAAGTTATGATATGACATTTCTGGTTATACTTCTTACAGGGTTGTATGAACCGGAAACTATATACTCTGAGGAACGTTGCGTCACACATCCATTAAGAAAGCATCCTGTGAGGCGTAACGTTGTTTCAGATTATGTTGCGGACATGAATGTCCTTCTGACATATTACAAATGTATGGACGACTGGTACGATGAGAAAAAGGTCTTGAAAAGAACTTATGCCGGAGTATTGAAAAAAGATATTAAAAAGCTTGAGAAGAAATATCCGCATAAGGCAGAGATTATAAGGAAAAGCCTTTCTAAGTTGTCAGAATATGAAAAAGCACAGGAAACGAATATTGACAAGCCGGCAGAGCAGTTTGGCATACTGTTAGGGGAAGTTGCTGCCATGAAAGATGATGAGTGGAGTGATGAGTTAAGGGTGCTTGGCAATAATCTTGGCAGATTCATATATCTGCTGGATGCATATGATGATTTGGAAAAAGATGAGAAAAAGAACAATTATAATGTATTTAAGTATCATAAGGATGTAGAGGATTTTGATACATTTGCAGAAAACATACTTAAAGCATATATGGCAGGATGTGCAAGGGCTTTTGAGAGACTGCCGATTCTTGCTAATGCAGAACTGTTAAGAAATATCATATATTCAGGTGTATGGACAAAGTTCTACGCCGCCAGAAGAAAAAGAATTGACACTGCCGGTAAGCAGTTGGAGGAACATAATGACAGATCCATATAAAGTGTTGGGAGTATCAAGGGATGCTTCCGATGATGAAGTGAAAAAAGCATACAGAACACTGAGCCGAAAGTATCATCCTGATGCTAACATCAATAATCCTAATAAGGATCAGGCAGAAGAGATGTTTAAGCTTGTACAGCAGGCTTATAACCAGATAATGCGTGAGCGTGAGGGCGGATACAGTAGTCAGTCATACAGCCAGACAAGATATGGAACAGGACGTTCAGACCATTATGGTTATGATGGTGATTATCAGAACCAGTCACAGGGCGGATATGGAGATTTCGGAAGCTTCTGGGGATTTGGTCCATTTGGATTTGGTGGATATACAGGAAGCTATGGTGGCAATGGATATGGCAGGGATAATCTCAATGGCAATGATCCTACAACAGTGCATCTGAGGGCAGCAGCTAATTATATTAATAACTCTAGTTATGATGAAGCTATTAATGTGCTTAACAACATAACTGACCGGGATGGAAGATGGTACTACTATAGTGCATTAGCACATCTTGGAAAAGGAGAAGAAGCAACTGCGTTGGAAGATGCCAAGCGTGCGTTGGATTCTGATCCTGACAATATGCAGTATCAGCTGTTGTATCAGCGTATTGCAAGCGGTGGA
>OKVK01001030.1_pt1 | contig 15607 bp, 14 predicted proteins | sample 1604771 | NCBI WGS metagenome assembly OKVK01 (sample SAMN01760906, study PRJEB22395) | human gut metagenome | reverse complement strand
TATACATGAATTCCTTGAGAATAAGGTGTCAACTTTATTTATACAACATCAAAACATCTATATCTATAACTCCACTTTGGAATTTATCCAAGTATCCTGCACACATACCAAAGCCACTGATCATCAGAAATAAGTACACTAACGTCGTTAATGATGGAATAAATTGATCAAAAACAAACGATCCAGACAAATTATACTCAGTATTTGCTTGTATATGCATCATAATAATGCCAAGACATGATAATGCTCTCAATCCATCTATTGAGTTATAATGATCGGATTGAGCTACATGCCCCTCACATTTCAGATATGGCTTCATTTTACACCTCAAATAATTCTCTCATTTTTCAGTTTATACGCTTTTCCTTCCCATACTGCATGGGCATCTGTGGCATTTAGTTTTACTTTTACTCATTCAACATAGCAGTAAAGCAACAATTCCGCTTCTGTCATATAATTCTAAACTTTATCTAACTTTTATTGCTTCACTTTTACTGGCTACCAAACCACACCAAATATTATTTAGCTATTTCTTTCAGTATGTCAACTGTATGAATTATTCCATTTTTTGTAGAGAACACATCACTATACCCCAATTTTTTTACCCTGGTATTATCAAGTGCAGAGTTATTCATGGGATTAAATGCTTTCAATTCCGCTTCTGTTGGATGCTTCATCGTTAGCTCAACATTTCCAGCTTCTGCACAAATTTCGGCCATTTCTCTTATTGTGGTAATCTCATCATGTCCGATATTGTATGCTTGTCCACTTTTTCCTTTTAACAAAACTGTCAAAATTTGAACGGCACAATCTATCGAATAGCAGTAGGATCTCTTCTGTAAACCAGCACTTTTCATTTCTAGTTTTTTCCCCATTGCCGCCTTAAAAGCAAAATCAGATGAAATTCGCTTATCGTCTTTTTTAGCAGATGGTCCAAATATATGTCCCGGCCTTACAATCACTGTATCTACTTCATATTCAGAAGTATACGCCTTACATATCATCTCCGATGCCCTTTTAGCAACAGCATACGATGATCTAATATTATCTATATCTACTTCACCATATTTATCTTCAACAAACAGTTCTTCCGTACATTTTTTTCCATAGACCTCACTTGAAGAAATATAAAGCACTCGCTCAACTGGATTGTTCTTCGCAAAGTGAAGCAATTCGTGAATGCCATCAATATTAGATAAGATTGTTTCTACAGGCATTTCTGTATATAGTTCCGGGCTTGCCAATCCTGCACCATGAATAATATACTCTGGCACAATCTCCAACTTTAACGGTTTCAGAGCATCATAAGAAACAAAGCGTACTTTTTCAAGATTCCCGTATCTTTTTTCAAAGTGTGCTTTATTTCTTGCCCCGATATATATTATTCCTGTTTTTCCATAGGTAAGCAGCATGTCTACAATTGTGGATGCAATTAGTCCGAGGCCCCCTGTAACAAAAAAAGATTTTCCATCTAAAAGACTAAAATTTATACTACCAACCGCTTTTTTTAAATCCGCATTATATAAAGTGGAATCCAGCAATCTCATATTCTGTCCTCACTTTTTTATCCATTCATCATTCTTAGCATTTAACAATGCTTCAAAAATTTCAATATCCTCTACGGTGGTAATTTTTATATTCTTTTCAGACCCTTTTGAGAAATAAGTTGTATATCCATATTTTTGCATTAATGAACAAGATGCGGCCATATTTGTTACCCCATCTTTAATCGCAATATTGTGAACCTTCCACAGTTCGTCAAACTTATACGAATGTGGAGTTTGTGTTCTCCACAACTCATCTCTATTCAATGCTGCGTTTGATTTTACTCCATCTTTTGAAACAAATATCACTTCTGTCGTTGGAATCACAGTAACAGCCGAACCATACATTTTCTGTTTAACAAGATTGTCTGTAATTACATCCTGCGGCAACATTGGCCTATTGCCATCATGAATTATCACAACAATATCACCTGTTGCTTCATGATCCTCTTTAATTGCCTTTAATCCATTATAAATTGATTCCTGACCCGTTGCACCACCAGTAACGATCCTCTTGAGTTTTGTAATATTAAACTGTTTTGCATAAGCTTCAAGTACTGTACCCCATCCTTCCAAACAAGAAACATATATTTCATCGATACTCGGATGTCGCTGAAACGCTTCCAAGGTATAAATAATGATTGGTTTATTCTCAACTGTCAGAAACTGCTTCGGAAGATCCTGATGTGTTCTACTGCCAATTCCACCAGCCGTTAAAACTGCAATATTCATAATTGATTTCTTTCCCTTTCCTATTTTCATATTATTCAAAGTACCACCTGATGAGCAACTTTGTTTTTTAACAGCACACTACATTTTCCACTATTAGACTTCCAATTCGGATTTGGTATACGCCAATCCTCATTATAGATTGCTGCCAAAAGTTCTTCGCTGTTAACTGGAACAGATACAGATACCTTTCCCATTCGTATTTTTTTCGTCTCTACAACTTTTGGCAGTGTTACCAAATATACGCTTCTCTCATTTTCATCGTTATATTCGCAATTGGGGATGTATTCAAATGAATACTGTATCATGTGAGTATCTTCATAAAACTGTCCAAAGAAATCAATGTTCATTTTTCCAACTGCGTATGACTGTTCTTTAACAGATCCTTCGAACACAAATTCTCTTGTCTTTTTAAAGCCAGATTTATTCATTAAACTTTCCAGTTTACTCCATGGAAAATCCTGCGTAATTACAACTGCATAATCAATATCCCGATCCCAACTAATAAATTTTCCTTCACGAGTCAGTCCCAATAATGTTCCCGCATATACATAATATAACGCCCCACTGTTTTTCAGTGTATTCTCAACGAGTTCAATATATTTCTCACCATCTTTAACTAATTCTTCACGACACTTGTTTTCAATATATGCCACTTTTTTAGATCCAATATATTTTTCATATGTTTCTCCAATCACTGGAATTGCCTTTATCTTGTGCCATATTTCTTTTACGTTCATAATAACTTACTCCTGTTCACTCATGAATTACTTTACTTTTTATTGAGCTTAATAGTGGAATTAAAATACTCTTATTTTGATATACTCCCCAAACTATTAAAACAATCAAAACCACGCTATTAATAATCACTTTTCTATAAAAATATCCTCCTGCGACTAATAATAGCATTGCTCCGCATTGTAGCAAATACTTCTTTGAAATTCTGATCTGAACAATCTTTTTTACTGCCGAAAATCTAAAAATATAAATAATCAGATAGGATATTAATGTCGAAACCGAAGCAGCATATAATCCTATATTTTGTATAAGTGAAAAATTGATTACAGCATTTACAATTGCTCCGACAACCGTTGTCCAACCGATCACTTTCGTGTTTTTGAGACCTCCAAGTACTCCTCCAAAAAGTGAACACATCGAATTTATAAAAATGGCTACAAGTAAAATAAATATATGATTATATGCTTCTGTATACTGTTCTCCAATAAGCCACTTAAAAGAAATACTCACGCAAACTATTATTCCCATATTAATAAAAGAGAACAATTTAAATCCGCTATCAAGCATTGAATTGATATATGTATCTCGATCCGAATCATTTATTGCCAATGAAACCGATTCCGTCCATGCAGTATTAAATACTGTGAAAATCGTTGTATAAATTGTTGGTATTTTATTCGCGGCAGCATAGATTCCATTAAATGCTGTTCCCAAATAACAAATAATGATTAATCTGTCTGAGGTATTCGCAATCCACCATGAAATTGCATTCGGAATAAGCGGCAACGAATACCGAAGCATCTCTTGGATCTTCATTTTATTGACCGTACTAAATTTAATTAATTGCCATATATGCAATCTCAAAAAAAGCCAGCAAAATCCTATTAAATTGGAGAATGCTAATGCAACAAGAATCGCCACAGCACCTATTTTCAGATCCACAATCAATACAATATTGATGATTAAAGATGAAACTGTAACAACAAAACTGGTAATCGAATAATCTGTATTTTTACCCAACCCTCTTGCCAGATTGGAAACAAACAAATATAATGACTGAGTCCAAAGTGACAATGTAACCAATATAACATACGGGATCATATACAGGAAATTTATTACCCCTATTACTATCGTTGAAGTTCCCGCCATAGCAAGCAATACAACACCTGCACTTGTCACATAACTAATTTGATTTTCTTTATTTGTTCTATTTTCAATTATAAATCTAAAAACGGCATTTTCGATTTGAAGGGTAACAAAATACAAAGCTAAACTGATTACTGTTTGAAGAGCATCAATCGTTCCAAAATCATCAGGTGATAACAATGACGTATACACCGGAAGAAGCAAAAAAGTAAAAATCTTTGAGCTTAATTGTCCAATAGCCAAAATTGCAGTATTTTTTGCCAAATTTTTTTCTCTGCTCATTTATCCTCCTTTCACATTTTCAGTTCATATCAAATTACCTTCACTGATTCTGCCTTTTTATCTTTTGTCTTGTTGTCAACATAAAAACAAGAGATATATGTTATAATTGCCGATAACAACATTTGAAAATTTGTATAGCTTTCTGCATTATCCGTTGTATAGAGAATAAATGCATATAAAATAAACAGCAGACAAATAAATGCCTTTTTTACTCCATATCGTTTTTGAATAATTTGAGGCATTTTTATCATCCACCAAAATACCCATACAATAAATCCTATATATCCTATTTCGATGTACATCTTAAAGAAATCGTTATGCAAAGCTCTTATCGAAACCATATTATACAAATCCGCACGTGTCGTATAATCAAACTGTCTTCCTACAAATCCCACACCCTTACCCATAAAAGTTGGAGCAAAAGTTGTGAATTTTCTAAAATATGCATAAATGATATCTCTTCCCATCATGTCTATTCCAAGTGATTGTAATAACGTAACAAATTTCCCTGACACAATTAATGAAACATAAGCCAGGCAAATTATCGTTCCAATAATCCCCGTCATTTTTACAAAAAAAGATTTATTACCTTTTTTGCTGCGAGAAAATACCACGAAATACAAATATGTTATTGCTACAGCAAATATTCCAATTCGCTTCCATGCAATAATAAAAACTATAACTGAAACCCAAAATAAAATATTTTTCTTTTTTAAACTGGTATGTTTACCTATAATTAAATTCATTAAAATGCATAATCCAATTATATAAGCCACTTCATGTAATTCTGTAAACTGTCTAAAATTATCTGCTAATGTGCTAAATGGATTTAATGCATAAATGAACGATATACCATTTTGAATAAATCCATTAAGGTATGCCAATCCGAATACAGTTATTGCTGATGCAAGCGAAATTTCAAGAATATCATCCTTTTCCCCACATGCAATGCACACACCACAAATATAAGCTGCACACTGAAACAACGTATTCGATATTCCTCTTGATATATATGGAAAAGCTGTACTACTAATCAACCATATAACGCAAGAATATAACACCATAATTATTCGTGGCGTGATAAATAGCCCAATAAAAAACTTTCGCTCTTTTTTAACTCTTATATCTCTATTCAGTGACACATAGTATATCGATAATAACAGAAGAATCAACGGGCTTCCATAGTAAAACAGCATCCACCGTAATGAACCCGCTGTTCCTTGAAAAATAGAGCAACTCCCTATAAAAGAGAGCGTCATCGCTATATACGCAAAAAAAGATTTCTTTTTAACTTTAATTTCTGACATTCTATTGCCCCTATCTATTTTTTTTCAAAACCATGTTGCCCTTTATAAGAATAGTCACTAATAAATACCTCTTTTTTTTCAATGCGGAGAAAAATATTCTTTGCGCTCCAGGCAGCATGCCAATAGGATATGTTTTTAAAATTCGATTTAATTCTTGATTATGCGCTATTCTGCTCATATTATTTCTTGCAGTTTTCCATCCATTATCCTTAATATGAATTATCTCCTCAATCAATGCAATTCTTGTTATTTTAAGAAAATATCTATCCAATCTTATTTTGTAAATATCCGAGTTATATGCTCGACCCAATCTCGCTCCCATTTCATGACATAACATCACATTTCTTTCAAATCTATCCGCAACATACCGCGTAGTTAATGAGTTTGGATTAAATCTATAAAAGTACAATACTTCATTCGTATGGACAATTTTCTTGCAATGCGGAATAAAGTCAATATCAAAAATCATATCTTCTGCTATGAATTCTCGCTCTGAGACAAAACTAACCTTGCTTTTTTTAACCACATCATTTTTAAATAGTCCAAGCCATACGCTAGCCCCATATGTACAATCTTCTTTTTCCGACGGATCGCATCCCACTCTGTCCAGCAAATATGGGTTTAAAATTTCATCATTCGAATATATCTTTACAGTTTTTTCTGTTTTTAATGTAATATCAACACGGTCATTCCAAAATCTTGCAAATTCACAGTAAGCGCAGTCTGCTTCATTTGTTTCTGCTAAATTCCACAATGTTTCATACATTTTTTCTGAAACATAATCATCAGAATCGACAAAACCAATATATTTTCCCCGCGCTTTTCTCATTCCCTCATTTCTTGCACTACCCAATCCACCATTTAATTTATGTATAACTCTAATATTAGAATGTTCCTTTGCATATTCATCACAAATTTCTGGAGATTTGTCTGTCGCGCCATCATCCACCAAAATAATTTCCATATTCGGTAATGTTTGCTTGAGCAGTGAATCTATACATTGTCTCATATAGTTTTCCACATTGTACACTGGAACAATAACTGATATTAATGGGTTTTCAATCGCCATCATAACTTCTCCATTATCTTTTGATAGTAGGTATTTGTTTGCATAGTATCCGAATTTTTAAATTTATATGTTAGTTTATGAAATGGTGTCATTGCCGTTACCGCATTCCATATTTCATCGTTATATTCGTCAAATAATCTTAGTAGTAAAATATGAGGCACTGAATTGCTAAAGGGCACAACCCTATTCCATTCCTCTGGATATCGTTCTATGAGTATTTGGAAAAAATCATGGAAAATAAAATAATCTATTACCTCATCATTATTTTCCCAATAATCATACAAAAGTTCCCTCATCATAAAAATAAATTTTTGATTGGATCTTGCCGTCATAAACCAATTAGAAATGATACTTGACTGTCCATCTCTTCCCGGCTTTAAGCATTGAAAAAGGAATAGATCACTATTAAGCATATAGTCTGGAATATTTTTTGAACTGCAAAATACTGTTGCATCAATCCACGTTCCTCCATATTGCTGCAAAAGTTCAAGACGCAATAAATCACTCATATGCGCCCCTTTGATAATTCCACTATCAATCTTAGCCTGTATTTCCTGCGGAAAGCAAATATATTCCCGGTAATTATTTTCTGTCAGAAGGATCACTTCTCTGTCAGTTATATTATCTTTTATAGATGCATAACACCTTTTTACCACTTCTGGTGCATTTTCCATCCCCTGAAACCAACAAATCCATACCTTTCTATCTGTTGCTATGCTTCCTTCTTTATATTTCTTCTCAATTTTCTCAATTTTATCTAAATATTTTTTTTCAAGTTTCTGTTTTATTTTCAGAGAAGCTGCATTCCGTAATATTTCTAATGAAGTTTTACTCTTTCCCAAGAGCAAGAACTCACCTATCGCAGTAAACAATGCTCCACCACAATAATACTGTTTCAGAAGCTTCATTCCACCTTGTTTTTCAAATGTCTCTTTCAAATTCATTTCTTATTTCTCACTTAATATTTTGTAAAAACATCTTCATACTGTCCGCAGATTTTATTCCATGTATACTCTTCCGCAACACGCTTCTTTGCTCTTCGCCCCATCTCTGCAATTTCATCTTCACTCATTTGATCCGCCTTATCAATGAGCTTTGCAAGACTACCTGGTCTGCGGCTCCAATAAAGTGCACAATTCTCTGCTACTTCTTTGTTAAAACCAACATCAACCAGTAAGTTCAAATCGGTACTTCCAAGAGCTTCAATCAACGAGGGGTTTGTACCTCCAACTGTATGTCCATGAAAATATGCATAAGAATTTTCTCGGATCTTTTTCAACAGTTCCTGATCGTAAACAGTGCCAACGAATTTGATTCTCTTATCACTCTTGAAATGTAGTTTTTCTTCTAACTCATTCAAGAATTTGTCATTTACATTTGTAATAAGTGCAAAATCTTTTGAACTTTTACTTTTCATAAATTCACGAATCATTATTTCAAATGAATTTTCCGGCACAAATCGTCCAACCACGAGATAGTAATTTTTTTTCTTTAAACCCTTTTCATGATACCAATTTACTAATTTTTCATCATTATCTGCTAATTTACTAGGTGTCAAATCAGCGCCATAAGCAATAAAAGTCGTCTGTGGGTTTGTTCTATGCAATCCTTTGCCATCATATTGTTCATGAATATATTTTTCAATATTAACAGAATCACAGATAGCAAGATCACAGTATTTAATCATCATCTGTTCTGATATTTTCCAATATTTTCGAATTGGTTTACTCCATTTTTCTCGTAACCATTCATGCCCATCTGGATTAAGATAAACTTTTCCATCAAGCTTATGAATCTTTTTGTAAAAATAGCCAGCAAATGGTCCGATTCTGCATGCCATAATATAAATAATCGGATGCTTGATATGATTTTTTTTAATATACTTACAGCATTCATTCAATGCCGCAACATCATAATATATTGCCTGTGCCGGTCCAATCTGAGGAATATTTATTTTAAAACAATGAGCATTATGAAATTCAAACTCATGATCATTTATTGTAATGGCACCTTTTATCTTGCGTTCATCCATACATCCATCACCATTTGCTTTACAAGCCACATGATATTTAAGTTTTTTATTATTCTGATGATATTCTGTGAGTTTATATACAAAAGTCTCATAACCACCGTAAGCTCCCAGGCTCTTAGCTCCTACTAAAAATACATGTTGTACGTCCATCTTTTCTCCTACAAAAAAAGCACTGAGAATTACCATCAGTGCCTCATGTTCTTTATTCTTTTGTCGTTCAAATTATAAACGGCAATCTGATATTCACAATTCTCCAATCTCGAATATCGCATTCTCAATAATGGAATAATTCTAGCATTTCTTCTTCTAGTTGTCAATTTCTAATATAGAAATCTTCAGCTTTAATTTATTCTACGACTACCACGCCAGCCACTCTGATCTTCTGGAGTCTACAACTTTCCAGCTCACGTTCGATTTCTCCACGCCTGGTCTTACCGATGCAGACAACCAGAATTTCTTTTCCGGCTGCTTTTGCTTTTTCCAGAGATGCTGCACTTCTGCTGCAGAACTCTCCTTTTTCAAGGCCGCCGCACTCAGATGTCAGCTGATCCATCACATTCTTCACTTCCAGAACCTCGGCATTTCCACACAGAACTGCTTTGCCACCTTCCATAGCATTAACTGCCTGTACGACATAATCCAGTGTATCCGGCTGTTCTTTAATACCTTCATAGATCTTGTCAATGAATTTGTCAAGTCCTTTGCTGATTCTTTCTCCGGCTGCCACACGACCAATCACCTGCAGACGATAAGTGCTCTGCAGCTCGGATACCGTCTTCACCTTCTTATCCAAGATATATTTTACTACGTAGTAAGCTCCCCAGAACATGACCAGAAGAATCACACCGATGACAAGCCATTTTACCTTGCTGACCGGTGCTGCTTCTACTTCTTCCAGGAGCAGGTCTTTGCCTTCCTCGGTATCTGCTTTTTCTGCATATTCTTTAGCCAGATATTTCTTAATATAATAGGTTTTCTCCTCATCGGAGAAATCTTTTTCTGCATTTTTTACTGCGGTGGAATAAGTATTCAATTGATCTACATTGGTTTTTTGTTTGGTCAAATAGGTATTATCTGTCACCAACCCAACATGATCACCAACTTCTACCACGCTATAGCTACCATATTGCTCGATTGCTTCTGCATTCAGCTGATCTACTTTTTCACGAATCACCTGCAACATTTGCTCGCAGGAATCCTGACTGGTAGATATCACTTTGTAAGTAACAAAAGAATTTTTCACAACGGCATTCACACTGTCCATACCATCTCCGCTGTTGATATTGATGGAAGTTCCGCTCTCATCTGCAATGACGCTATCGATGAGCTCCTTGATATACTGGGTATCACAATCCAGACCAGAAGCATCTTTCAGTTCTTCCAGAATATCCTCATCACTGATCACATTCTGATAAAGCACGCTGATGAGTCCCGTATTATTTCCTGCAGAAATATAATATTTCAGTTCTCCGGTGTATACGGCATTGGGATCCAGCTGCATGATGATGGATTTGCTGTTGTACTCCTGCTGTTTGTTATACAGCTGACGATACTGATAGGCAATCTCCATGGCAGCACGGCTGTCTTTGCTGATTTTGTAATCGGATTCATCAAATTCTTCATCCTCATCTGCCTGTACCAGCTCTGATGCTTTCTGCGCCTGCTCTGCCTGTTGCTGACGATTCTTTACCACATAAAGTCCGGCGCCAACTATAACTCCAATAAGCACTGCCAGAAGCAGTCCTCTCCATTTTTTTAGGAGATAAAACATCATATCAATGAGATCGATTTCCATCTCGTCTTCATAATTATTGTATCTGTTTTCGTCCATGTAATTCTCCTTTTTATCTGGCTCCGCTTCCGCGGAGCACTACCAGTATGGTTTTAAAGATAATCTTAAAATCCAATAATATGGACCAGTTATCGATATATTCCAGATCCAGTTTCACCACTTCGTCAAAATTCTTGATATTGCTTCGTCCACTAATTTGCCATAATCCTGTGATGCCCGGACGGAAACTAATTCTTCGTTTCTGGTAATAGCTATACTGCTGATATTCATCCACTGTCGGCGGTCTGGTTCCCACCAGACTCATATCACCTTTCAATACGTTCCAGAACTGTGGCAGTTCATCAAGACTTGTCTTACGGATAAATGCTCCTACTTTCGTAATACGTGGATCATTTTCCATTTTAAACATCAGGCCTTGCATCTCATTTTTCGCCATCAGTTCCTTCTTCCTCACTTCAGCATCCTGATACATGGATCGAAATTTGTAGAAGTCAAAGATACGGCCATTCTCACCTACTCGTTTCTGCTTAAAGATCAACGGTCCCGGCGATTCCAGAAGAAGAATCGGTGCCAGCACAATGCCAACCACCAGCGTAATGGAAAGACCTACCAATGCGCCTGCGATATCGATCAGACGCTTTACCATCACCATACGGTAGTCAAAGAGACGGCTAGAGAATGCGATGACATTGTATTTTTCCACAGAATAGATTCTCTTCTCACCAGTTACTCCCAGATTGAAAAGATCTAGGTTCAGATTTACAACCACGCCCATCTTTTCAAATTCAAGGATCATATTTTTCAGAAAATGTTCTTTACTCTGAATCGCATCCAGTTGAATAAACACCTCATCTACTACATGAAGCGTCGCATATTCCAAATAAGCATCTTCCGTGTCGGAAATGACCTTTACACCATTTAGTTCCTGTAGATTTTCTTCATTATTTAAGAGCACAACACCCATAATATTCCATGTGGTCTCTTTTGATTTTTCAAAGCGGTCCTGAATCTCCGTAAAATATTCTTTTGTAGTTACCACCAGTAAGTTGGTTACTCTTCGCTTGCTCCAATGGAGTACTCTGTCTTTATTACGAATAAAGATATGGATCAGCCAGATTAAAATCGTATTGATGACAAAAAAATATCCCATCACCAGTCGGGATACAAAAACGACATTCTTCATACTGAATCCAATCAGCATAGCACCGGCTACCAGAACTATGTTATATTTAATGGTCAGAATCAGCTCACTGTAACGACCTCTCTGGAAAAAACCATCATAAACTTTTAGGAAATAGTAAGATGCAATATGTACTACCAGTATCATACTACATAGTTCCTGCATATTTTCTGCTCCCATCATCTGGGACATATTATGATACCGGAGGATTCCGGCAACAAATAAACTGAACAATACCGCCAGTGCGTCAATAACACACACTGCCAGTTCCATCAGCTGTTTTCTCTTACGATACATAGGTCAACCTCTGTTTACTGTCTTTTTTTATGCATACATGACAGTATTATACCATAAAAATGATGAGGTGCAAGAGATGATGAAATTTTTAAGAAATTTGAGTGTAAATTTAAATCTTAACTTCCTGTAAAATTAACTCTCGTTAGTCACAAATAGCACATTATTCTTCGTCAAACTCATTATAATTTCTCTTTCCACTGATAATAATATTGATTTCGTTTTATTATCATTTGTATCCCAGAAACTGCAAGTATGATATAAAATGGCACATATGTATATAAATATCTAGCTCTTGGTTCAAATAACAATTCAAAAACCGTAAGTCCAATTACAGCAAGCATGATAACAGAAAGTTCTTTTTTATTTTGAAATACGCTCAATATTCCAAAAAACAAAATTGCAATCCATACCATCAGTTCAAAATTACTAAACCACTTATAATAGCCTCTATCCCAATTATTTGTATAATATATATTTCTTAGGAATTGTGCAAAACAAGAATTTTTTTCGACAATATTTCCCAAAAGAAACTACCTTCTCCCCCCCAACAAAAAGTACCATCATTATAATTCGTCAGAATTTTCCTTCGCATTAGATGGACTATTCCTGGAATCCCCATTTCTTTTATTCTTTCTTTTGTCACTTGCAAATTAGCTTTTTTTCTCTCCTTCAAAGTATCAAAACTACCTGAAAACTCTACATCTTCTAAATTCCAAACACCATTTACTTCAGAATAATTCATTCCCATCATCAGAAAATGCGTAATTCCATAGGTTCGATTAGAATTCACTTCCATATTCAAGCTTTGAATACATGTTGAAACTAAAATCATAGCAATAAGCAGACCCGCAGACATACTTATGAACATTTTTAATATCTGTTTCAGATCTCTCAGCATATACACCAAACTTATAATACAAATTGCTATCACCACAATCACAATCTGTGGTTTTATCCGATATCCAATCATTGTAAGTAATCCAATAATTCCCACATACAGCCATTTTTTATTTGTATTCTCTTCTCTCGCTCTGATATATAACCATAATATAAAAATCGGGAATATAAGTCCTATCGAATCAGAATACGGAATAGACACCCAAGGTGACATTCCCACCAAAATCAAATACAAAATCCATGCAAACCATGCTGCGTGCCTACTTTTCAATATTCTTTCTACGCATCCAAATAAAATCAATCCAGTTCCCCATGAAAGGACACATTGAAAGAAAAGAATTCCTATTCTAAAATTTATTTTTACCAAATCAAAGAAACGAATAAGAGTCCCATATAACCATACCAACAACAAGTTATTTGGATAGACAGAAAAATATTCCTGATAATCCTGCAAACTTCCACCATGTGCTACAGCTTCCGAAGCTGCCATAATTGTCCATACATCCCAACCTGTCGTAAAAAAATAGTTCCATACACAATAAGACTGAAATAGCAATAACAATATACTAAAAAATAGTAGCACTTTATTTCCCAGATTTTTATTTTTCAAAACATGAGACCACATCCAATACAGGGTTACTACCAATATGCTTATAAATAGAATTCCTCCAAATAATAGTATTGGTTCCGCACAGATAATATAAATCTTTCTGGCATAATCAATATTATTTCCAAAAAGACACACACCTAATATAATTGACATCATGAGAATATAACTTATACCGATTATTTTCTCTAATAAATCCTTTTTTATATTTTGTTTTTGTATTTGATATTTTCTCTGTTCCATTAATTTTTGTGTTCACCCCAAATTTGCATATTTCTCAACCAATCTTATTTATGATATCATACTTGAAGATAATTACCGTCTATAATGTACCCATAACAGTGGACACACGAATTAGTGTAGGACCCGTATTACGGACACCCACACAGGACGTGCCCCTGTTCTTAATCACCGTTCCCATGTGAACCCTTTTTTGATGTTTTTTCGGATAAATGCAAATTATTCATTGACAATCCCGAGGTTCTTCTCCACGGCTTCCACTGTCAGCCAGCCTTTCTCTTTATCAGAAAAACCGAAGCACCAACAGCCACATCATGCAGCACATCGCTGTAATTTTGCAGATCGGAAATGGGGTTGATATTTGGCATAAAACACCATGTACGGCAGCAATACACCTGTACTTTGAACAAAGATGGGAGATATATGCTATGAAGAAATAACTATATCTATCCTAATATCTGATCAACAAAATAATCCGTCGACATCACGTGGCTGGTATTCTTTTCTCTGGAATCCTGTATGGTCACCTCTCCAAAATAGCTGCTGATGGTGAATTTTGAAAAAGAAAAAATGGTACTTTATAGCTGCTGATGGTGACAAATGATCCATTGCTGCGATAAAGTACCATTTTTTCTTTTTCAAAATTGACCAGCTCCAGCGGCATTTTCATTCTGCGAACCCGCTGGTATACATCATCTGGCAGGAAAATTTCAAGACTTGTAATTTTTCTTGGATTTTTCAGTGGAGAAGTACGGCTGGCTCCATTGATACTTGTCCAGTGATCTACATACTCCACCGTCTCCGTCATTCTGGAAATCACATCCTTTATCTCTATTCCCTGCAGAACTCCCTGTATGATTGATTTGTATTCTTCCTCTGTGACCTGGACATTCAAAATGTGCTTTCTGTCATAGGTTTGTCCGTCTATATATGTTATCTTGTATCGAAATTTAAAATCTACCATATCTAATCGTCCCTCCTCGGAGGAAATATCTTCTGTTATTTCACTTTATTTCTATGCCCTCATAGCTGGTACTTATTTATTTTATCATATTATTTACTTTTATTTTGCAATTTTTATAAATATGTAAAAGAGTTTTTGCGGCGGCAGAATGTATGATATACTATTGAAGTTGAGGAAACAACAAAAAACAATTTATGCTGACAATCTGCGCAAATTAATTCCATTGGAGATAAAACATGCTGAATTTTGCCAATTTAAGTGATCTGGGATTTGAATATTTGAGACTATGAGAAAACCTCTGTAAATTAGATTCTTTTATGATAATTAATGGCAATAAGCTTATAGATTAGGCTTGATTGCCCTCCCCAAGAGCAGGCGGTTTTCCGCCTGTCTTTTGATTATTCGGGTAAGCGTCCTTCGTACATAATGCTTAGTTCTCCATAGACTTGGCCCCAATTCCGTATTGTGGTAGTTTGCTTTTTCGTAGCCTCAAAAGTGGCCAAATACAGGACTTTTAACAGGGCGGTATCACTTGGAAATTCATTTTGCTTTTATACTTGACCTATCATATGTCAGTCTATCCTTTATTCATTTTGTAAAAATATCGCCATCATTTCCACCTGGCGACAACATTAGATCCTTCTTCAATCTCTTTATTTTATAGATGTGTCAATAATGCAGATGATATCATCTATGGTTTTGAAGCATCAGAAAGTTTCATATCTGATGTGACAGATAAAATACTTCCTCAGATTGAAGACTGGCAGAACCGTCCACTGGATG
>OKVK01001026.1_pt1 | contig 15683 bp, 19 predicted proteins | sample 1604771 | NCBI WGS metagenome assembly OKVK01 (sample SAMN01760906, study PRJEB22395) | human gut metagenome | reverse complement strand
CCGTCTATGCCCACCGCTGCAAGGCCACGCTGTAGCCGTCTGTAGCATCCGCGCCTTGATCCCCGAAGCAAGGGAGTTCTAACGACCGACTATTTGTTCTTTGTTGTTTCCCCTGCAGCAGGTTTGTCTGAGTCACAGGTTGTTACATGTTGTACTTGTTGTTCTGCTTGTTTTCCCTATATCAGCAGCTTCGTCAGCAAGAAACCCCAGCAAGGACGGGCTGCTTTTCCTGAAAAAGCAGCCCGCAAAAGTTGTTCTTTGTTGTTTCCCTTGCAGCAGGCTTGTCTGAGTTCACAGGTTGTTATACGTTGTACTTGTTGTTTTAGTTGTTTTCCCTACCTCAGCAAGTCACGTCCCTATACTCCCGCTCCGCATGAAAGCAGGGACACGCCTTGCGCGGGTCGAAGGTATGATGCGACACGACGATCGCCCGTGGATACCGCCCCTTGAGCTTCCGCACCAATGTGAGTAGCGCATGCTTCTGCGCCTCCGTCCGCGTGTCCGCCGGCCTTCCCTGGGCGTCCAGACCACCCTCGTAGCACACCCCGATGCTATGCCTGTTGTGGTTCAGGCAGTGCGCCCCCACCTTCGCCTCGGGCCGCCCCCGCTCTACGGTTCCATCCCGCCGCACCACATAGTGGTACCCGATGCCACTCCAGCCCCGCTTGCGGTGCCAAGAGTCAATCTGTTGCGCGCTCGACGTCTGGCTGGGCCGTACCGCCGAGCAATGAATAATGATCAAAGTGATTGTTCTCATAGAAATTCAAGTGAGAGGTCACGACCCCTCCATCTTCCGTCAACGAGTTGAGGGCCGATGCGCAGAGGCCGTGACCACGAGTTAGAGATTAGAGTTGCGTGATGGCTCCACCCGCTGCGCCGGTGATCACCATTTCAATGATTCGCAGCACATACAGTGCCACACGTTTCCAGTTCACTTTCATACGCGATGTTTTAAGATAGATGAATAGAATAAACTTCATACACTGCTTGATTAGTCACCCAAGGTGCCACCGTCCTCGCCACTGCTGGGCGGATTGGTGATTCCCGTGTCCGTCTTGCCGTCCTCACCCGTGTTGCTTCCTGCGCCACCCGACGGGTTGGAAGGCTCACCGGTGTTCTCGCCCGTACCCTCAGAAGGGTTAGAAGGCTTTCCCGTGTTGCCACCACCGTTGCCAGGACCCTTCTTCACGGCCTCGATGTCGATCACGTTCTCACCCTTCTTCTCGGCCTTCAAGGCAGCAGTTTGCAGCGATCGGCTCGCTACCGGGTTGAAGGCCGCACGTCCGATGAGGTTCTCGAAGTCCGTACCCGGCGTGAAGATGATATTCACTGCCGTGATGTTCTTCGACGTGAACGTCTCACAGCTCTCCGCCCCTTCGCTGCTGATGGACAACCAGAAGTTGCCGAGCTCATCGAGCATCACCTTCTTGCCCTCCAGCAGTTGCTCCACGAGACACGAGCACATGTCGCTCAGCACGCCCTTCACCTGTCCACGCTTGTAGCCACCATGCTCGGCGATGTGGGCCACGAAGTCGCGAAACGACATCACCTCCTTCACTTGCGCCTTGGCATACGCCTTCTCGGGGAGATTCGGCTTCAACGAATTACGCATCATGTACACACTGTAATTGATCATACGCTTGCCCATCGTCGGTATGGGACTTGATGTTTACGCAAGCAGTCATTGCGCCCGACAGAATTGGTTGTTGTTTCCTGACTGCGATGCAAAGGTACTAAGTTGGGAAGCCGAAATCAAATCTATTCATAACCGTTTACAATCCGTTTACAATCCATTCACAATCCGTTCATAATCGGTCTGATTTTGCTCAGAAATCACCCCCGATGGACGTGAAAGACGGATTTCTCGGTGCCTGTATATAGATAAGGAGAAAAACCTCCCCAACTACCCCCAAAAATGAAGTTATATTCATCGGCCTACGAAGTTAACTTCATCGGGCTTCGAAGTTAACTTCATCGAGCAGCGTACTTCAGCCCCTCTATCGAGTATCCATCATCCAAACAAATATTCAACCTTTTATGTGTGATATGACCATCAATATTTACGGCGGAAACAACCAGATTCTGCCCAACGCCACCGAGGCAGTACAAAACCTCTATGTCTATGATCATGCCAACAAACTGCAGGTCGTCCAGACTACCAGCGACGCGCTTTCTTCTGAGGCAGAAAAGCTCTCTCGCTACATTGACAAGGACCATATCCCGGCGCACCTCAACAAGATTCGCGCGTGCAACAACGCCACCGATCTGGCCCAGGTCGTCGTCTCCCTGCTCGATCAAGAGCCCAAGCTCACCGAAGAAACCATTGTCAAGGAGAGCTTCATCCAATGCCTGCTTCCTTTCGCCATCAATATCACCACGGGAAGAAGCGTGAACAACATTCGCGCCCGCATCAACGATGCCTTGGAGGCCCGTCACAGGTCCCGCCCATGACAAAAAGTAGTAACGACCAATTCATGTCCGATTAACGGCGATTCATGTGAAAAGCCTGGCGGCTTGCCCGCCACCAACATCTCTTATGCTATAAGCGCGCGTTAAAAACCGAGAAACCCTTGGCCGTTTAGAAATAAAGTCGTACTTTTGCCAAATTAAAGAAAGGAATAATCGTCATGAAGACAATAGATCAGATACTAAAGATCAAAGCAGTTGTGCTTTACATTCTGAAGGCATTCCCAGAGGGAGTGGACTACATCCACCTCTTTAAGGTCATGTACTTTGCCCAGCAAAACCAGCTGAAAGAGTACGGCTTGCCCATCATCTATGATACTTTTGTAGCAAGGAAGCATGGTCCTGTTCCGACATTGACTTACAAGGTGTTGCGTGGAGTAGAAGGAAAGGCTGAGATATCTTCACCGGAGTTGAAAGACTTCGCCGACTCGTTGAAGATAGAGCTATCACAGGACGGCCATCAACTTATTCTTGCTTCAAAGCGAGCTGTTTGCGATATGGACGAACTCTCAGTAGCTGACGTCAAGATGCTTGATAAGTGGATAGACAAATGCAAAGGCGTAGATTCCTTTGATTTGTCAGACAAGTCGCATGAGGACAAAGCATGGAAGCGCGCAAAGCGACAAGCAGATAAAACTGGCGAGGATACAAAGATCACGATGTATGAAATGGCAGATGCTGCAGGTGCCAGCAAAGCAATGTTGGCCGTTATTCGTGAGCGTCAATCCGTTCAAAAAGCGTTGTCATGGACTTAAGGGAAGTGCTAGGACATCGTCCTTGCGAAGCCTTGTTCATGTTGTTTCCATTGCAGCAGGAATTCTGTCCACCCGGTGCCTTGCCGAAGGCGTTGTTATATATTGTACTTGTTGTTCTAGTTGTTTTCCCTATGTCAGCTTGAAGGCGCAGCAAGGACGGCAATGGCTTTACTCGCCCAGTGTATAACGCTCAACCAAGACGCGCCTTGAATGGGGAAAAGGATTGACATGTAAGTTAAATATTAACGACCAATTTATGTCCGATTAACGGCGATTAATGTGAAAAGCCCCGGCGGCTTGCCCGCCACCAAAATCCAATCCATGTAGGACGTTCCCTTTTATAAAGAGTAACGCACCGCATGAACACTAATCACAAAAATCGCTAAAATCCTTTGTGATGTTAAATATTAGCCTTACCTTTGCTGGGCAACAGAAATGGCAATAATGATGAACGGTGCTGAATGTATTAAAAAGTTGTCTCCTGTTCTATTTTGGGACATAGACAAATCACAGGCTGACATGGACAAGTATCCGTCCTTCTTTGTTCAGCGGGTTCTGGAGTATGGCAATTGGAATGATTGGAAACTCCTGCTGAACTACTATGGCAAGGACAAGATCGTGGAAGTCTGTAAACGGTTGCGTTCGCTCGACTCGATATGCCTTTCGTACATTTGTGCTATATCAAATACAAAAAAGGAGGAATACAGATGTTATCGAATGAAACAATCGACCTCTTGGTCTGACATTCAGGAGCATAAAAGTAGTCAAGGTTAGACAATTACAATAACAAACTATCCCCATCCGAGTGGCGGCATATTGCAGAGCGATACTGCGATGGGGAACAATGTCGTATTACCGTCCGAACGACGGTATCCCAAAATATTAACGACAGATTAATGTCCGATTAACGGCGATTAATGTGAAAAATGCTGGCGGCCTGTCCGCCAAACACATTACCCCACAACTATTTGCGTCCCAAAAATGATTACGATTCCCAATAAAGACTTCAAGTCTTCCAAGATAATGTTGCAGCAGATCATACATTCCACTACGAAGGTGAAAATGCTAAAGGTCTGCAAGAAGTTTGACCTGTACGTCAGCCCTAATCTTCGGAAAGACGAGACCAGTCGTAGAATCGCCTTGGAAGTCATGGACAACCCCATTGAGATTCTCAGCAGACTCAGCAAGACCGAGCTTCTGATCCTCGACGAGTTTGTACGCGGAGGCGATGACACCTATGTGGTGCGCAAGCAACGCAAGACCCCTTACATCCTCCAGAAATATCTACTCGTTGTCACCTATTGCGACGATGAAAAGAACGAATGGCACATGCTCATGCCTACGCAACTCCGCAACTCTCTAGCCCCGAGCCTCCCATTCTTCTTAGACTGTGCGATGAAAGGTGTCAAGGCTCCCTCTGCCAAAGAACTCAGACTCATGTCTGCCCTCCAGCGCTTCATGGGAGGTGAGTAATGTAACCTGTGAACCAAGTAGATAATGTAATTTTTCTAGGCAAATGATGTTATCCTAGCTTTTATAATGCTATAGTATGGCTAATGAAAATTTTTCAACAGAAATAAGAAGTTCTTTCGGTACGAACTATCTGAAAGTGTTTTTTGCAGATGACTCTTGTGCTGAAAACACTTATGGTTTAATAGATTCTTTAAATGAAGTTCGGACAGCTAATATAGGGAATTCTATAGGTAATGCGAATAAAAAGTCTCTGACAATTTATCCTAAACCTATGTTTGATATTAAAGCGATGGAAAAAGCCGTTATTAATACGTTAAATGTCTATTTTTCAGGAGTGACGGAGAAGAAAACGGATATAATGTCCTCTGTCGAATTCAAGGATATAGAGCAGAAAATTCTTGATGCACTAAGCGAAGCAAATGCAACAATTGATGTTTGTGTTGCTTGGTTTACGAACGAAACTTTGAGGGATAAATTATTAGAGATGAAGAGTAAAGACTGCAAAGTTCGTGTTATGATTGATGCCAATTATACTAATACGAAGCATGGTGTAGATTTGACGCCATTTGAACATAAAGCGATAAAAGCTGAACGCAATGGTATTATGCATCGTAAGTTTTGTGTAATAGACAATAATGTACTCATTCATGGTTCTTATAATTGGAGCACTAATGCTGAGACAAGAAATGATGAAGAAATATCGGTAGATAGAAACGATGTCAAAAAAGCTTCTCTTTATACGAAAGAATTTAATCGACTGTGGGATAAAAATGATTGACTACATGAAATATTGTCACATGCAAAAATGCGCTATGATGAACTATGCTGCATTTTTTGACTCCCTCTAAGTCCTCTTCCGCATTATAAGTTAGTGGACATAACAGTCCCAAGTGGGTGGGCACGCCCCTTTTTTCGCCAAACCATTATCTTTACGTTGTAGGGATTTGAACCATTTATAAATGAACCACCCTGTTGGTGTCTTTCCATTATGAAACCTGAAAATAAACACACACAAGCGATTCATGTGCAATCGCATGACTGGGCAGCCGAAAACCAGCAGCTTCGCAAAGAACTTCTAGCTCGCGAAAAGCGAATAGAGGAACTGGAGGCTATGGCTTCAAGCCTGAACAACCAGCTATCCGAAAAGATAGACCAATAAACGACATGATGCAGAAGATGATCTCCATTATGATAGCCAATGACGACGCAACCCTTTTGGATTCTCTTCGCCAATTAGTAGTCGCTGAAATTAACGCAGAATTTGAAGCCCGTGAACAAAAGTTGGAAGAAGCATACAAACATGAATGCGAGAACCTGACTTCTTACTTCAATGCCCGTTTAGCCGTCTGTCAAGGCGAGCTAGATCGTTTAAAAGGCTAACTGATGAGGATGCAATTAATAGCTAATTACCAAAACGCTTGTAGAGTTGTTGCGTAAAAACTCTAGTGTAATCGTTGCTTCGATACAAAACATGTCATTTCTGTTTCGTTAGAAGTTATAGTCGAAAGTTTTAATATTATCTTATATTATGGTGCCGTTTTCTGAAAGATGTGGTTATGTGAAGCCTCGTAAAGCTCTTGTGCGTGAGGAAATCAATATTGATGTTCAAAATGCAATATGCAGTGCTCTTAATACGCGTTTTCAAACTCTTGGGTTTGCATATCGAATAGTAAATAATCAAATAGTAGAGGTTACGTCAGAAGAAGAAATAAAAGAGATAGAGAATGCCTTGATGGTGATAGAGCCCGTTGCAAAACACTTAAGTTCCTCAATGGCGTTGCTTTCTCAACGACCTAACCCTGATTACCGCAATTCTATAAAAGAGTCAATTAGCGCTGTAGAATACATCTGTAGAGAAATAACTGGGAAAACAACTCTTGGGGAAGCGTTAAAAGAATTGGACAAGAAAGGATTGCGTCTATCTAATATGCTAAAGACCGCATTTGAAAAGTTATATGTCTATACAAATGATAGAGCTACGGGCATACGTCATGCTTTGATGGACGAGAAGGATGCCCCAGGTTTTGATGAAGCCAAATTTATGCTTGTGGCATGTAGTGCATTTGTGAATTATATTAATGCAAAAAATAAAGGGGAATAATCTTGTAAAAACTCAACTTGGGGGGGGAATTTTGAAAGAAGTAACTATGTTGCTGACTTTTAGCCATGATTTGTGTAAAGTAGGGAGAAATTGCTATCAATGTTGGACTTCGGTTATGCCGAAGGGCTTCTATTGAACAGTTCTGTTCTCGTAAGAAAGTTCCTTGTAACAAATTTTACAGATGGTACAAAGACATACGCGACAAGATTTTGTGATTCGACGTATTCTGGGGTTACAATCTCAACTTGCTGTTAGTAATAAAGATACTACTGTAGATACTTACTGTTGTATTAAAGAATATGCAATATGAAACGCTGAAAATTAATAAAATACAAATATATGAAATCTATAGCCGTATTTAATAATAAGGGTGGAGTCGGAAAAACAACTCTTTTGTGCAATATCGCCTCTTGTTTAAAAGACAAAGGAAAACGTATATTGTTAATAGATGCCGATCCTCAGTGTAATGCAACTATCTATTTGTTTTCACAAGAACAGATTGAAACACTATATAGTTCTAAGGAAACAAAAACCATATATAATCTTGTTGCACCTATTAAAAAAGGAAATAAGGATATAGGGTGTTCTAATATTCCAATAAAACACTCTGAAGGTTTTGATATTGATGTTGTGCTTGGTGATACGAAATTAGCTGTAGCAGAAGATTTATTTAGTAAAGAATGGATAGACCTAAATACATCTTTCAGAGAGCGAGCATTGTCTTCAACATTCTTCTTAAAGAGTGTTTTTGATAGAATTAGTAATGATTATGATTTTGTCCTATTTGACATGGGACCGTCTTTAGGTTCTTTGAATAGGCTCGTTCTACTGAATTGTGACTATTTTATAATTCCAATGTCTTCTGATATATTTAGTCTAAAAGCGGTAGAAAATATTGGAAAATCTTTAGAGCTATGGCAAAGAATTATTAATCAAGTATTAGAAGAAATAAAACGCGAGAATGACGAAGATACATTTGCAATTGCAGGTAATCAATTAACGGTGTCCCCTATTTTTTTAGGTTATGTCAGTCAACAATATAATGCAAAAACGAGATCAGGTGAAAAATGTCCAGTAAAAGCTTATGATCGTATTATACAAAAAATTCCAGAGAAAGTATCATTGTATTTGAGAAACTTTTATAGTATAGACCCATCAGAGTTACAGATAGGAAGTATACCAACGATGAATAGTCTTATACCATTGTCGCAAATGGCCTCAAAGCCTATATATAAAATGGGTGGTGCCGATGGGGTTGTGGGGGCGCATTTTAAAAAGGTACAAGATTGTAAAGTTGTCTTTAATAGTGTTGTTGATAAACTTCTAAAAACTATTGACTACTATGATTGATTGGCCTGAAAGACTTGTTGAAGATATCGCACGTCGTAGGTGCGTCTTGTTCTTAGGTTCTGGCGTCTCAGCTAACTCTGTCAATAAAGAAGGCGAGCGTCCCAAAACCTGGACAGAAGTGTTGAAAAATGGAGTCTTGAAATTACCAAAATCGATCACTTGTAAGCAGAAAACTACTTTAAAAAGTAAAATAAAGAAAGGAGATTTGTTGCTTGCTTGTGAACTGCTTCGAAAACATTTTGGAGCAGATGAGTATAAGGATTTTCTGAAATCAGAATTCTTTGATAAACATTTCTTGAAAGCAAAAATTCATGAAGAAATAGAACAACTTGATTCGAGAATAGTTATCACTCCCAACTTTGATCAAATATATGAGAAATATGTGCATTCTATCCCTGGTAATGATGTAGTAATAACAAAATATAGTGATACCAATATAGTTGATGCCATTAGGTCTGCTAGAAGATTAATAATAAAAAGTCATGGTGATATAACTGCTACAGATGAGGTTATATTCACAAAAGCAGATTATGCAAAGGCGAGAAGTCAGTACGCGAGTTTTTACAATCTATTTGATGCATTATTGCTTACCCATACTTTTGTTTTTATTGGGGCGGGGGTCCATGATCCTGACATACAGTTATTGTTGGAGGATTATACATTTCGCAACAAGTATAAAAGAAAGCATTATTTTGTTACTCCCAAAGATAGTATGTCCTTGGAGGAGTTCTCTATTTTAGAAGACACATTAAGTTTGCAGTTCCTGAAATACGATAAAAAGGATGGACATAAGGAGTTAACTGATAGTATTGTTTTACTGCATGAATTAGTTGATACAAAACGAGAAGAATTGAGCGCTTCAAAAGATTGGTGATCTACTTCTTCGGTGGCAATCATATCGTGGCCCCCAATGCCCAGGAAGCCTATCAGCAGTTCCTTTCCTCCTCCCAACCCCAAAAGGATTGACGTCAGACAGATAGTAATAAAAGGTAATTTATACTTTGATAACTCAGCAAACGGTTACTTACCCATGTGTATGTACAAACGCAACACCCTTTATTGAGTATTAACTAATCATTTATTATTATATCTTTATGAATTCAGTATCAAAAAATCAAGAAACTAATTCCGCTCTGCTTTCCCACGCAGAAATCACAAAAGTTATGAACAAGATGTCAAGTATAATAAAACTAAGTTGTTCATATAAAATTGGTAAGACTGGTGAAAGAGCTGATGAACGCTTTAAAAACGGGTACGAGGACGAGTATGATGAAATAAAAGTCCTCTACACGGATAAGAGTCCGAATAAGGTTTCTAGAATGGAGTCAATCTTGATTGATTCTTGCAAAGAGGACCCGAAGTGTCAGAATGTCAAAGATGGAGGTCATAGTGTTAATGATTGGATGACAGATAAGAACGGTGAGTATATCACTTATATCGTTTACAAGAGACAAAATCATAACAATGAGGGTATACAACAAATAGTGGATAAATGTAAATATCTGTCTGGGTATAAAAGTGAATTACTCTAATAGAGTATTTAAAGTCTGATTGACGACGATTAATGTGCCCCCTTGGCAGCTTCTCCGCCAGCTATATCCCTTACTACGTAGGGATTTGGTCTATTAGAAGTAAACCACGATATTTATGTCTCAGCCATAATGAAGCCTGAAAACAAGTCCACACAAGCGATTAGTGCGCAAGTGCATGATTGGGCAGTCGAAAACAGGCAGCTTCGCAAGGAACTTCTATCTCGTGAAAAGCGAGTAGAGGAACTGGAGGCTATGGTTTCAAGCCTGAACAAACAGCTGTCTGAAAAGATTGACCAGGTAAATGACATGGTGCAAAAGCTCATGGCTTTTATGACAGGAGACGCTGCTGTAAACCTTTCGGAATCTCTTCGCCAGTCAATAGTCGCTGAGGTTCGCTCCGAATTTGAGGTTCGTGAACAAGAGCTGGAAAAAGCGTACACTTGTGAGCGGGAGAAACTTACTTCTAAGTTCAATGCCCGTTTGCAAGCCATGCACAACGAACTCAATCAGGTGAAAGGATTACCCGACGGGGACAATCCGATATCTATTTTAGAATGAGTTGCAAGAATGCAAAGTTGATGCAGTGACGGGTTGTGGCGTGATTTAGAATATAAGTAAGCACTCAAATTAGGGCTCAATTTTGAAAGGTGTAACTTTGCTGCCAAATTTTAAACATTGATTTATGTACAGCAGCGAAGATTTGGAATATTTTCGATTAGCCATGAGCAGAGTAAGCTTGCTTGAACTTTGTCATAATGAGAAAATGTATGTAGCATTCCACCCCTCAGGGTCTTTACAGAAATGGATTGCTTCTGCAAAGTATTAAAGACCGATTAATGTTCGATTAACGGCGATTAATGTGAACCCCCTTGGCAGCTTGCCTGCCAACCATACCCTCAACGTCTCTCAGCCTGGTGCCGAGACTCCATATTAAACGTATAACCTCTATAAACATAAACAGAAAACATGGTAAAGTATAACATAAATCTCGAGGGCAAAACCGTCCTCGTGACAGGCGCTGCTGGTTTTATCGGCAGCAACCTCGTCAAGCGACTCTTCCACGATGTCAAGAACATCAAGGTAATTGGAGTCGATTCAATTACGGACTATTATGATGTCAACATCAAGTATGAGCGTCTGAAAGAAATAGAGGCTTTGCATGGTGACTGGACTTTTGTCCATGCCTCCATCGCTGACAAAGACGCAGTAGAGAAAATCTTCACGGAAAACAAGTTTGCCGTTGTCGTGAACCTTGCTGCCCAGGCAGGAGTCCGCTACAGCATCACCAATCCCGATGCTTACATTCAGAGCAATCTTATCGGTTTCTATAATATCCTGGAGGCTTGCCGTCACCATGAGGTCGAGCATTTGGTCTATGCCTCATCCTCCTCGGTCTATGGCAGCAACAAGAAGGTTCCGTACTCCACCGATGACAAGGTGGACAATCCTGTATCCCTCTATGCAGCTACGAAGAAGAGCAACGAGTTGATGGCGCACGCCTATAGCAAACTCTATAACATCCCGTCAACGGGCCTCCGCTTCTTCACTGTCTATGGTCCTGCAGGTCGTCCCGACATGGCCTACTTTGGTTTTACTAACAAACTGGTCAAAGGCGAGACCATCAAGATCTTCAATTACGGCAACTGCATGCGCGACTTCACTTTTGTTGATGACATTGTAGAAGGTGTTGTGCGTATTATGCAGCATGCTCCAGAGAAACAGAACGGAGAAGACGGTCTTCCCATTCCGCCCTATAAGGTGTATAATATCGGCAATAACTCCCCCGAGAATCTCCTCGACTTCGTCACGATTCTCCAAGAAGAGCTTGTACGTGCAGGAGTATTGCCCAAGGACTACGACTTTGAGGCCCATAAGGAGCTCGTCCCGATGCAGCCAGGAGACGTCCCCGTCACTTATGCTGACACAACACCACTTGAACAGGATTTTGGATTCAAGCCGAATACGAGTCTGCGAGAGGGATTGAGACGCTTTGCAGAGTGGTATGCAAAGTACTATTGATCAATTTTCATTCCTGACTATCTTAGAAGAACAAAAGTGGGATCGAAAATACTTATAATACTTCTGAGATAGACTTGATTTTTAAATAGTAAATGAAAAGGATTTCGGAAATTATAAAACAAATCAATAGTAGCAAAGATGGTAAAACGGTCTTTGCAAATTTTGGATATTTGTCGCTGTTGCAAGTGGCTGGTTATGCCTTTCCTTTGATTTCGATGCCTTATCTTGCACGTGTGATAGGTGCGGATGGCTTTGGAAAGATAGCCTTTGCTTCAGCTATAGTTGTTTGGATTCAGACAATCTCCGATTGGGGATTCAATCTTACAGCGACTCGGGATGTAGCGCAAAATAGGGATAACAAAGAGTTGGTTTCTAGAATTTTCAGTAATGTTTTGTGGGCAAGAAGTGTTTTAACTCTGCTGTCAGGCATAATTCTGTTGCTAGTAGTTTTGCTGGTTCCATACTTAAGGGAGAACGCTGATATTATTTTTGTCACATTTTTGTTAGTTCCTGGTTATATTCTGTTTCCCGAGTGGTTTTTTCAAGCAATAGAAAAAATGAAATACACCACGTTTTTCAATCTCTTTTTAAAGCTGGTATTTACAGTAGCAGTGTTTGTTTTCATACATAAAAGAGAAGACTATCTAATACAGCCTCTTTTAACCACCATAGGTTATCTATTATGTGGTTTCGGCGCCTTATATCTGATTTTCAAAAAGTGGGGATATACTTTGTATAAGCCGCAATGGTCTGAGATTATTAAAACGATACGAAATAGCACAGATGTGTTTATAAACAATTTGATGCCGAACCTCTATAATAGTTTCTCTGTTATGTTGCTAGGATTCTTTGGGGGATCTACGGCCAATGGTATATATGATGGAGGTAATAGGTTCCCTGTTATTTTTTATCAATTTCAGTCTGTACTGTCAAGGGCGTTTTACCCGTTTTTGTCAAGACGGCCAGATAAACATTCTTTTTATGCGAAGTTGAATATTGTGTCAGCGCTTATAGGAGCTGTTTTTCTTATTCTATTATCACCATTGGTCATTAAGATAATGTTAGGTGATGAGTTTGAAAAGTCGGTTGTTGTTATGCAGATTCTTTCCTTCTCTGTCGTCTTTCTTGCAATGGATTATACTTATGGAACCAATTTCTTGATAATACACCACAAGGAAAAACCTCTAAGAAACCTAACTTTTGCCTCGTCAATAGTAGGAATGGGTGTTGCAATACCATTGGTCTATTATTTCTCTTATATTGGTGCTGCTATTACAGTGCTTTTATGTAGAGGAATGCTAGGGGTTGGCTCTTATTATTTAGCAAAAAAATATCGCTAATGAAAGATACGTTAATAGAAATCTAAAAGCATAGAATAAAATAAATGGTATCATTTCGAATTTCACGCATGAATAGATGCGACATGTTTTTGGCGGCATGGGTACTCTATTATCTTCAGGGTATCGTATATCCTGAAGGTGGCGCTATATCCATTACATTGCTTGGATTGACCCTACTGGTATCGGCAAATTGCGCCATCAAGGTATTACAGTGGAGAAACGCCCCAGTCTATTTCAAAGGCTTCAATATGCTGATACTTTTGTTTACGGTCTATGGTTTCGCATTGATTGTCTCAAGTCCATCGACATTGTATTATCCTCTGTCAGGCATGAAAATGCCGTCATACAACTATATCAAGTCCATATACCTGTCGCTATTACCTATTTATCCTTTCTACTATTACACGAAGAAGGGATACCTCACAGTGGAGCGTTTGCGTATATGGGGTTTGATATTCTTAGCATCAGTTACAATGTCGTATTTCCGTATGCAACGCGAAGCCTTGGCTCAATTGTTAGAGGAAGGTTCAAGTGTTGAAGAGGTGACCAACAATGCGGGTTATCTATTTCTCTCTATTCTGCCCATGTTGGTGATATACCGGAAAAAACCGTTATTACAGTTTGCAACTTTCGCCTTCGTGATGGCATTTCTTATAATGGGTATGAAGCGTGGTGCGATAATCATCGGAGCTATCTCGGCTATCTATTTCATGTGGCGAGTCATCAAAAGTTCGAGAGGCAATACCCGCTTCTTATTCATATTCTTGTCTGTTGCTATATTTGTGGGTGTAGTCTATTTCTTTATCCATGAGATGGCCACCAGCGATTATATGCAGCAACGCTTAGAAAGTACGATGGAGGGCAATTCGAGTGGCCGTGATGATCTCTATTCTTTCTTCTGGCATTATTTCACCGATGAAGCAGATGTACTGCATTACCTAATAGGGCGTGGTGCTAATGGAACATTGGAGATCTACAACAGCTATGCGCACAATGACTGGCTTGAAATAGCAGTGAACCAAGGTATTTTAGGACTCGTGGTATATGTGTTCTATTTCCTTGGTTTTTACAAGACATGGAAGTGTGCCACTAATACCGATGCAAAGACCATCCTTGCCCTAATGCTATTTATCTTTTTTGCTCAGACATGGTTTTCGATGTCGTATGGTGACATGACATTCGTGGCGACTGCTCCACTTGGCTATGCCTTAGCAACTATCAATAAACCGAATTAATAATAATCACACTATATATGAGTAAAATACAATCAGCCTTACGCTTTTTAAAAGAAGATCGAGGGGAATTTATGGCAGCCATTGTCTACAACTTCTTTAGATGGCTTCCAGATAAACCATATCTGCAGTTACTTTACCGCTTTAAGATGGGACATAGGCTCGACCTGAAAAATCCAAAGACATTTACTGAGAAGTTGCAGTGGCTTAAGCTCTACAACCGCCGACCTGAATATACTAACATGGTTGACAAATATGCGGTAAAGAAATATGTAGCTGACATTATTGGTGAGGAATACATCATCCCTACTTTAGGTGTGTGGGACAAACCTGAGGAGATAAACTGGGATAGTCTTCCTTATCAGTTTGTGCTAAAGACTACGCATGGAGGAGGTGGTGGAGGAGTGGTAATCTGCAAGGATAAGCAGACATTCAATCGTGCTGATGCCATTGCGAAACTCAACCAATCTATGCGCAGTGACATCTATAGCGGATTGCGTGAGTGGCCTTACAAAAATGTGCCACGCCGTATCATAGCAGAGAAATTTATAGCACCAGAAAAAGGACAGCAAGACTTAATAGACTATAAGATATATTGCTTTAATGGTGAGCCTAAACTTATAATGACAGCCGACGGTCGTTTCTCGGGTGACAAGCGTTTTGGTTATTACAATACAGAATGGAAGGCTGTTGACATTACATGGGGAGCACCACGTCCCGATAAGGATTTGCCACGTCCAACACAATTACCACAAATGCTGAAAGTGGCGGCACAACTATCGAAAGATATCCCTCATGCGCGTATAGATTTATATAATGTGAATGAGAACGTGATGTTCGGAGAAATAACATTGTTCGACTCCAGTGGACTTGAAGCCATTACCCCTGACGATATGGACGCATATCTCGGGAGTTTGATAAGACTACCCAAAGTTACGTTAGGGGAGTAAAATCCTAATATCAAATAATGAGATTATAACGATAGAGAAAGAAACTCCATTCGAGGATTTGAAAGATTATAAGATTTTCTGTAAACATTCAAATTAGGGCTCAATTTTGAAAGGTGTAACTTTGCTGCCAATTTTTAAACATTGATTTATGTACAGCAGTGAAGATTTGGAACATTTTCGATAAATTATGAGCATAGCAAGCTTGCTTGAACTTTTCCATGACGAGAAAATGTATGAAACGATTCTATTTCCAGTACTAGACGGAGGCAATGCCGAAGGTCATCTCCATTAAACAGTTCTGTTCTCGTAATAGAGTACAACTAGTATAAGAAAATACATCAAAACACTTTTTCCGTAAGTGCAGAAGATGTTTTGTAATACAAAAACCACGGAAATATAAACAAATATTTATGAAAACAGTAATGCTTGTTTTCGGAACCCGTCCCGAGGCCATCAAGATGTGTC
>OKVK01001022.1_pt1 | contig 15765 bp, 9 predicted proteins | sample 1604771 | NCBI WGS metagenome assembly OKVK01 (sample SAMN01760906, study PRJEB22395) | human gut metagenome | reverse complement strand
TTGTGCTGAAAAGTCAGCAAAAATCAGAAAAGCAGAAGAGAGAACAAAAACAAATCTTCTTTCAAAAAGTAAGTTTTCAATTGACAGTAATGGTAAACTTTCAAACTGCGAAAGCAGAAAACCGGAAGAATGTGAAATCTTTATAGTGGAGGGTGATTCTGCCGGAGGCTCAGCTAAAAGCGCAAGAAACAGAAAGACACAGGCTATTATGCCAATAAGAGGAAAGATTCTTAACGTTGAAAAGGCTTCAATGGATAAGGTATTGGCCAATGCAGAAATAAAAACAATGATTAATGCTTTTGGTTGTGGTTTTTCTGAAGGTTATGGAAATGATTTTGACATAGAAAAATTAAGATACAACAAAATTATTCTTATGACTGATGCGGATGTTGACGGAGCTCATATTGACACATTGTTGTTAACATTTTTCTATAGATTTATGCCTGAACTTATAACTCATGGACATATTTATATTGCTACCCCTCCTCTTTACAAGGTTGTGCCTAAGAAGGGGGAAGGCGAGTATTTATATGATGATAAGGCATTAGAAAAATATAGAAAACATCATACAGGATTTACACTTCAAAGATATAAAGGTTTAGGTGAAATGGATCCAAAACAGTTATGGGAAACTACACTTAATCCGGAGACAAGAATTTTGAAGCAGGTAGAAATTGAAGATGCAAAAATGGCATCAGATGTAACAAGCATGTTAATGGGAAGTGAAGTTGCACCAAGACGTAATTTTATTTATACTCACGCAACAGACGCAGAATTAGATATTTAGGAGAAATAAATGGCAGAGCAGATTATAAAAACAGAGTATTCTGAAGTAATGCAGAAAAGCTATATAGATTATGCCATGAGTGTTATTTGTGCAAGAGCACTTCCGGATGCAAGAGACGGACTTAAGCCTGTACAAAGACGTGTACTTTACGCAATGGACCAGTTAGGTCTTAATTATGATAAACCACATCGTAAGTCAGCCCGTATTGTTGGTGATACAATGGGTAAGTACCATCCTCATGGAGATAGTTCAATATATGAAACATTAGTAGTTTTGGCTCAGGACTTTAAAAAGGGAATGGCATTAGTTGACGGTCACGGAAACTTTGGCTCAATTGAGGGTGACGGTGCTGCGGCAATGCGTTACACAGAGGCAAAACTTAAGAAATTTACACAGGATGTATATTTGGCAGATTTGGATAAGGATGTAGTTGATTTTGTACCAAACTTTGATGAAACAGAAAAAGAACCATCAGTTCTTCCTGTAAGAGTACCAAATATTTTGGTTAACGGAGCTGAAGGTATTGCTGTAGGTATGGCGACTAACATTCCAACACATAATCTTGGAGAAGTTGTAGATGCCGTTATTGCATATATGGATAATAATAATATTACAACTGAAGAATTATTACAGATTATGCCGGGACCTGATTTTCCAACAGGTGGTATTGTAGCTAATAAGTCAGACTTAAAGGACATTTACGAAAACGGAACAGGAAAGCTTAAGCTTCGTGGAAAATTAGAATTTGAAAAAGGCAAAGGCAGAGAAAAGGATAAACTTGTTATAACAGAAATACCTTATACTATGATTGGTGCAGGTATTGGAAAGTTTATTTCAGATGTAATTGATTTAGTAGAAACAAAAAAGACAACAGACATTGTTGACATTTCAAACGGCTCAGATGAAAACGGTATTCGTATTGTTTTAGAGCTTAAAAAAGGTGCCGATGTTGAAAAATTAAAAAATATTTTATATAAAAAAACTAAGTTAGAAGATACTTTTGGTGTAAATATGTTAGCAATAGCTGATGGAAGACCGGAAGTTATGGGACTTAAGAGTATTATAAAATATAACGTTGATTTCCAGTATGAACTGGCACAGCGTAAATATACAACACTTCTTAATAAGGCATTAGAACAAAAAGAGATTAAGGAAGGTCTTATTAAGGCAACAAACATTATTGATTTGATTATTGAAATAATCAGAGGTTCACAGAGTCAGAAACAGGTTAAGGCATGTCTTGTACATGGAAAAACTGATGATATTAAGTTTAAAAATCCTGAGTCTGAGATTCTTGCAGGAAATCTTTCTTTTACAGAGCGTCAGGCACAGGCTATTTTGGAACTTAGATTATCTAAGTTAATAGGACTTGAAATATTAGCTCTTCAGAAAGAATATGAAGAACTAATGGACAAAATCGGTCAGTATGAGGATATTCTTGGAAATAGAAAAACAATGACTAAGACTATCAAAAAAGATCTTAAAGCCATTAAGAAAGAATATGCATTGCCTAGAAAGACTCTTATTGAAGATGGCAAGGAAGCTGTATTTGATGAGAATGCTTTTGTTGAACAGGAAGTTGTTTTTGTTCAGGATAAGTTTGGATATTCAAAACTTCTTGATCCGGCAGCATTTGACAGAAACATTGAATCTGTTACGAAAGAGAATAAATATTATTTCAGATGTATGAACACAGATAGTATTTGTATCTTTACAGATAATGGAAATGTTCATCAGATTAAGGTATCAGCCATTCCAACTAAGAAGGTTAGGGAGAAAGGGATACCTATTGATAATCTTGGAAATTACAGTAGCCAAGGTGAAAGCATAGTGACACTTGTAAGTTTTGATATGATAAAAGATAAGAAACTTTTGTTTACAACTAAAAATGGTATGATTAAGTTAGTAGATGGAAACGAGTTTGAAACAAACAGAAAAACAATGCTTGCCACAAAACTTGGAAAAGATGATGAGGTTGTTTCAGTTAAAATAACAAGAGTATCAAATAAGCAGATTTCAGAAGAACAGGTTGAAGAAATGCCTGTAATGTTAACAGGTGGCTCAGATGATTTTGAACCATTAGATTTTGAACAGATGGAATTGTTTGATACAACTGCATCAATGGATGTAGGACAGGAACAGGAATTACAGTATACAAGAGAGATTCTTGTGCTACAGACAGAAGAAGGAATATTCTTAAGATTCCCACTTAAGGAAGTGCCTGAAATGAAGAAGGCTACATTGGGAGTTAAGGGTATTAAACTAAATGATGGAGATTTTGTTTCTAAAGTTTACCTTCTTGATACGGGGGATAATGAGGTGGTAAAATGTAACGGAAAAACCGTTGATTTAAGGAAGCTTAAAATCGGAAAAAGAGGAACTAAAGGAGTAAAGGTTCGTGCATCTAAGGCATAAACCTTGTTATACAAAGGATAGGGTGATTTATTTGAAGAAAGGACTAATACGGAAAATACTTGCAGTAATATTAATTATTGCATTGGTTACAGGTTTGGAAAATTATGCAGGAATAGTGGATACAACAGTTAAGGCAGCAGACGCTTTTGAGACAAGCATTAATGGTTTTCCAGCTAGTTATAAAACATATTTAAGAAAACTTCATAATAAATACCCTAACTGGAAGTTTGTACCGGATAACACAGGCGTGGATTTTTTTACAGCCGTTGAAAATGAGGCAAGTCATAACAGAAGCCTTATAGAGAATGCGTATAGTAAGTATTTAAAGTCAAATCTGGCTGGAGATTATAATGCATCTACAGGTAAGTACATAGCAAAAGATGGAGCTTCATGGGTTAGTGCATCAAAGAATTGTGTGGCATATTTTATGGATCCAAGAAACTTTTTGGATGAAAACCACATATATATGTTTGAACAGTTGGCATATGACAGTTCATCTCAGACACAGGCAGGTGTTGAAGCAATACTTCAGGGTTCGTTTATGTATAAAAACAATATAGGATACATTGATACGGCCGGAAAGTATCAGACAACTAATACTTTGTATTCAGCACAGATTATGACTGCTGCAAAGACAGCAAAGGTAAGTGCGTACCATATTGCCTCAAAAATTTTGCAGGAAATTGGTTCTAAAGCTAATTCAAAATACGCAGGAATGGGTGCCAGCGGAAGTGTTACAGGTACATATTCAAAGACATATACAGGAATTTATAATTTTTATAATATTGGAGCTACATCAAGTGCTAATCCAATTGCCAACGGTTTAAAATGGGCAAAGTCAGGAAGTACTTATCAAAGACCTTGGAACACACCAGAGAAATCTATTTTAGGTGGGGCACAGTATTTAGGTGAAAAGTACATTAACGCAGGACAGAATACTATGTATCTTCAAAGATTTAATGTGAAGAGCAATGGTACATATTCAATTTATACACACCAATATATGACTAACATATCAGGTGCCGCATCAGAAGCAGCGTCAACGGCAGATGCTTACCAAAGCCTTGGAATAGCTGCTCATGCCAAAACATTTGTTATACCTGTATTTAATAATATGCCAAATGAAAGTAATACAATTACACTTGGAATAAGTGGAAACAAAAAAGGTGTGGCAAATAGTGACGTAAATGTTAGAAAAGGTCCTGCAACTTCGTATGATGCAGTTGGTGTTTTACCAAAGAATCAGGCAGTTACAGTTACAGAAGTGTCTAATACAGACATTGAATATGGAGTAAGATGGCTAAGTAATCCGTATTGGTACAAAGTTAGTTTTGTGAAAGATGGAAAAAAATACACAGGATATGTTTCGGCAGCATATGTAAACTTAAAAGGTGAATATACTATTGCAAAAGCAGGAAGATTGAAGCTTCCTACAACTTTAAAGACATCTGAACAAGTTTATTATTTGTCAGACAACCCGGCAATAGCAACAGTAGATGATGCAGGAAATGTTAAAGGCATAGGCGCAGGAACTGTAACAATACACGGTTTTACTGCAGCAGGAAAAAGTAGTGTGTCAACAATAAAGGTTTTGGCAAAAAGTATACATGCAACAGGTATAAAACTTAACAAGACAACATTAAATTTAAAAAATGGAACAAAAGAAAAATTAAAGGCTACAGTAACTCCAAATAATACAACAGATGGAAATGTTACATGGAAGTCATCTAACAAAAAGATAGCAAAGGTTACATCAAGAGGAAATGTTTACGCAAAGTCAGTTGGAGAATGTACAGTAACAGCTACAACTGCCAATGGTAAAAAAGTTACGTGTAAGGTTAAGGTTGTACCGGGAACAGCTACAATAAAGGCAACAAACAATGGATACAATAGTATTAAACTTACATGGAACAAACTTGGTGATGTAACAGGATATTGGATATATAGAAGAACTTCCGGTTCAAAATATAAGACTATAGCCAAAGTAAGTGGAACTACAGTGTCTTATAAAGATAAAAATCTTGTAACGGGACAGAAATACTATTATAAAATAAAAGGGTATAAGAAGGTTGGAAAAACAACTTATAAGGGAAGTAAGTCTAAGGCTTCAAAGGCATATCCAAAGCCAGCCAAAGTGAAAATAACATCAATAAAGTCAACTGCAAAAGGTGCAAAACTTTATTGGAAAAAGGTGGCTGGTGCCAGTGGATATGTTATCTACAGAAGTGAAAGCAAAACAGGAAAATATACAAAAATAAAAGAAATAAAAAAACAGACAAAAATTTCTTATAATAATACTGGACTTTTGAAAGGAAAGACGTATTATTATAAAGTAATGGCCTACAGGAATATGTCAGGCATATATGTTTATGGAAAATATTCAACAGTTAAACAAATAAGAAAATAAATGGTGAAGTAATGATTAATTTTGTAGTTAGTGATTTAGAAACAGCATTAGTTCCTAACGGGGAAAAGATGGTTCAGGAAGAAACCATTGAATTGATAATGGAATTAAAGGAAAAAGGCGTCTATTTTGCTGTGGCAACAGGACGTAATTATGACGCAGTATATCCTATGTTTGGAAAAGCAAAGGACCACATTGTGTACATATGTAATGATGGCGGATCAGTTATATATCGTGATAAAGTTATAAGTAAGACTCCATTGGACAGACTTGTGTGTCTTGAAGTGGCAAATGAACTGGAAAAGAACAGGGATTATAAGTTATTATTTTCAGGTGAGAGAAATGCAGTTGTAACAACAAGAGATATTGATTTTATTAATTATTTGAGAACAATGGGAATTGAACCTGAAAAGGAAAAAGATACAAAGTCAATGAAGGGTGAAATTAACAAGATTACTATTTTTGCAAAGAAAGGCTTTGACCAGACTTCATATGAGTATTTCTATAAGAAATTCTCAAAGAATGCAAATGTGGCAATTTCCAACCCTGAACAGCTATATCTTACAGCAAAGTATGTAACAAAAGGTAATGCCATTCAGGTTTTACAGCATGTGTTTAATTCATCAGAAGAAGATACAGTCGTTTTTGGCGGCGGATACAATGACATTGAAATGTTTGGCCATGCATATTTTAGTTATGCAATGCAGTGGGCAGACAGTGAGGTAAGACGTTCAGCTAAACACATAGCAGAGAATGTTAATACGATTTTGGAAGATATAATACGAATGTAAGGAGAACTTATGAAAAAGAAAATAGTAGCATTAGGTTTGGTTGTGACATTGTCAGTAAGCAGTCTTACTGGATGCAGTTTTAATTCAAAAACACCTGTTATCGGTAAGATAGTGGGGCTTGGCAGCAGTGAAATGTTTAAAATAGACAAAGAAGTATGTTCAAAACAGGAATATATGCTTGTTCTTATGGATACAGCAGGAACTTACAAGGCAGACTTTGGTGGCAAAGTAGATTGGAATGCCAAAGTAAGCGACAATCAGACACTGCAGTCATATGTAATGCAAAAGGTTAAAGAAGACATAACAGTTAAGTATACATTAGCTTCAATGGCAAAGGAAAGAAATATTTCCCTGTCAACAGATGAAAGCAGTATGATTAAGACTAAAGCGGCAGAGTATTATAAATCCTTAACAAGTCAGGAAAAAGAATATACCGGAGCTTCACAGGAAAACGTGGAAAGCTTGTATAAGAATTATTATTTGGCGGACAAGGTTTACGATGCACTGGCAGCAGAAGCAGACGCAAAGATTAGCGATGAAGAAGCAAGAGTAATGAAGATTCAGTACATCAGAATGAATACTGACAATACTAAAGAAGACAAGATTAAAAGCACACTTAAAACAGTTACAGACCTTGTAAAAGGTGGTTATCAGACATTTGCCAGAGAAGCAAAGCAGTATAGTGAAGATAACGTGTTTGAGAAAACATTAAAGAAAAATGAGGCCACTAAAACATACGAAAAGAGTGCTTTTAACTTAAGCAATTCGGAAATAAGCAGCATTATACAGGATGGAAAAGATTATTATCTTGTATATTGTGTAAACAGTTATTTAAAGACTGAAACAGAAAAAAACAAAGAAGAAATCATAAAGAATGCACAGCAGACATATTTTAATGACAAGTATTCTAAATATCTGAAAGATATAGATGTAAACTTTAATGATGATCAGGCAAAGAAGATTAAATTGTCAACAGATGAAAATGTGAAAGCTGTAAATTTAATGACAGTGTACAACACGATTTCAAAGGAACTAAACAAGAAATAGTAATTATTGTAAGAAGGGAGCATATAATTATATGCTCCCTATTGTTTTATGTATCGCAGAGAGAAGATGCCTTCAAACACGTTGATTTTCTTATTTTGCTCCGTCGTCTATTGTACAGCGAAAACTTAAACTCGCCTTCGGCTCAAACAGTAAGTTTATCGCTGTACACTATACTCGCAAAATTTCGAAAATCTGCCTATTGTTTGCAGTCATCTTCTCTTTGGCGGTACAATATAAAAAGATAGAGAGAAGTTTAAAAATGATATGCTCCCTTTTGCAAAACGTTCGTATTTACTTTCACAAGTTCATATTGTAAAATTATTTTAGATACAGATGATACGGATTAATTTCAAGTTACATATGAAAAATGAGTCAAACGGACAAGACTTAAGAATGAACTTTGAAATTGTAAATGTTTAAGTAAAGGAGGAGTTTTATGAAAAGGGTAAAATATGTTAAGAGAAGGTTTGTGGCACTTACATTATCTGTTGCGTTGTTAGTTGGCACTATGCCTGCCATAATATCTGCTCAGGACAGTAATGTTTCTAATACGTTATTACAGGAAGGCACATATAGTAAGGACAAAATAACGTTGACATCTATTCCTAATACTACAAGAAAAATAATGGCTTTCATTACGGATAAAGGAGATAGGAGTGAGATTAATTGTCCTGAAGTTGTGTATGCCATAGGTACAGACGAAAGATGGTCAGTACCGGTATCTGTTGAGGATGACGGTACTTTGGATATGGAACCTTTTGTATATTCAGGTAATGATAAGGGCATAATTGTTTGGACAAATGCTACTAAAGAGTTTACAGAATCAAGTACCAGTGAAGATATTGCAAAATCTATGCGAGTATCTCTTGCTGTCTTTGACAGTACATCAAATGTTGAATTTAAAAATACTAATGTTTCTTATTATGATTCAGAGAATATTAGTACATATACTCCGAAGGTAACAGAGATTGATGGAAAGTTTCTTGTATCATGGATAGTGTACTATGATACAGAAGACAAGAAAGCATATGGAATAGAAGGTTTTTACTATAACCCTGATAATAATACATTTTATTCAGAAGATAATAGTACTGATGAAAATGGAAGGCTTATTCCAATGGTCTTTGCAAGAGATTGTAATTACATATCATCTTATGCAATTGCAAAAGTAGGTAATGATGTAGTGACGGTTTGGGATGAACCAACTGAGCAGATAAATATTTATGATGTAATGGCTGAAAAAGTTGTGAAGAAAAATTATTATTTTGGCAAATATAAATCGTCCACATTAAAGATGGCTATAGACAATGGAAATGATGTAAAAAAACTTACAGATGGAAGCACATATGCATCAGTTATTGATTCTGATATTCCGGGAATAGCATATTACAATAATGGAAAGATTTATAAGATTTCTAATGATGAGCAGAATGGTTTGGTAAATACAGAATTAGCAGATGTTTCAAAAACAGGAGATACTAAGTATTCAATAGTGTCTAAAGACGGTATTCCGACATATATTACAGCACTTCTATATGAACCATTAAATACAAATATAACCAATATTACAATAGATGGCGAGGACTATGAAAAATCAACAGATGGAATCTGGAAAGATAAAGATGGAAGGGTAAAAGAATTTAAACAGGAAGATATTTGTATATATTACATAAATCCTAAAACCGGAAACACAGATACACTTCCACAGAAGTTGTACGATAGAGATGAAATTCATTTTCCAACATATCCGGCATTTATTATTGACAGTTCAAATCAGTTAGGAGTTATGTATGTCATTGGACAGGTTTGGGACAATGTTAATTATAGCCTTATATATTCAACATATAATCAAAAATATCTGTTTCAGGCAGATTATTCTAAAGTAGATGAAGCTATTGCCAAGGCGAATGTTTTAAATAAAGAAGATTATATAGATTTTAATGCGGTAACAGCAGCTATAGATGCAGTTGTTCGTGATAAAGACTATACTGAACAGTTAGCAGTTGACGCAATGGCAAAAGCGATTGAAGATGCAATTAAGGCCCTTCAGTTAAAGCCAACTCCTGAAACTACAACAACTATCCCTGAAACGACCACAACAGAACAGGTTACAACTAATCAGGAAACAACTACAGTAGAACAGGTACCGACAACTTCAAGAACAGAAGCAACTACAGTAGAACAGGTATCGACAACTTCAAGAACAGAAGCAACTACAGAAGAAACGATAACAATGGTTAATCCAACAGAAACTGAAACACAATACATAACAACATCTGTGAATAATAATACTCCAAAAACAGGTGAGAACAGTAACATAACATTGTGGATGATAGTTTTCTTTATTACAGCAGGTGGAATATTGACTATAACACTGGAAAAGAGAAAAGAAGACAAACAATAAGAGTTCAGATTCAGATTCACAATTAGGAAGTGCAGACTATGGAGAATAAACTGAAAAATAATTATTTATTACAGTAATTTGAGAAAAATAAGAAAACCACCCGAATCCAACGGGTGGTTTTTAGTAATATTAATTACAAATAATCAATATATTATTGTTCTTATTTTGAAACTTTTGGCTCTTCATTTGCCACAGCTTTTTGAACCTGTGGTTTTTTTGAAGGTACTTTTGAGCCTTTCTTTTTTCCTGTGATTAATTCTAATATGCGGTCTTTAAATATTAATCCCAACAGAATTAAAAGTGAAATTATTGAAATTATAATTCCCTGGAAGAATCCTCTAGGAGTATATTTAAATGTAATCTGGTGTGTTCCGGCAGTAACCATTACACCTGTAAGAGCACCCTTGCATATAGCTGTTGTATTAGCTTTCTGTCCGTCAACATATACAGACCAACCTTTGTCATAAGGAATTGAAGTGTATAACAAATTGCCCTTGTCTGTTGTAAGTGTTCCTTCAATCTTTGTATCGCTAAATGATGTTACCTGATAAGGATTAGCATTTAAAAGATTGTAGTCATATTCCCAGGCAGTTTCATCAAATGCATAAGCGTACATGGCTGATATGGCTGTGTTATCACTTGCGGAAATGCTAATTGTTGCACCTTCAGGAACATTTCCAAGATGACAAATATAATTCTGGTTAGCAGAATTAAAAGTTTTTGAAGTAGAAGTTGTAACACTACTTGAAACAAAAGACTTGTCCTGAATGCTTCCGTTAGAAACAGTAGCAGTTAAAGTTTCAGCAGATGTTTCGCAGTAGAAGTATACATCATAAACTTTTGTGCCGTTCTTATTAGCTGTATCATTTTCTTCAAGATTATACTGAGCAGTAATTGAATTAGTACCGTCTGTCTTTAATCTATGGAAAATCATCTGTCCGCCGTTTACTGCAGAAGTTACAAAGTTATTCTGCATTGTAAATGGATCACCGGCTTCAGAGTTCATCTTTGCAATTGAACTTGAATTAATTAAGAAGCCTAATGGTAATGTGTTATTATATTCATATGCATAAACAGTTGAATTTCCACCACTTTCTAAATTGTAAGAAGCGCTGTTAAGCAATGATACATTATTAGGGAGAGATGGCTCTCCTGTTGAATATTCATATTTTATTGAGAACAATGATGCTGTAAGTGGTGTATGACCATAGTATGAACATGCATTGTATGAAGTCTGTAATCCCATTGAATCAAAGTAATCCTGAATATTAGCAGATAATACAGATGAAAATGTTGAAATACTATTGTAATTAAAACGGGCACCATCATTTCTTGTAGTGTGAACGGCAGATTCAGTTCTGTAATATTTAACATTCTGGGAATCTGCATCTTTCTTAGTAATATTATTTAACTGGTCGTAAGCCTTAGTAGCTTCGTAGTAACCTTTTCTTCCTGATGTACTTGGAATACCTGTAACATTCATATTCAAAGTTAATTCGCAGAATACAATCAGAACCATCAAATATGAAAGGAAAGGTTTAAGCTTAGGTGCTTTCTTATACCAGACAATAAGACAGGCATATACAACTATAAACAAAAGACTAAAGTAAATAATCTTTACAATGCTTGTCTCAATTTCCAAATCGCTGAAAATGGAAGCGTCTTTAAATAACTGGTCAAGTAAAAATACCAAAGCTACTGAACCGCCTGTAGCCCATGCAATATGTTTTGGCTCATATTCCCTAATATACAGAAATGCCTCATAGCACATAGTAAGAATAAGGAAAATATAAAGGAAAGACTGTCTACAAGGCAAGCTGTTAGGAAAATGGAATCCGTGCCAGATATATGCAGGGATGTTAAGACCAAAGCTTAAAAGCATAATCAAGGCAATAACGGTTTTGCCAATTCTTTCTTTAACATTAATTTTTTTACACATCCAGAATAATGGAATAAGTATAAAAATAGCTACTGAACAATAAATATTAGGTTCAGGATAATATTTTAAATCTGCAACAGGAACACATATTAATGATCTGAAAATCATATAAAGCATTGAAACAGTTTCTTCCAAAGTTGTTGGGAAACTTGAATCAGCAGACTTAGTAGTTAACAATGAAAAATACTCTGGTAAGATAACGCATGCTGCAAGAGCACCGCCAAGTATTGAGTAAATTGCATAGTCTTTTAAAATAAGAAGTCTTGCTTTAGTTTTTTCAACAGTTTCATCAAATTCAACAATGCAGAATAAGTAAACAAAATAAATAATGCTGAAAATGCAAATCATTAAGCCAATGTAATAGTTAGAGAAAATTGCAAGTGCAAGTGAAATGCAGTACATTTTGCATTTCTTTTCGTTAACTAATTTTTCAAGACCAAGAACAATAAATGGAAGTAACCACATACAGTCAAGCCACATAATGTTCCAGCTAAATGCTGCAAAATAAGCTGATAAAGCGTATGCCATACCGAAAACTACGGAAGAAATATTTTTCTGACCAAAACGTTTTGTAAGATAGTAGCATACTGAAAATCCGGCAAGTCCCATCTTTAATACGATGAAAAAGCTTACCATATCAGCCATATAACCCGGCCAGATAATGGCAAGTAGGTTAAGGGGACTTGTAAGATAATAAGCGGCAACCGCCATAAAGTTCATACCGGCGCCGATTTCCCAAGTATAAAAAAGGTTTCCCCCGTCTTTAAGTTTCTGTTGAAGTATTTCTAAATAAGGTGTGTACTGATGATAACAGTCACTTCGAAGATACATTTGGTCACCAAATGGGAAAATATCCTTAAAATAGTAGACTATTAACATAGATAAAATAGGCAATACAAAAGCAAGTATATATAACTTATTTTTTTCAAACCAATCCTTAATAGAAAACTTTTTACTATTTGTTTTCATTAATAAGCTCCTTTCTATCATTGAAAATAAATAATTTACTGATAATATAATTTAAAATAACCGTAAGAACCATAGAAATAAGTTTTGAAATCTGGTTAACTTTTTGGTTATTTCCATAAATAGCAACTGAAGCAAAAATAATAACTTCGCTCATTATTAAAGTAGCTATACGGGCTCTGGCAAAGCGCAAAAACTCATGTAGAACTTCCATAAAACCGCTGGTCTTACTTTTGAACACCCATCGCTTATTTGTGACATAAGAAAAAATGATAGCACAAAATGTTGAAATAATATTGGCAATAAGGGCACTGACCTTACCTGCATTAAAAAAAGTAAATACAAGGTAGTCAACAATGGCAGTACCAATGCCGAAAAAAACATAAGTAAGCATTTCGTAACTTATTAAGCCTTTAATAAGTGTTTGCAAACTTGGATTCTTAATATGTGCTAACAAAAAACTTCTAAATTTTATAATTGAATCTTTCATATTAATAACCTTTATAAATTTGTACTTTTATTTAAAGTCTGAAATGTTATTGCCTTCAGAATATAGATACAACAACATTAGTATTTTTCAAATATAAACAATAAAAAAACGATTTCTAACCGTCTTTACATTAATATCTATATTCTACTATAAAAAGGTAGGGGTGTAAAGAAATTACAACTATAGAAAGTGATAAAAGTGCATGAAAATTATAGGGGTAAAAAATAAAAAATATCCGACTATTGAAAAAAATCAATAATCGGATATTTTTATAAGAATCATTTAATTAATTTTGATTAATTATTCCTGATTTGTTTTATTTTTTTCTAATTCTAACATCTTCATTGCTCTAACCTTAAGTGGTAAGCCGAATAATGTAATGAATCCGTCAGCATCATGGTGATCATATAATTCGCCAGTTGTAAATGATGCAAGACTTTCGCTATATAATGAATATGGAGAAGTTGTTCCTGCCTTGATAATGTTTCCTTTGTAAAGTTTGAATTTAACTTCACCAGTAACATATTCCTGTGTTGATTTAACGAAAGCGCAAACTGCTTCACAAAGAGGAGTGAACCATTTTCCTTCGTAAACTATCTGTGATAACTTGTTACCCATATCCTTCTTAGTTTCCATTGTAGCTCTGTCAAGAACTAATTCTTCAAGCTGCTTGTGAGCTTCCATAAGAATTGTTCCACCCGGAGTTTCATAAACACCACGTGATTTCATACCAACAACACGGTTTTCAACAATATCAATAATACCGATGCCATGTTTTCCACCAAGTCTGTTTAATTCACGGATAATATCTGAAACTTTCATCTTCTTTCCGTTAACTGATGTTGGAACACCTTTTTCAAATGTCATTGTAACATATTCAGGTTCATCAGGAGCTTTTTCTGGAGAAACTCCTAAAACTAAAAGGTGGTCGTAGTTTGGTTCATTAGCTGGATCTTCAAGTTCAAGACCTTCATGGCTAATGTGCCAAAGGTTACGGTCACGGCTGTAGCTCTGATCAGTTCCAAAAGGAAGATCAATACCATGCTGCTTGCAATATTCGATTTCATCTTCACGTGACTGTAATTTCCACTTACTGTCTCTCCAAGGAGCGATAATCTTAATATCAGGAGCAAGAGCTTTAATAGAAAGTTCGAAACGAATCTGGTCGTTACCTTTTCCTGTAGCACCATGACAAATGGCAACAGCACCTTCTTTTCTTGCAATTTCAACTAACTTCTTAGCAATTCCAGGACGAGCCATAGAAGTACCTAAAAGATATTTGTTTTCATATACAGCACCTGCCTGAACACATGGAATGATGTAATCATCACAAAATTCATCAGTAATATCTTCTATATATAATTTAGCAGCACCTGAATACTTAGCTCTTTCCTCAAGTCCGTCTAATTCATTTCCCTGTCCACAGTCCACGCAACAGCAGACTACATCATAATCATAATTTTCCTTTAACCAAGGGATGATAGCAGTAGTATCAAGTCCGCCTGAGTAAGCAAGAATAACTTTTTCCTTTGCCATTTTAAAATCCTCCATAAAAATAAATATAATAAACAGTGGAATATTGCATCCACTTTTTCTTTTCACGTGATACTATACAGCATATATGCATAAAATGCAAGAAAAAAATGTGATATTGTGTATTTTTATGCAAAAAGCTTGCATAATATGCAGAAAAGATGTATATTTATTAATGCACATATAAAAATGTTGTATTTTAATAAGGAAAATACTAAAATAAAGAGATGGATTGAATAACAAAACATTTAACCCAAAAAGAATTACATATTAATAATGAAAGAGGTTAGTTATGATTAAAGTTGGTATTATAGGCTCAACTGGTTATGCAGGAGCAGAAATAGTAAGATTAATACAGCAGCATAAAGAGGCAGAAGTAGTCTGGTTTGGTTCAAGAAGCTACGTTGATGAAAAATATGCAGATGTATTTAAAAATATGTTTCAGATAGTAGATGCAAAATGCATGGATGACAATATGGAAGAATTAGCTGACGCAGTAGATGTAATATTTACAAATATGAAATTGGGAGTGTTAATGTCAGCTATTACTGGATTTATGAAATATAAATATAAGGATATATATTTGTGCATATTTTTACATATAATAATAAGTTGCGTTTTTTTATAACAAATAAAAAGCCTTTGAAATTTACTATGATTTCAAGGGCTTTTATTATATGTAAAATATCTAAAATAGTAAAAAAACTCATAAAAATTTAAATTCTTTAAAGTTTTATAAAAAATATAATTTTTTTTAATAAAAAAAAATGTTTGAGGGAAAATATATTAAATAACAAATAATTAGAAAGTATAAGTGATAAATAATTTATTTTAAACACCTCGGGAAAATGTTTTTATATATATAAAAATAATTTTTAGATTGACAACTTTGTTTAATATAATAAAATTAAGGTATAAGCTAATAATAGAAAGTATTTAGCTTATAAATATAAATTTTTGAAACTCAATATATTTAATATATAATTAAT
>OKVK01001017.1_pt1 | contig 15820 bp, 10 predicted proteins | sample 1604771 | NCBI WGS metagenome assembly OKVK01 (sample SAMN01760906, study PRJEB22395) | human gut metagenome | reverse complement strand
AAAAGGAGAAAAAACGAAAAGGGTGCGCCATAGACTTATGACACACCCTCTTTTTTTTGTTTATTCTTGAATTAGTGCGTTCCGCAATATTGTCCCATAAAAAGGATACCGCCACTCTGACTGTCCTGAATCATATAGACAAATGGACGGTCAGCGATGAACTCCACATTTCTTGTCTCCTCAGGTGCCATGGCTGTCAGCATCACGGCAGCAGTTACAGCCGCAGCCTTTGTTCCCTGCTCATTCACCTCTATCTTTGCCTTCTGGAGCATCTTGCTTACAAAGAAATTGCCGTCAGCAAAATGACTGAAGTTCGCTTTGCCTGCCACAAACATAGAAGGAGCACCCAAATCACTGATGATTGCATTCAGAGGCAGTTCCTGTTCGACAGTAAATTTAGGCAACTTGAGATTCACCATACAGTTTTCCATATTCTGCGAAATCTGATTCAGCTTCTCTTCGTCCAAACCTTTCATCATTTCCTGGATATTCTTGCCCTCATTTGGCAGAAGTACCAGCATGCGATAGCTACCATTGCCATAAGGAAGATCTACAGCCTTGAAATCCTTGTTCTCAGCATAGAAGAGCTTCTTTACCTGATGCATCATTTCTACTTTCTGGATATCACGTGTATAGCCACGGAAGTTCTCCAGCTTAGTGTCCTTGGCATTGAACTTGTTCTGCCATGTTCCCTTGAAATAGATGGCATTCATCAAATACGATACTGCATCGGCTGAAACCTGATCAATAATACGTGGAATCATGCCGTTGGTCTTTTCCTTACACCAGCCATTGATGCGGTCAGTTGACTTGGAAGAGGTGAAATCCAGACTTTCAATACCTGCCTGATAGCCATCACTTACCTGCTGGGAGAAATTCTTGTTCAGTTTGAAGTTCTTGTTTACTGCGATATAATTGGCAATATTAACAGTTGTCTGCTTGTCTTGATGATTGGCAGTAAGAAGCATCGCCTTATAAAGCTCATTCAGATCGTTGACAGAAACTCCTTCGCAACCGATAGCTTTCAATATCTCCTGCTGCGTGATTCCATCCGCACCATTTGCCAGCATTCCCATCAGATAAGATACGCTCATAGGTGAAATCACCTTAGACTCCATATCTGTAACCTTATTGAAGAGACGAAGCGCAAATGCATTGTTTTTCTTCACTATATCCTGCTGGGCGTCAGAAAGAACAAGATAGCTATTATCCAAATCCTCTTCATTCTTACCCATTTCGCTGCTCTTGCTTGCATTGGAATCGCCGTTTATCTTCTTGCTGCTGGCACAAGAAGTCATAGTCATTGCAGCCATCATCATCAGGGCTGCCATAGTTAACTTACTTTCATTTCTCTTTTTCATAATCTTTTAATTTTGTTGATAATCTGTCTATGAAATGCAAGTTGCTGCGATTCCTTGCATCGGAAGGCGAAAAATTAAGACTCGTTAACTGCCTCCTTACCTGGCAACACACGCAAATGATATCTGTTACCATCAAAGTCAACACGCATCAGACTCTGAGGTTTGGCTATCTTGGCTAACTCAAGAGCCACATGCCCCATCGTTCTCCGAAGATTCAGTTCGATACAAGATACAAGCTCTAACTGGCCATCCTTTGCAGCAATCATCATATCTACTCCAAATGGTCCGTTATAGTTTTTCTTTAACTCTGGTTCAACTATATCTATAATTTTCTGTCTTGCAGTGAGAAGCGCATCTTCACTGATGTATTTCTTCATCATTTCAATCTTCTCTTCTTCAGAGCAGAGCAAGTTACCGGTATAGGCATTTTTGACGGTATCGAAGAGCGAGAGTCCCAGATAGTGTACCTTGCCGTCAAGCATCTCGAATTCCATACCGAAATCTTTTACCTTATTATAATATGGCTCAACGGTAACACCACCCTGTCTGAAGATGATGTTGCTTACCCAGCGTTGGAAAGCCGGATATTCACCATTTGTCCGGAACTCATCGGCAGAAACATATTTCACGCCTCTTCCACTGCTGCTCCAAGGAGCCTTGACCACAGCCTTGCCCCACTTCATTACGCATTCCTTAACCAGAGCAAAGTTATCTGCATATACTACGTCCTGCTGCAGATGTTCAGCGGCCCATTGGCGGCTGCTTATCGCGCGTACCTTATCTAATACCTCATCAGTAGGCAGCATGATTTCCGGCAAACCGATACGTTCGAGCTCGCCTTTCAGACTCAAGTCCCATCCCCAAGGATGCACGCAGTCTATAAACTCCGTCTTAAGCAGATGCTCAAGCTGCAGTTTGGTTATAAACTCAACTTTTTCCAACAGGTGCTCACCCAAATGGCGCACCTTGTCGCGTGCATTGTCGATGTCGTCAACAAGCACCAAGTCACCCTGATCTGCCCACAAGGCAGGTATGAATGCAAGGTCGCTTCGCAACTGTCTTCCTGCATGAGGAGCGGTAAACTGTCGCAAATGAGCGGCCAATGCCAAATCGTGTTCTGGATTGAAGATATGTAGTTTCATACTGCAAAGATACAAATTATTGAGATAAAAACGGCAAAAGAAGGTAAGTTTTACTTAGAAAAGTGCTAAATAATGAAAAAAATGTTAGATTTTGCTATCTAGAGTTTGCAAATTTAAAATATATTATTACCTTTGCATCGTAAAAAACAAATATGAAATATTAAACGCATGGAAGAAGCATTCTTCAGAACACATACATACCTAGTTGAGCATACAGACGCTCCGGTCAGACGAACCTTGATGGATGAGATTGACTGGAATGACCGTATGATAGGTATCAAAGGCACTAGAGGTGTAGGCAAATCTACCTTTCTCCTCCAGTATGCCAAGGAACACTTTGGACCTCATGATCGCAAGTGCTTATATGTGAATATGAACAACTTCTATTTCCAGAGCAGAGGTATTGCCGATTTTGCAGGTGACTTTGTGAGTCAAGGTGGACGAACACTCCTGATAGACCAGGTGTTCAAACAGCAGGACTGGAGCAAGGAGCTCCGCAAATGCTACGACTTGTATCCTGAATTGAAGATTGTGTTTACTGGTTCCAGCGTCATGCGCTTGAAGGAAGAGAATCCAGAACTCAATGGAATCGTGAAGAGTTACAATCTCCGTGGCTTCTCATTCAGAGAATATATCAATCTGAAGACGGGCAACGATTTCCAGCCATACGAACTCGATGACATTCTGCGCAATCATGAACACATCATCAAGCAGATCCTTCCCAAGGTGAGTCCGATGAAATACTTCAATGATTATCTGCATCACGGCTTCTACCCATTCTTCTTGGAACAGCGTAACTTCACAGAGAATCTACTAAAGACGATGAACATGATGACCGAGGTTGACATCCTCCTCATCAAGCAGATAGAACTGAAGTATCTGCCAAAGATAAAACGTCTGTTCTACGAGTTGGCTGTCGAAGGCGCCAAGGCTCCCAACGTGAGCCAGCTTGCCGAAAGCATCAATACAAGTAGGGCAACCGTGATGAACTACATTAAGTATCTGGCTGATTCCAGACTCATCAACATGATCTATCCGGATGGGCAGGATTTTCCGAAGAAACCATCTAAGGTGATGATGCATAATACTAACTTGATGTACGCTATCTATCCTATACAGATTGACAAGCAGGAAGTGATGGAAACATTCTTCGTCAATTCACTTTGGAAAGACCACAAAGTTCACCAGGGCGGTAAAGACCACTATTATACAGTGGATGGCAACAGGAAATTCAGAATCTGTGATGCACAAACTCCCAACAAGATGCGTAGTAATCCAGATACCATCTATGCCCGTTACAATACGGAGGTGGGCAAGGACAACAAGATTCCGTTATGGCTCTTGGGATTCCTGTATTAACGAAATTTCGAAAAGAAGAATTAAATACAAAACATTTTTAATATTTTATCTAAAAGTAAAATGGCTAAAGAGAAAAAATTTATCACTTGTGATGGTAACACAGCTGCCGCACACGTAAGCTACATGTTTACAGAGGTTGCTGCTATCTACCCTATTACTCCATCATCACCAATGGCGGAGCATGTAGATGAATGGGCTGCCAAAGGTCGTAAGAACCTTTTCGGTCAGCGAGTTTCTATCCAGGAAATGGAGTCTGAGGCTGGTGCTGCAGGTGCAGTTCACGGTTCTCTCCAGGCTGGTGCCTTGACTTCAACTTACACTGCTTCTCAGGGTTTGTTGTTGATGATTCCTAATATGTACAAGATTGCTGGTGAGTTGCTTCCTTGCGTATTCAACGTATCAGCCCGTACATTGGCTTCTCACTCACTTTGTATCTTCGGTGACCACCAGGACGTAATGGCTTGCCGTCAGACTGGCTTCGCTATGTTCTGCTCTGGTTCTGTTCAGGAGGTGATGGACCTCTCTGCAGTTCCTCACTTGGCTACATTGGAGACAAAGGTTCCTTTCATTAACTTCTTCGACGGTTTCCGTACTTCTCACGAGTACCACAAGATCGAGGAGATGGATATGGAAGACATCCGTCCATTGGTTAAGGAAGAGTTCATCGAGGACTTCCGTAACCGTGCTTTGACTCCTGAGCGTCCTGTTACTCGCGGTACCGCTGAGAACCCAGAGACATTCTTCACTCACCGTGAGGCTTGCAACACTTACTACGATGCAATCCCTGAGGTAGTAGAGAAGTACTGCCAGGAGATGACTAAGATTACAGGTCGTGAGTATCACCTCTTCAACTACTATGGTGCTGAGGATGCTGAGAACATCATCATCCTGATGGGTTCTGCTACAGAGCCAGCTCGCGAGGCTATCGACTACTTGAACAAGCAGGGCAAGAAGGTTGGTATGGTTGCAGTTCACCTCTTCCGTCCATTCTCTGTTGACTTCTTGAAGAAGACTATCCCAGCTACAGTTAAGCGCATCGCTGTTCTCGACCGTACTAAGGAGCCAGGTGCAGAGGGTGAGCCATTGTACCTCGACGTTAAGTCAGCTCTCTACGACGACGAGTGCAAGCCATTGATCGTTGGCGGTCGCTACGGTCTCGGTTCTTCTGATACAACTCCAGCTAAGATCGTTGCTGTATTCAAGAACCTCGAGTTGCCACAGCCTAAGAACCACTTCACTGTAGGTATCGTTGATGACGTTACATTCACTTCTCTCCCAGAAGAGGAGGAAATCCCAATGGGTGGCGACGACTTGTTCGAGGCTAAGTTCTACGGTTTGGGTGCTGACGGTACTGTTGGTGCTAACAAGAACTCAGTTCAGATTATCGGTAACAATACTAACAAGTATTGCCAGGCATACTTCTCTTACGACTCTAAGAAGTCTGGTGGTTTCACCTGCTCTCACTTGCGTTTCGGCGACAGCCCTATCCACAGTGCTTATCAGGTAAATACTCCTAACTTCGTAGCTTGCCACGTACAGGCTTACCTCCACATGTACGATGTAACACGTGGTTTGCGTAAGAACGGTTTCTTCCTGTTGAACACTATCTTCGACGGTGAGGAGTTGGTTAACTTCATCCCTAACAAGGTAAAGCGTTACTTCGCTCAGAACAACATCACTGTTTACTATATCAACGCAACTAAGATTGCTCAGGAGATTGGTCTCGGTAACCGTACCAACACCATCCTCCAGTCAGCATTCTTCCGTATCACAAAGGTTATTCCTTTGGATCTCGCTGTAGAGCAGATGAAGGCATTCATCGTTAAGTCTTACTCTAAGAAGGGTCAGGACGTTGTTGACAAGAACTTCGGCGCTGTAGACCGTGGTGGTGAGTACAAGCAGTTGACAGTAGATCCAGCTTGGGCTAACCTCGCTGACGATGAGGCTAAGGAGGATAACGCTCCAGCATTCGTTAAGGAGCTCGTTCGTCCTATCAACGGCCAGGCAGGTGACCTCTTGAAGGTTTCTGACTTCGTTAAGCACAACACAGTTGACGGTACATGGCAGAACGGTACTGCAGCATTCGAAAAGCGTGGTGTTGAGGCATTCGTACCAGTATGGAACGTAGAGAACTGTATCCAGTGTAACAAGTGTTCATTCGTTTGTCCTCACGCAGCTATCCGTCCATTCGTATTGACCGATGAGGAGCTCGCAGGCATCGAGGGTCTCCAGACTCAGGATGTTAAGGCACCTAAGGCTTTGGCTGGAATGCACTTCCGCATCGAGACTTCAGTACTCGACTGTCTTGGTTGTGGTAACTGTGCTGACGTCTGCCCAGGTAAGAAGGGCGAGAAGGCGTTGACAATGGTTCCATTCAACGTAGACGCAGAGGATATGGTCAAGGAGGCAGCTAACTGGGAGTACCTCGTACACAAGGTAGCTTCTAAGCAGGATCTCGTAGACATCAAGCAGAGCCCTAAGAACTCTCAGTTCGCTCAGCCATTGTTCGAGTTCTCTGGTGCTTGCTCTGGTTGTGGTGAGACTCCATACGTTAAGTTGATTTCTCAGCTCTTCGGTGATCGTCAGATGATTGCTAACGCTACTGGTTGTTCTTCTATCTACTCAGCTTCTATCCCATCTACTCCATATACAAAGAACGCTAAGGGTCAGGGTCCTGCATTCGACAACTCATTGTTCGAGGACTTCTGCGAGTTCGGTCTCGGTATGGTAATGGGTAACAAGAAGATGAAGGAGCGCATCGCTCACTTGCTCGAGGAGGCTAAGGCTAGCGAGAAGGTTTCTGCTGAGTTCGTAGCTGCTGCTGACAAGTGGATTGCAAACATGAACGATTCTGAGGGTTCTAAGGAGGCTGCTGCAGAGTTGAAGCCTCTCATCGCTGCCTGCGCTGAGAAGGGCTGCCCTATCTGCAAGGAGCTCAAGACTTTGGATCACTACCTCGTTAAGCGTTCACAGTGGATCATCGGTGGTGACGGTGCTTCTTATGATATCGGTTACGGTGGTCTCGACCACGTATTGGCTTCTGGTGAGGATGTTAACATCCTGGTACTCGATACTGAGGTTTACTCTAACACTGGTGGTCAGTCTTCTAAGTCTACTCCACTCGGTGCTATCGCACAGTTCGCTGCTCAGGGTAAGCGTATCCGCAAGAAGGATCTCGGTCTGATGCAGACTACATACGGTTACATCTACGTAGCTCAGGTAGCTATGGGTGCTGACAATGCTCAGACATTGAAGGCTATCCGCGAGGCTGAGGCTTATCCAGGTCCATCACTCATCATCGCTTACGCACCATGTATCAACCACGGTTTGAAGCGTAAGGGCGGTATGGGTCGTTCACAGCACGAGGAAGAGTTGGCTGTTGAGTGCGGTTACTGGCACTTGTGGCGTTACAACCCACTGTTGGCTGATGAGGGTAAGAACCCATTCACACTCGACTCTAAGGCTCCTAACTGGGAGAACTTCCGCGACTTCCTGCTCGGTGAGGTTCGTTACCTCTCTGTACAGAAGGCATTCCCTAAGGAGGCTGATGAGCTCTTCTCTCAGGCAGAGAAGATGGCTAAGCTCCGTTACCAGACTTACGTTCGTAAGAGCCAGGAGGACTGGAGCGAGCAGATCTAATTTCAAAATAAAATTTAGATTCTAACATAATGAGCCTTGGTTGCTATTTTGGCAACCAAGGCTTTTTTTGTTTCCTTTTTTGGTTTATTCACCCCACTCCTCTTTTACATCGAAGCAAGGGCAATCTTTGGCGGCGAACTCATTATGGCCGTGAACCGTCGCCTCGGGATATTCCTCCTTCAGCTGCTCAATCAGCGCTTTCAGCGCCGCCTTCTGCTGTGGGCTTCGGGTATCCTTCGGCTTGCCATCCTTGGATAGACCGCCGATGTAGCATACTCCGATGCTCACGGTGTTGTGACCCTTGCAGTGGGCGCCCACCTCTTCTACTGATCTGCCTACGTGGATGCTTCCGTCACGGTAAATCACGAAATGATAACCGATGCAGAAAAAGCCACGCTCACGATGCCAACGGTCGATGTCGGCTACGGTGTAGTCGCGACCTTCTCGGGTCGCACTACAATGAATGATGATTTCCTTAATCTTACGCATAATGTATAAATTAATATGTACAATATAATTACTGGATAGTATGATTGAGATTATTATTAGGAAGCACAATCATATACTCCTTAGGAATCTCGTCTTTCCCCCAGTCCTTGATAACCAACGTTACTTTCTCCTTCTCCTGCAAAGCATCGCTGATCATGTCGCAGAACTCCTGGAACTTCTCCTCGTTGTAAGCCACAACTCCCGTCTTCAACGACTTGCCCATCACGATGCTTCCATACTTCAAGGCAAGCGGTCCAAAGCCTGGCGTAATATAAGGCTTGCGAAGCACAGGCGTCTTCGACACTCGACCTTTCTCCTGCAGAATCGCAGGCATGGTTCTAACCTCCTCTACAATCTCAATCTTGAACTTCTTCTCCTCCTTCTTGCCTTTTTCCTTATTCTTCTCTTTTTCCTCTTCCGTCTCCTTGACCTCTACCTCAATTTTCTTCTGAAACCTGATAGGTACAGGCGCAATCTTGTAACGACCCGCAGGCAGGAATTTCTTAGGATGTTCTACGGTACCGGTGAAAAATACTCCGTTAATAACCATTGTGCCATCTACACCCCATGGAGTGAAGCGACGGCGAAATATAGTAATATGCATAATGATTAAATTTTTAAAATTGATAATTGATTTTATGGGGTCATAATCGGTCATTAGGGATTTCAATGAATCAGAAAACCAAAATGACCGAAAATGACCATGACCGGAAATGACCGGATTTAAACTATAGACGATACTTTCTGATAACGCTTGTCAGGCAGAATTCCAATCAGTCCCTGCCGCTTCCAGTTCTTCAACATCTGTCTCACAGTCTCGTTGGTAACACTCGCCCCTTTAACGGAAATGCTCTGCTGCTGTGCCTGCTCGAAAGAGAAGGTCACGTCCAAACGTTCGAAGATGGAGTCGTTTTTGCCTCGGTGAGAGCGATCATACGTCGTCTGTCCGCAATATTCTTTCGAAGAGAATGCGTCCTCGATGCGGCTACGGAAGAAGTAGAGCGCATTGTCCAACTGATAATCAGCCAGCACATTAAACACGCCCATCATGGTAGGCGTCTGCATCTTGACGATCATTTCCTTCCATAATAGCGGATTCTGCTTCAACAGCTTTTCCGCCCCCTGAAAACCGTGCTTCTGAATCAACGTCTCAGCCACCTTGCAGAGCAGGATGCAGGTCATCATTCTCATCGTAGTTGGGCAGATACGGAAACGCTGACGGGCTTTCACCTTGTCATCATTCTTCATTGTCTCCAGTCGTATCTGTTCCAGCCACTCCCTACCCTTGGCTTCCAGCTTCGGTAGTTCTACCTCGCCTTCCATCAGGGGCAGCAGATGGGCTACCTGAATGATACGGTCGCGCTGGCGTTCAGTGAGCACATACAGATTATCCGTCAACGGAGTAAACGTATTATCCGGAGTTCTTGCCACGGTAATACGGCTCTGAAAACCATCCGTATAGTTATTCACCACACGGTAGAGTGCATCAGGCGTTCCGCACATCACCACATTCCATAACAGTCTGTCTATATGCACATTCACAGCTTCTGCACTTCTTGCCTCACGCTCGTAGCTCGTACCGTCGTAAGCCTGTCTTAACATCACGGAGAAGTCGCTCATTGCAGATTTCCACTTCTGAGCCACGGTGTCAGCTTCCGGGGTAAACGAGAAGGCGTGCTTGCCTTCGGTGTTAGCCAGTCGCTCGGCAAGATTCGCCACCGTATTGTTCAGCGTCAGACATCTTACGGGCAGTTTCGGCTCTTCCGGCTGCTCCTTCTTGTTCTTCGCTGCACGCTTCTTGGCTCTCCATTCATCCTCCTTCTGCTGGTACATTTTATCCATATCCTTTATCTCCGAAGTCCAAGCATCAATCACGGGGTCGATGCTTCCCTTGCCAGAGGCAAAATCTCCGGCAATGTAGGAGATGAGGTTCAGCGAGTTCATCTTGCCGTGAACAGACACCTTGACGCCCGTAGCCAGCATTCCGATGGCTGGGCAGATGGCGGTAATCACCGCCATTGCCAGTGCGGGACCCACCGCATCGAGCGAATCCCTTACGCCCAGAGGCATTCTGGGCAGGGCGTTGTAATAGAACAAGTCGTCCTGGGCATTAGCCTCGTCCAGCGCATTTACCAGCGCATCGCTTCCTTCTAGATTTCCGCCCTTTCCAGCCCCCATCTTCATTCTCTCCTGTCGGATGGCAGCAAGCACATCTTTCAGTCGCTTAGGCATTTGGGTGATTTTCTCGTTTAATGCCGAGTTGATGCAAGCCATCTTCTCCTGCTCAGGAAAACCATCGTAGCAGGGGATGATCTGAGCCATCAGATTGCGGTCGAAGCCACAGATGTGGCGCAGGTTCACGGCAAGCTCGAAGGTCAGCGTGTTACGGTTGGAGCGAACAGGCTCGTGCCCGTCATTATACATCTGCCACCATTTCTGGATGATTTCGGAATACGGGATTCCGAGGTAATCATTGCTGGAGGATGAAGAGGATGATGGAGAGGATGGTGAAGAAGAGGATGATGGAGAAGCAGAAACAGGCTGAGCCTGATTCTTAGAAGAATTCTGAGGATTCTGAGAGTCATGAACGTTCTGAGAATTCTGAGGGGCTTGAACTTTCTGAGGATTCTGATTCGCTTGATTCATCAGAGGGTTCTGAGTCTTCTCCTCCACTTCTTCCAACCAAGGTTTGTAATGCTTGTTCGCCTTATGTGCCCCTGGAGGCAGCTCCTCCTGTCCATACTTTTCACGCTCTTCCAGTACCTTGCCTTCAGCCGCCACGGCAGCCTCCTCATAACTATCATTGAAGAGTTCGGGAGACAAGTAAAGCAAATCATCTGCATCAGCCGAAGTGGTGAAATAAACTCGGTTAATATCGTGAGCCGAAGTATCCATTTCGCACTCCAGCATCTTGGCGATTCTAACCTGATTTTCGAGAATCGTCTTGCCCATTTCTCGCTTACACACCGCATGACCACCTTGTCGTGCGCTGCGTTCCAGCATTAGCAATCCATACTTTTCCGGCTCCTGCAGCATCAGCTTAGCTGCCTTCTCGAAATCCTGCTTATCGTCCAAATCGAAGCCGAAAGCCCGGCTTGGCAGCTTCATACCCTTCACTACCCCCTGCGGATAATGTCCGGAATAATTAAACTGCACCAGTCTTCGCTTCGCTCCATCGTTTCCTTCGCGAGCCAGTCGCAAGTTCGCCTTCTGCTCGTAGCTTCCACGAATCAACTTGTATTCCTCTTCCGAGGTGATGGAGCGGGCAACCTTGTGCCCGTTCTCCACCCTTATCAAATAACAGCTCATCTATGTTTTTCTACTTACTATTATTAAGTTGAATATCCATATATTTTATCGCTTCAACTGGTATTCTATCAAAGCATCTGCAGCCTCTTCCGCCTCCTTTACCAGCGTGCTGCCGATATTGATTCCCTCATCACAGAACACCTTCAAGGTGAGCTGGATAGCTCCATCCTTGGTCTTGCTCAATCGTCCGTGAGCCAGCTTTCTGATCAGTACAGACTGAGAACGTACTCGTGGTTTAACCACGAAATCAAAAGTACCATCTGAAAGCTGTTGGGCAACGCCCTGCGAACGGAATCCCTGCACCTTCTCTCCCCCTCCGTGCTCATTAGGCGCAAAGAGGAAACACTTGCTCTCATCATAGAAAGCCATACCACCCAGCTGCACATGCTGCTGCTTGTTTACATTTTTCTTCATATTCTGAATTGATTTGCGAGAAGAAACGTGTGGAATATTGCGCGCTTTACCATGGAAGATCCTCCGCAGTCCCAACTCAGTTAATAACTAAAACTACTTTTTATCCCTTCAGCTTTTCAATATCCGTAACGAGGATATCCTGATAAACCTGCCCATTATACTCACGAGCCGTGAATCGGAGCGTAACTGCTACCAGTGCTCCCGGAGCAAACTTACACTGCGCCATATTGCCCAGCATTGCCGCAGCATATTGGTTCTCGTACTTGCCGCCCATCTCCTGCAACACGATGTTGTACTTCATCATCTGGCCGTTCTCGCTCTTCTGGCTCTGCACGGCGAAAGCCTCGCCCTGCTTCACAACTCTCATAATCTGAGTATTCATAATTATATAATGAAGAAGTTGTTTCAAGATCACCAAACCATTTCGGCGTTGTCTTGTTTCTTCGACGATGCAAAAGTAGTGAGATTTCCAAACAAAAGGGTAAAAAAAATCCCCCACGAATCCGTTTGGGGGATGTGGGGGATATACTTTGTAATTTTGGGGGATACCTTTGGGGGATACTATCTGAACTTTTCTATTTTTCTTGCATTGATGAAGGTTCCAGGCTTGGCGTACTTAGACTCTTGAAATTCTAAGTCCAGCTTATCCGCAATCTCTTTATAAGCCTCGCAACATGAAGGCGCATCCATGTCAGCAAGCGTCCATTCCGTGAAATCATTATGCTTGAAATAACCATTTATCTCATGAAAATCGTCCGTAGAACATTTTAATAAAGTGCTGAAAGCAGAATTGATCTGGTCAACGAAAAGGCGCTGGGTTGACTTCTTCAACCAATTCTTGCTCAAGAAAACCTTATAGACGATAAACCAATGTTTCTGTGCACTGAGGGTATTGTCTTCGATTAAGTCTTTAAGTTTAAGCATCAGCTTATCAACATTCACATTATCCTTGAATGCGATGTTCTGGAAGAGGTCTTCTTTCTTGATTTCGCAATGCTCCTGGGCTATCTGGTAAGAAACATACTTATCCAGAAAATCGTTGATATTATCGTAAGTCTGTTCCTTCTTTCCAAGAATAAAACCCACAGTCATCTTAATGTCCCTGCCGTTATTGTGAAAAACTACACCGAACTGAGAATTGAAAAGTTTCTCTTTTCGGTTATATAACATATGGTTTTTAAGTTGGGTTTCATCCGGAAAGAAGAAAGCCTCATCCTGGCTGTCCTGCTTGTAAATACGCTCCAGTCGATTTTCATTCTCCTTGCGGTATCTATCAATTTCCTTCTGGAAAAGGTCTTCGCAATAGGTATCATTGACAAAAGATTGTCTGAAACCATGAAAGCCCTCATCAGCCAAAAGGATGATGTCATTAACCATTTTGCGCATTTCTTCACCTTCATAATCCTTATAGGAGGTAAGCGTAGGTTCTAATTCCACTTTAATCTGATAGAATCTCTCCTTCTTATCATCCAGCAAAGACCATGCTATTTCTCTCTTTAGTGATTTTAGTAAATCGAAAATCTTTCTTACATGATTACGTAAGATCAGCTTCCAAGCAGCTATCAATTCCTCATTGTTGTTTTCGTCTTCTTCTTTTCCTAAAAGGCGGAAGCAAACATTGAAGCGGGTAACTAGACCTTCCAGCTTTTTCAAGTGCACTTCTTGTTCGTCGTCCATGATTTTATAGGTTTGAAATTATAGTTGTAAAAAAGCGGCGTGGGTGTTCCCTGTAAGCACCGGTATTCAGGTACCTGCAAGAACCTTCGGCAAGGTACAAACAAGTACAGCCCACGCCGTAGAGGAGTGGACGCCTTGCTGTCACCGTCTTCTTGTCGAATTTCTGAATTTGCAGGTTCTGAATACCGTAGAAGTGTCAGATAATCAGCGTCTATCGTATTATGATTATTATCTATTTACTTTCTGTTTCTTACTAAAAATTTTAAAGGGTTTATACTACGTTTTCTTCTTCATCCGCCCAGTGGTCGCATTGGCGCATCACGGCTTCCAGCGCCTTCTTTGCACCCTCTGGCGGATACTTGTATTTCTTGAGCAGTCGCTTCACCATCACTCGCATCTTCGCCCTGGCTGATTCCTTCCGGTTCCAGTCGATGGTGCGGTTGCGGTGCAGTACTTCCGTCAGTTCCCGGGTCAGCGCCACAAACTCCTCGTCGGAGTAAGCCTGCCGCACACCTTCCGGCGTGGAGAGCGCATCATAGAATGCCTTCTCCTCGGGCGAAAGTCCCAGGTCGTTGCCCTCTGCCTCCGCCTGCTTCATCTGCTGAGCCATCTTCAACAGTTCCTCTATCACTTCCTCGTTGGTGAGCAAGCCCTTCAGATAGTTGGAGAGACTCTGGCTGAGCATGTCGGAGAAGAGGTCGCTCTGAACCACGTTGGTCTTCTGCTGCTGCTTGATTTTCTCTTTCATCAGTTTGGTGAGCAGTTCCACCGCCAGGTTGCGCTCCTTCATGTTCTTCACCTCCTGGATGAAGGCGTCGTCGAAGAGCGAGAACTCTATCTGGCGGTCGCCGAAGAGATTGATTACCCCGTCGGTCTTCACGCTCTGACGGAGCAGGTCGCCGATGCGCTCGTTGATTTCATGGCGGCTGATCTTGCCCTTCTGCGAGAGTTTGAGCATCATCACACGCAGCGCATCCATGTAGCACACCTCCGCCTTCTGCTGCTCATCCAGAAGCGAACGGCAGAGCGTGGTGGCGTTGTGAAGCAGATTGCTGTGCTCCATGAAATTCTTCCTGCGCTGAACCATGGCTGGAGAACTCAGGAAGTTGGCTCCGCTGGTAATGGCGAGTGCCCGCTTCGAGTTGTCCTGCTCGAAGAAGCCGGAATAGTCAAAACCATGAAGCTGGTCACGGCAGATTTCCATCTCTTCCTTCCATTTCGCCAGGGCGGTCTTGGCGATGTCGGGGTCTCCGAAGCGGCGGCGGTCACGGTTGGTGTACTGCTGCATGGCACTCTTCAGCGCCTGCGCAATGCCTACGTAATCCACTATCAGTCCGCCTTCCTTACCCGGGAACACTCGGTTTACACGGGCTATTGCCTGCATCAGGTTATGACCGCTCATCGGCTTATATACGTACATGGTGGCGAGCGACGGAACATCGAAGCCCGTGAGCCACATGTCTCTTACGATGGCGATTTTCATCTCATCGTCGTTGTCCTTGAATTTTCTTGCCAGTTCCTTCTTGTAGGCTTCGTTGCCGATAATCGGCTGCCAGTCTTCGGGGTCCTGGTTCGAACCGCTCATCACTACCTTTACCTTCTCCGTCCACTCGGGGCGAAGCTCCAGCATCTTGCGGTAGATTTTGATGGCGATGCTTCGGGTCAGTGCCACGATCATTGCCTTGCCGGTGAGTTCCTGCGCACGGTTCTGCTCGTAGTGCTGGATGATGTCCTTTACCAGCGTGTCGATGGTGGCGTCTTCACCCAGGAGTACTTCCAGTCGGCTGTGCTCCTGCTTCGCCTGCCTGATCTGCTCCTCGGTGGCTCCCTCGTCGGCTAGGTTGTCGAACTCATCGTTCAGCAGCTTCATCGTGTCTTCGTCGAGGTTCAGATTCACCACTCGGCTCTCGTAATAAACCGGACGGGTGGCTCCATCGTCTACCGCCTGACTCATGTCGTAAACGTCGATGTAGTTGCCGAACACTTCCTCCGTGTCTCTGTCGCGGTCGCTGATAGGCGTTCCGGTGAAGCCGATAAATGAGGCGCCTGGCAGGGCTTCTCTCATCTTCTGGCTGAATCCCTTCTTCATCGTCAGACTCTTGTTGTCCCAGTGCTCCTCGCCGTATTGCGAGCGGTGCGCCTCATCGGTCATCACGATGATGTTGCGGCGGGTGGAGAGTGCCGAATCGCCTTCTTCAAACTTCTGAATGGTGGTGAAGATGATTCCCCCACTCTTTCGGTTACGGAGCAGATTGCCCAGGTCTTCACGGCTCTGGGCGTTCTGAGGTTCCTGACGAAGGAAGTCCTGGCAGCGGCAGAACTGACCGAAGAGCTGGTTGTCGAGGTCCTTGCGGTCGGTTACCACCACGATGGTTACTTCGGGCAGTCGCTGCACCAGCTGGTGGGCGTAGAACACCATGGAGAGGCTCT
>OKVK01001016.1_pt1 | contig 15830 bp, 19 predicted proteins | sample 1604771 | NCBI WGS metagenome assembly OKVK01 (sample SAMN01760906, study PRJEB22395) | human gut metagenome | reverse complement strand
TCAAGCGGTTAAGACGCCGCCCTCTCACGGCGGAAACAGGGGTTCGATTCCCCTATCCACTGCTTTAAGAACTGTGTATGATTTCATACACAGTTTTCTTTTTGTCTTTTTCTATTTTTCAACACAATAAAAGCTGTGAAATCTCTTTCGAATTTCACAGCTTTTTGTACATTGTCTTTTTATGCTGCTGATGCGGTATTTTTGAAGATCACACCTTTATAGCGTGCCAGTACACACAGCAGTACAGTTCCCATAATACTTGCCGTCAGAATCTCGCCAAGACCTACCGTCACCATCAGGAACGGAATCGGAAGGGGTTCTCCATATCCGAATTTCAGCACCCACGGAATAACAATGGCGTTCAGAACCACCGGCGGAACACTTGCCAGAAATTTGCTCTTTCCGCGAAGCATCCAGGTAAGATATGCCGCTGCAAGAGTGGTCAGACTTCCTGCCAGCACATCCAGCAGAATACCACCGCCGAGCGCATTGGCAATGAGACATCCGATAAAGAGTCCCGGAATAGCTGCCGGAGTGAAGAAGGGCAGCACCGTCAGTGCCTCTGCCACACGGGTCTGAATTGCGCCGTAGCTGATTGGCTCAAATACCAGACAGAGCACCACGTAGATCGCTGCAATCATAGCAGCCTGGGTCATAAAAAGTACCTTGTTGTTTGTTTTCATATTCTGTTTTCTCCTTTAGTTTTGTTTTACGAGTGGAAGGTCACGAACACTCGGCACATTTTAAGGCGGTGACCGCCTTGAAAGCCCTGTACGACCTTGTTTTTATGGGCTTTATAACGGCTCATAGGATACCATATACACCCTCGATTTGTCAAGACCGGACCTTTTCTTGTAAAAATGCCCTGTTTTTCCGTATTTCTTCAGAATTATTCAGCTTTCCCCCTCTTGAGTTCTTCTTTTTCATATGCTATCATACCGTGAACAGATAGATTTTGATAATGGAGGTTTCTTCATGTCTGCAAAAATAAAAGCATTTAAAGAAAAATATCCTCATATATGGGTAGTTTCCTATTTTATTATTTATATGATCTGGTTTGTATGGCTGGAAAGCCGGGCTGATGAACCATACCATGTGATTCATTTTCCACTGGATGATTACATTCCGTTCTGTGAATATTTTATTATTCCTTACCTGCTGTGGTTTGCATATATCGCTGTTGTATATGTCTGGCTGTTCTTCCATGACCGCCCGAATTTCTTCCGATATATTGCATTTATCTATGCTGGAATGACATTGTTCCTGATCATTTCCACCCTCTATCCGAACGGTCATCTTCTCCGCCCGCTGGAATTTGACCGGGATAATATTTTTATCAAACTGGTATGTTTTATCTACTGGGCAGATACATCTACCAACATTCTTCCCAGCATCCATGTGTTTAATTCCATCGGCGCCCACATGGCAGTCATGCATACGCCGGGACTGAATCAAAAAAAGTGGACCGTCCGACTTTCACGCATCCTGTGCGTGTCCATCATCCTGTCCACTATGTTTATCAAGCAGCATTCCTGCATTGACGTGATCTTCGCTATATTACTTGGTGTGATTATAAATTATATCGTTTACCACACCTGCTTTTTAGTTAAAGCCCATGACTTTGTTGGCAAGTTTGTACGCAAGCACCGATACTTTACGCCCTCCCTTGCCCGGGAGATTCATAGCGCGGCCGAAGATGCCGAAATATAATTTATAGTAAAGACCTGAGTCCTTATTTTTAAGGTACTGCCACAGGTCTTTTTTCTTTGCCAGACTTTCTTCCGTACCGGAACGAATCAGCATAATAGAGGATACCGTCATCATAATATCCAGATAGCTGGTCATATATTTTCTCAGTTTCACTGGCTGAATCGTCTTCATGTCATACTGATCGATCATAATCTTGTTGACTTTGATCTGCTGATCCACACGACCAATCATAACCTGCTCATTAACTGACTGATCTGCTCTGCCAATGAAATAATGATACAGATCAATATCCATATAATAAAGCGTCTTCACATAGGGCAGCGGATAATATACAAAAATGTTATCCACATAGAAAGTATGTTTCGGCAGCTCCAGTCCACATTCTTTCAACATATGGGTACGGTAAATCACAGAGTGCATAAGAATGTATTGTCCCAGACGGAAATGTTTTACGTCTCTCCAGGTAAACACTTCATCCTGCGGAAATGCCGATGCGTAACTCACTGCTTTTTTATGTTTTACTCCCTGCTTATCATAAATATAGTTGCAGATCATCATATCCGGTGCTTTTCCCTGATGCACCAGTTCTGCCAGCTTCGCCAGAACCTTCGGATAGTTTTCCTCATCCAGCCAGTCATCGCTGTCTACGACTTTGAAATACAGGCCAGTGGCATTTTTCAAACCGGTGTTGACTGCCTGTCCGTGACCGCCGTTTTCCTGATGTACTGCTTTGACAATGGTTGGATATTTGGCAGCATATTCATCTGCAATCTCTGCGGTTCTGTCTTTGGTAGAACCGTCATCCACAATGATAATCTCCACCTCTTCTCCGCCGGGAAGCAGGGATTCGATGCAATTTCTCATATAACCTTCCGAATTGTAACAAGGAACTGCGATTGATAATAACTTCATTTTATACTTCTTTACCTTTCCTGTATTTTTCTTCTCCCAGTGCAATATCCAGATACTCTGCATAGGCCGCAAATGCCGCCGGAATCGGATAACTGCTCTCAGTTTCTTTTGTTTCTATAAATAAGAATCCGGAATCTTCCATATGATCTGTTTCTTCCAGACTCACAGCATACCCCGTCATATGCCATTCCACATGACTGAAAATGTGTTTTGCTCCCGCAAGCGGTAAGATTCGAAGGGGCGATAATCCCCATTCTTTCACCTGCTCCAGCACCTGCTGCTCACTTAAGTTTCCATCCAGATTTGGAAGTTCATAAAGTCCTGCCAGCAGTCCTTTTGCCGGCCGTTTCCTGATCGCTACCCGGTCTCCGTCTTTTAAAATCAGCACCGTCCGGTCTTCGATCCGACGTTCTTTCTTTGCCTTTTTCTTCGGAAGCTCGTCTACGATTCCTTCCGCTTTTGCCCTGCAGCAAAATGCCAGTGGACATTCTTCGCACTTCGCCTTTCCGTTTGGCACGCAGACAATGGCCCCGATCTCAATGAGCGCCTGGTTAAAATCACCCGCCCGCTCTTTGGGAATCACTTCCCGGATCTCCGCTTCCATGGCATTTTTTACTGACTGCTTCAGCACATCCTCATAGCTTGCCTTCACTCTGGAAATGACACGCAGCACATTTCCGTCCACAGCAGGCATGGGAATACCAAACGCAATGGAAGAGATTGCTCCTGCCGTATAACTGCCTATCCCCGGCAATGCCAGAAGCTTTTCAAAATCCGCCGGAAATTCTCCGCTGTATTCTGTCATAATGACCTGTGCAGCCTTCTGCATATTCCGTACCCGGTTATAGTAGCCAAGCCCCTCCCAAAGTTTCAGAAGCTCATCCTCCGGACATGCTGCCAGTGCTGACACATCCGGCAGTGCTTTCATAAAACGCTCAAAAAACGGCTTCACAGCCTCCACGCGGGTCTGCTGCAGCATAATCTCAGATACCCACACCCGATAAGGCGCTGTATTTTCTCTCCAGGGAAGCACACGTGCATGCCCATCATACCATGAAAGCAGCGGCATTACAATCTGTTCCAGTGATGTCTCTTCCGTCATAACCGCACTTCCACCTCCTGATCTGCACAGATAGAATCCGGTTCCACCAGACAGTCTGCCGCCATAACATGCACCCCTGCCTGCTTCGCATCCCGCAGCGCCTCTCCAAAAGCCGGATGCGTCCGGTCATTAGGTTCCATCCAGCAAACACCTTTCATCTGGATAATAAACAGGATGCCGGCCTCATAGCCGTCTTCACGGGCCCGCATCAGCTCATGCACATGTTTTACACCGCGCTCTGTCGGTGCATCCGGAAAACGCGCCACTCCATCTTCTTCCAGAGTCACGCCCTTGATCTCCAGAAACATACGGACGTCTCCGTCTTCCAGATAGAGATCAATGCGGGAATCCCCGTATCTGGTCTCCGGTCTTATGACCGTCTCCCTGGAAAATACATGCCGCTCTCCATCTGACCGCCAGATTGCAAAATGACCGCTGCGAATCCATTCCTCCGCCACCCGGTTGGGAATCTGGGAATCCATGTTAATCAGAAGCTCCCCCTTCTGCACCGCAATCAGGTCAAGGGCTGTCTTCCTCGCCGGATTAACATTTCTCTGCACCCAGATTCTGGCATCCGGCACCAGCAATTCTCTGCATCTGCCAGTATTTTTCACATGACAGACTTCCATTCCACGCTCCGTCTCCACATGGGCAATAAACCGGTTGGGGCGGGATTTGAAGACTGCCGCTTCTATTTTTTCGTATTTCATAAAGCCTAGTATAACATAAAACCTTGATTTCTCCTACTTAATTTTATATTATGGAAAATAGTACAAATTCTTAAGAAAACCTGAACGAAGGAGATTTACATGAAAATCGATGGTATTATTTTAGATATTGATGGAACTTTATGGAATTCCACTCCCATTGTCGCAGAGGCGTGGAATGAGATTATTGAAAAGCGGGATGATATCCCCTTCCGTTTTACCGCGAAGCAGCTGACACAGCTTTTTGGCCGCCCGCTGCCGGTCATTGCCGATATGGTATTTCCATTTCTGGAAGAAAAGGAGCGCTATGACCTGATGAATGAATGCTGCGAGCGCGAGCATGAACTTCTCCGCGCATCCACGCAGAACATTCTTTACCCGGGCGTGGCAGAGACCATGAAAGCTCTCTGTAAAAAGATTCCGCTCTTTATCGTCAGCAACTGCCAGTCAGGCTATATTGAACTCTTCCTGGAGAAGACCAGCCTTGCTGACTGCATTACCGATTCTGAATGCGCCGGCCGCACCGGCCTTCCCAAAGGTCCTAACATCCGCCTGGTTGCTGACCGGAATCACCTGCAGAACCCTGTCTACGTAGGCGACATCGACGGCGACCGCCAGGCTTCCGAAGAAGCTGGCGTTAAATTCTGCCACGCCTCCTATGGATTCGGGAAAGTAGAAAGAAAAGATTATGTAATGAAAGAGTTTTCGGATCTGATGACATTATTTGAATAAGGTTTTCACCTGCTGCTCGGTCTGCTGCAGCACCTCTTCCGTCACACCAGCCTTTGTAAGGTAATGGAGTTCATCCACGGTTCCTTTTCCATGGGGAACCAGGTAAGCTCCGGCATCACTGCCGAGTCCAATATGCGCTCCCAGCGTCATCGCCTTCCGCACATTTTCCATCTGGCGTTCCAGATTCTTCTGTACTTCCTCATCCGGGAAGCGTCCGCATCCAAGCAGATTGCCCACCGGCGCAAAGGTCGGCATCCAGGCTGTTCCTTTTTCTGCCAGCAGATGCAATGTCTCTTCTTCCATGAAAAATCCATGTTCCAGACTGTCAACGCCCGCTTCCAGTGTCTCATAACAGGTCTGATTGCCATTGCAATGAGCCATGACCGCCATACCAGCGTCATGAGCCGTACCGATCATCCTGCGAATTGATTCCCGGTCAAGACCATCTTCTGTCAATATTCCCGCGTGGGCAAAATCCAGAATCCCGCTGACCATAATCTTGATAAAATCAGCGCCTTCCTCTTTCGCTCTCAAAACCAGCGCCTCATACTCTGTCCACGTATCAAAGGGCAATCCCACAATACCACCGTAATGATGACGTTTATGAATGGCAAACACCGGAGTACGGTAATCAATCCCATACTCCGGCGCCAGTTCTTTTGCTTTTTTGGACGCTCCGCGCGCATCTCCGCCATCCCGCACAAAGGTTATCCCGGCATCTTTCCATTCCTTAAGATGGGCACGGACTGCTGCCTCGCAGACACCGTCGTTATGAAGTGCCACCGCTGCTTTATAATTGATTCCGTCCATAATTACATGGGCATGACATTCTCCGAACATTGCTTTCGCCTTCTTTTTCTATCTGTTTTTCCGATTATGCATTTTTTTCAAAAGAAATAAAGACAAGGGAACTGATGAACAACATGTACGGGTAAAACAACATTGGCAGAATATCAAATGCACTGACTGTCTCACCCAGGCCGGAAGCCGCTGAGATGGCAACCAGCATCTGTGCTCCATAAGGAAGAATTCCCTGAAAGATACAGGAAAATGTATCCAGAATGGATGCTGCTTTCTTATTGCTGATCCCATAGTTTCCTGACATTTCTTTTGCAATTGGATTTGCCATAACAATTGCGACTGTATTATTCGCGGTTGCAATATCCATCAGACCTACCAACAGACCCATGCCAAGGAGTCCGCCTTTTCTTCCTTTGAACACCTTTTTTATCCAGTACAGCAATGCGGCAAATCCACCATATTCTTTGATCAGTGCACAGATAGACGCTACCAGAATGGCAACCATGCTGGTTTCAAACATGCCTGCTGCCCCGTCTCCCATATTTCCAAGCAAATCCGTCGGCACGATCATCCCTGTCGCAATCATGATGATGGAGCCGCTTATGATTCCTGTAATCAGTACCAGGAACACATTTAAGCCAAGAATACCTCCCGCCAGCACCAGTATATAAGGAATAGCCTGTATCAGATGATATTCTTCCTGCACAACTCCACCACTGTAATTTTTCACAGACAGACTGTAAATAATCACCAGACTGACAATTGCTGCCGGAAGTGCAATGAAAAAGTTTTCCTTAAATTTATCTGTCATCTTACAACCCTGTCCATTACATGCGGCAATTGTCGTATCAGATATAAAGGACAGATTATCCCCAAACATTGCACCACCCATGACTGTCGCAATACAAAGCGGCAGGTCAAACCCCGATGCTCTCGACACGGCTATTCCAATTGGAGTAATTAAAGTAATGGTTCCTACGGAAGTCCCCATTGCAAGTGATACAAAACAACTTACTACAAAAAGCACCACAACCGCGAACTGAGGCGGTATCAGTGACAGAATAAAATATGCCACACTGTTTGCTGATGTTCTTCCAACAACACCCACAAAAATTCCAGCCAGCATAAATATGATGATCATGGTAATAATGTTCGGATCGCTGATTCCAACTCCCATTATTTTCAGTTTATCATTCAGGCTTAATTTCCGGTTTTGCAGACATGCAACAAGCAGTGCAAGCAAAAATATAATCACAACAGGAATTTTGTAAAATCCCATCTCGATCTTCAGGCCATATTCAAACAGAATCCCCAGTCCCAGATATAAAACCACAAACACCGCAATAGGCAATAAGGCTTTTGCGTTTCTTTTTTCCATTTTTTAATCCCTCTCTACCCCTTTTATTTATCCCAAACTATACCATGCCATGATACCGCAAATGCCTTAAAAAATCAATGACTCTGCTTCTGGCTCATAATATCTTGACTCCGTTTATCTTTTTAGGTTCCTTATCTCTTCCGGTATTGGCCGTAATGGTTACATACATCCGGCTATTAGTCATTGATAAAAATTTGTGTCAGTAGCTAAAAGAGACTGCTTTACAGAACCGTCAGAACATCTGTATCCTTCGTAACAGCACCTGTTTTGACTTCACCGATTGCTTCACAGTCATCTGTGTTCGTTATTACAACTGCCGTTGTTACCGGATAACCTTCACTTTTAATAAGGTCCATATCAAACTCTGCCAGCAGGTCACCTGCTTTCACCTGATCACCGGCCTTTACCTTCACATCAAAGCCTCTGCCATTTAATTTAACTGTATCCATTCCTATATGAATCAACAGTTCCACACCATTTTTACTCATAAGACCGAGGGCATGTTTCGTATCAAAAACGGTCGTCACCTCACCGTCCACCGGTGCGTAGGCTTTTCCTTCTGACGGTTCCACACCGAAACCTTTACCAAGCATTTCAGAAGAAAAAACTGCATCCGGCACCTCTGATAATGGAATAACAGTTCCATTCATGGGACTTTTGATCACCTTCTCAGATATCTGCTTTTCCTCTTTTTTCTCTACTGTTGCTTCTGTATTGGTATTTTCGTCGTTTGTTTTACCGGAAATACCGGTAAAATCTTCAGGTTTTACCTGATCAGCCGCAGCTGTCTGTAAAAATGCTTCCAGATTTGTTTTCAGTACCGCTACCTGCGGTCCATAAATGACCTGAATTCCTTTTCCCTTTAAGATTACACCCCGGGAGCCACTCTGCTTAAGCAGTGCCTCCTCTACTTTCGCTGGTTCTTTGATGGTACAGCGAAGTCTGGTAGCACAGCAGTCCACATCTTCAATATTGGATTTTCCTCCAAGGCCCGCAGTGATCAGTGCAGAGACTTCTGCGCCTTTCACACCGGATTCCTTTGCTGCATTGTAATCTGCTTTGGTGTACAGTTTGGTCTCCACATCTTCATCTTCCCGGCCCGGAGTCTTCAGATCAAATTTGAGGATCAGGAATTTGAAAATACCGTAATACAACAGGAAATAAATGATTCCCACCGGAATGATCCGAAGCCAGCTGGTCTTTGCATTTCCCTGAAGAATACCAAACAGGAACAAATCCAGAAGTCCGCCGGAAAATGTCAGTCCGACAGCAATGTTCAGGATATGAGCAATCATATAAGCTGCTCCTGCCAGGAGCACCTGTACGGCAAACAGCATAGGTGCTACGAACAGGAAAGAAAACTCCAGCGGCTCCGTAATACCCGTTGCCATACATGCCAGTGCTGCCGAAAGCAGAAGTCCGCCTGCCTGTTTTTTCTTCTCCGGCTTTGCAGTCTGGTACATAGCCAGTGCTGCTCCCGGCAGACCAAAGATCATAAAAATAAATTCACCGGAGAAATACCGGCATGCATCTGCGCTGAAATGAACGGTGGACGGATCTGCCAGCTGTGCAAAGAAAATGTTCTGTCCACCTTCAATCATTTTTCCTGCCACTTCCATGGAACCACCCACTCCGGTCTGCCAGAACGGAAGATAAAATACATGGTGCAGACCAAATGGAATCAGTGCACGTTTGATGATTCCGAAAATCAATGTTCCCAGATAACCGGTTCCTGTAACCAGTCCGCCCAGAGCATAGATTCCATTCTGAACCACCGGCCACACAAAAAACATACCGATTCCCACCAGTACATATACAACGGTGCTGATAATCGGAACAAAACGGCTTCCACTGAAAAATGCCAGTGCACTTGGCAGTTCAATCGTATAAAAACGGTTGTGGAGTGCCGCCACACCGAGGCCTACAATAATACCTCCAAAGACACCCATCTGTAATGTCTGGATACCTACAGAACTGGTGATGGTTCCCTGGATAACAAAGTCTGCGATACTTCCATCATCCAGGATCTGTCCGCTGTTGACCAGCATGGCATTGACTGCCGCATTCATGGTGAAATAAGCGATCACAGCAGAAAGAGCTGCAACCTCTTTTTCTTTTTTCGCCATACCAATGGCACATCCTACCGCAAAGATAATTGGCAGATTGTCAAACAATGCACTTCCAGCCTTGCTAAGTACCGTCAGGAACATGTTTAATATGGTTCCCTCTCCTAAGATTGCCTGCAATCCATACGTATCAATCATAGTTGCATTTGTAAAAGAACTTCCAATTCCAAGCAGCAGACCTGCTACCGGAAGCACAGCGATGGGCAGCATAAAGGAACGACCTACCCTCTGTAAAACTCCAAAAATCTGATCTTTCATTTCTTCCTCCTGTTAATCAACATGCATGGTCACACGTTTAATGTGTACGGTCAGATAGACCACCTCTTCTTCACTGATCTCCACCCCGTAGCATTCACCCAGATGCTGTCGGATCTTCTGTGCACATGCATAGCTCTCCTTATACTGGTCCCGGATCATATTCCGGAACAGAAAATCGTCATCATCCGGCATTTGTTTTGCCTGCAGCACGCGGGCCGCAAAAAATTTCAGATGCGTGATAAAACGTTCGTAGTGAATCGACTCTTTGTTGATCTTAATAGAAAACTCCGATTCCACAATCGCAATAATGTCATCAATCAATCTGGGAATATCAAAGGTCACATCCATCTTTGTGTCATATTCTGCCGTGATAAAATGAAGAGCAATAAATGCTGCTTCATCCACCGGAAGCTCGATTCCCAGCATTTTCTTTAAAATGTTTAAGCTCTGCACACCCACCTTGAACTCAGACGGATAATACTGCTTAATCTCCCAGAGCAGCGGATTGGCAAATTGGATTTGATTCTCATATCGCTCAATGGCACCATCAATATGATCGATCAGAGACAGATAAATCGTCTCTTTCAATTTTTCACCCAACATACTTTTTGCATACTCGATGATCTGATCTGCCGCCTTGATATGTTCCAGAGGTATGTCCTGGATAATATCCACCAGTTTCTGGTTTTCTCCTGCGGAATTCAGCCGGAAAACCTTCTCCACCTTTCCATCATCAATGGTCATGCCCGGCTTTCTCCCAAAACCAAGACCGCGTCCCATGACAATAATCTCCCTGTTCTGTTCGTCCAGCGAAGTGACGATGTTATTATTCACGATCTTTATGATTTTCATTAAAAATTCCCCCGTGTCATGCATACAGGCATTTTTCATAGTGGCCACCTATGAAATATTGAAAATAAAAAAACCAACCGGAAAGAACGCTTCCGCTCTCTCTCAGTTGGTTTTGCCTGCTTTGTCAGTAACAATCCAAAAATATTTTCTTTTTGAAACATCCAAAGGATATCAAATAAATTTTTATACGTCAATTGATATTTTACACAAAAAAGTAGTTCTTATTTTATGCAATATATTGTAGCAAAGCAGCGGCGACGCGATAGGAGCATTCGCAAGCTGCAAAACGGTCTACTGCTTTACCGACACAGACGATCCACCAGTGCCAGAAACTTTTTATCTGACTGAATGCTCTGTGTCAGAAACTGACCGTCCCAGAATAAGGCATATGTCGTCACTGGTGCAGGTACATTCTGTGCAGATTCTTTGTCAGTGATATGAATGGCCTTGAACGGGATGCCATGTTCCTTCGCCACTTCCTGCACCTTCGGTACCCAATAGTAGGTATAGGGGCACTGGTCGGTGTAGTAGAGGACAAAGCCTTTTTCGTCTGCCTTGGGGGTCTTGGCACAGTCCTTAAATTTTGGCAGTTCTGCACTCTCTATAAGAGGCAGGTACATAAGATTGATTCCGCAGTCGGATATATCTGCCACACGGAACCCCTTGTAAGTAAGGAATTTCGGGTCAGCGAGAAATTCCCGCTTGCGGCCTTCTGCACACAGAATGCAAATACCTTTCTTTCCCTGCGCCCTGGCATCACGGATGCACGCCTCCAGCAGATCATTAGAATATCCATGTCCTTTCATGGAGCCGGATACCCATAGGCAGTTAATATAAAGATAACCATCTGCCATAATAGGCACCCAGGCGTTTTCGGCCGGAATGTATTCGATAAAGCATTTACCGCGCTCCTCGCTGCGATAGAAAACAAGTCCATCATCAAAGCGTTGTCTCAGCCATTCCTTTTTTGCAACACTCTGCTTGCCGGACATGGCGCAGCAGATGTGCTCTCTGTCGATGTTTTCCTTTGTGATATGGATATAATTCATAGCTCGGCACCTCCACGACACATCCTTTTATGTTTTCAGTCCAACAACCGAAAGTTATATCTCATGTAATAATTTTTCTACGTATTTACGAAAATCATAAAATAAGTCAATATACGTTTCCACGATTACATGGCAGTGCGTCTAATGAGTTGCAAAACGAGAGAAAGCGTCTTTCAAATTTTGCGTCCATATTGTCTGATATCCTCCAATAATAATTGATTCCTGCAGGTATCCATATTTACGATATCCACGCTGAAAAGTGTTGGCAGATTCTTGCAACTTCCTCTATTATTTTTTCGGCTTTCAGCCACATTAGTTTTTCCATTTATTTCCACCATCCTTATTCTGTATGGCCATCTCATCAGAAAAAGCGTTTTAATTTGAGTCTATTATAATGGATTCTAGTGGAAAGTACAATGAAGGTTCACAATGCTGCCAATTTTGCTGTCAACCTTATCCACTATCAGCATTTCTTTTGCTGGAAGGTGGCTTCAAACTGTTCAAACCCCTCCGGGTCTTTCTCACAGACAAAATACCCCTCCGGGTCTTTGTAAGTACCGGAGATTCCTTCAAGAAATCCGGGTTTCAGTTCTTTGATGAGAAAATAGTCCGCCTCCGGGTCGTCGGCATAGCGCACGCCCTTGCTTTTGGCCGGAACAAAGCCAGACTTGCCGTAAAAGTCAATATTGCCGGTAATGGCAAGAGCCCCTGCACCCATTTTCTTCGCTTTTTCCATGGAATAGTCGAGCAACTGCTTTCCGTAGCCCTGCCGCTTGTATGCGGGTGCGATGCCAATGGGACCGAAGGTCATGATCGGCACCTTTCGTCCATCGTCACAGTCGATCTCCGACCGCACATAGATAACCTGCCCGATCAGCTCGCCGTTCAGCTCCATCACGAAGTCCAGCTCCGGCACAAATGCCGGGTCATCCCGATAGCAGTGCAGTACATAATGCTCCATGCAGCCGGGCCGGTAAACATTCCAGAATGACTCGCGGGTCAGGTTTTCGACAGCTCTGTAATCGTCTTTCGTTTCCAGACGAATGATAATATTCTTTTCTGACATAACTTTTCTCCTTCTCTCTTATCAATAATTTTGTATGATCGGCACAGACACATTTCCTTTTCCCTTCAGAAAATGATCCGCGCAATCTCCATCGTCACGATTTTCAGCACTACACCACTCGACATCACATAGAACCAAGCCTCGCGCATCTTTTGCGTCTTTGCAATCGGCGTAGCAATGGCAGCAACAATAATCAACAGTGCGCCGACACAACCAACGATGGTAGGCACGCTGATGAGTGGAAACAGCCCCGGCGCACAGCTGCCGTCAATAGCGTGTTGAATGGTCTTGTCCAACCCGTCCCGTGCTGCCGCAAAGCAACATATCACAAGTCCAAACACCAGCAGAACTGTGCCCCGGCGCCCCCAATATTGAATACTGGAGCGGTTCACGACCGACCAGCCGATAAAGCCCAGCAGGGCAAAGAGCATCAAAGTTGTCACCATAGTTATGGCATTTCCAAAATAGAGTTTCATTCTCACTTTCCTCCTTTCAAAAAAGGACGCAGCGCATGATCGGCTTTGCGATCAGCACTGCGTCTTAGCGTCTGGCTGTTTGGTTTCAATGATAAAATTTTTTGCGTTGATAATACTCTCATGCCTGCATTTGGGACAAAACAGAGGAAAAGTTACTAATTCTGTCTCCCGCAGTATCTGCAAGCGCGTCTTGGCACCACACCACGGGCATAAGACCCAGCGTTTTTCTTCTTCGCCATCTTTCATGTTGGTCTCCCCTTCTTTCTATAATCAGACTCAACCCTGGCAATAAAGTGATCAATATGTGCAGCCAGTAAAGAAGAAACCGATTCTTTTTCCTCGGCACCATCGTAGACACTGTATAAAAGATACATTGGACCATAGAATTCCAGCGCCAGCTGCATAGCGTCCTCATCAGACTCTACCAACTTGCGGAAGATGGCCGCCATGTACTCCAAAGGACCACCCGCCAGATAATCGTGGTAGAGCTGTGCAAGCTTGGGATCACGATACTGCTCCAGCGTCAGCATTTTGCGGAAATTGGAGGAAAACGGTTCCTTTGTCCAATGATCAAACTGGGCAAGGCTGTATGTGCGAATCTTTTGAATTGGTGTATGCAGATATGCTTCCGCAAAGCCGTCTGGTTCCGTCTCCGGCATTTCATACTCCTCAGCACGCTCATAGTCCATCTTGTTCATTCGTTCCACAATCTTATCTAAGATTTCCTGTTTGCTTGCATAGTGCTTATATAAGGCAGCTTTCGTAAATCCCAACTGCCCTGCAATATCATTCATAGATGTCCCCAGATAGCCGTTCTGCGCAAACAGTTCCAGCGCGATTCTCAAAATCCGTTCCTTTGTACCCTCTGCCATAATTATCTCCTTTACAAAAGTAACCATTCGGTAACTTTATTATAGTTACCGAATGGTTACTTGTCAAGAGTTAATGTAAATCCGGATTGATTAAGGTCAAATTGTAATTTCAATTTGATTGCCTTCGATTGCAACAATACAGCTTTCATAGTAACCATCCCCGGTTGTCCTGGGGCCGCTGACTACTTCATATCCGTCCACTTTCAGTTCAGCAGTCAAAGCATCCACTTTTTCTTTGCTGCCTACACTGAATGCAATGTGCGCATACCCAGTGCGAGCAAATTCCTTTGGAAAGTCAGGCATTTCCGGCTTGTTCATAATTTCAAGCCGTGCCCCATCGTCAAACGAAAGAAAATAGGAGCGGAAACTTGTTTTCAAATTATGGTAGCCTTCGTTTGATTTTGCACCCAGATACTTCACAAAGAAATTGCGTGCTGTTTCCAGATCTTTTACATATAAAGCAATGTGTTCTATTTTCATAACCCACCTCCAAAATGTCCGCACATATACCTCTATACACTTCTATCTTTCCTGACAGCAAGACAATAATTGACGTACTCAAGCGTGAGTTTACATCGACCATTCATCCTTCGTCATATCACAATGCCCCGGCAGTGATCTACTTCATGCTGAATAATCTGTGCCGTCCAGCCGGAATACTTGCCATGCTGCTTTCTGAAGTTCTGATCCAGATAATCTACGTCAATCTCTTTATATCGTGTGCAAGGTCTCACACCATCCAGTGAAAGACAGCTCTCTTCCGTCTGATATGCTCCTGTTTTCTTCGTAATAACCGGATTGATCATGGCAAATTGTAATGGTCCCGCTGTTACAACAATGATATTTTTTCGAACACCAATCATATTTGCCGCCATACCAACACAGCAATCCAGGTTTGCTCTAAGTGTATCCAGCAAATCAACTACTACCTGCTGATCAGCTTCCGTGGCATCCTCTGACTTCTGTGCGAGGAAAAAAGGATCCCGCATAATTTTTCTAACCATATAGTCTATACCTCCAACATTTTCCTGAAAAAACACTCATCCTCATGCGACCAGATCACACCGATGGCCTGCAGATATGCATAAACCACTGTGGTGCCCACAAATTTCATGCCTCGCTTCTTTAAGTCTTTGGAAATTACATCGGACAATTCCGAACTTGTTTTTCCTGTTTCCTGAATCACCCTGCCGTCTGTCCAATGCCAGAGGTAATCTGAAAAGCTGCCGTATTCCTTCTGGATTTCGTGGAATACCTGTGCATTGGTAACGGCAGACTGTATTTTCAGGCGATTGCGTATGATATGGGAATTGTTCCTCAGTGCTTCCAGCTTTTCCTCATTATAGGCACAAACCTTCTCCACATCGAAGCCGTCAAAGGCTTCACGAAACGCAGCTCGCTTATTCAGAACACATTCCCAGGACAGGCCTGCCTGAAAGCACTCCAATATCAGCATTTCAAAAAGCTTCCGGTCATCATGCACCGGTACGCCCCATTCCTCGTCATGATAACGGATGTATCGTTCATTTTTCGGATTTGCCCAGCAACACCGTATCTTTCCGTCTGCCCACTTCATTCCTTATTCTCCCCAATTCTGCATTTTCAACTTTTTAAAACTCTTAGGAATTTCAAATAATGTTTGTTACCTATGACTTACATATTACCATATGCAATACAGGAGGGAAACCTGATTTATTTACTGAAAAGCGGCAGCGACGTTCAGTCAGTGAAACCGAGTATGCCGCAGCATGTGCGGAGTCACCTTGAAGTCCATCGTATACACCAGCTT
>OKVK01001005.1_pt1 | contig 15926 bp, 12 predicted proteins | sample 1604771 | NCBI WGS metagenome assembly OKVK01 (sample SAMN01760906, study PRJEB22395) | human gut metagenome | reverse complement strand
GCCGCCCGCCATCCACGAGAAACCGAAGTCAAACGCCGCACCGAGGGAAAGACCCCAGCGCGGCGTTTCTATTCGGACAAGAGATACAGAGCAAATCACCCCTCCAACGGTGCAGCCAAAAACGTCTGTATCAAAAATTGATACAAAGCGTGCGCGGAAAGCAGCTACACAGGACGCGCAGCGAAAAATGCTTAAAAAGAGCAACAACCGCGCAGCAAGAGCAGCCGCCGCAGCCACGAAAAAGCTGGCCGAAGCTGCGGCAAAGGCCGTCAAAGAGTTGATAAGCGCCCTTGTTAGCTTGGGCGGCGGCACGGCGCTTTTTATCGTGTTTTCCATCGTCATTGTCGCGGGCGCGTTTCTTGCATCGCCGCTGGGGATTCTGTTTGCCGACGAGCAGGAAAGCGACGATACTATTCCGCTGGCGACCGCCATTGCGGAAATTCAGGGCGAATATCATGCCGAGCTGGAACGCCTGCAAAACGGCGATTTTGCATCCGTCCAGATTATCGGACAAGCCCCAGATTGGCGTGAGGTTGTAGCCGTGTTTGCATCCAAGACGGCAGGCGCGGAGGACGGCGTAGACGTGTTCACGCTCGACGAAGAACGTGTAGAATTATTGCGTCAAGTCTTTTGGGATATGTGCGAGATCACAACAGCAACGCAAACCGTTGACGTTCCGGACAGCAATCCGGACGATGATGTGGACGACAGCCACACAGGGATTGCACTGACCATCACAATCACGGCCAAAACCGCCGAGCAAATGCGCCTGATCTATGCTTTTACGAAATATCAAAACGACGCGCTGGATATTCTGCTTGAAAACCTCGGCAGCCTGAATATTCCGATGGGTTCGCTGACCATTTCACAGGAGGATGCAATCGAACTGCTTGAAAATCTCCCGGATGATCTTGCCCCGGCACGAAAAGCCGTTGTGGAAACAGCGGTGCAGCTTGTCGGGCGCGTGTCGTACTTCTGGGGCGGAAAATCTTTGACGCTCGGCTGGGATGACCGCTGGGGCGTTCCAACGGAGGTCACAGCGGCGGGCAGCGGCTCCACCGGCACGGTGCGCCCGTTCGGACTGGATTGCAGCGGTTTCGTCGATTGGACGTTCTACAATGCGACGAACGGCAGCTACTATCCGGGGCGCGGCGGCGGAGCTGCCACACAGCACAGCTATTGCACGAACATTTCATGGAGCGACGCGCAGCCGGGCGATCTGGTGTTCTACCCGGACGATTCCCACGTCGGCATTGTCGGCGGTAAGGATGCAGACGGAAATCTCCTGATCGTTCATTGCAGCGGCGGCGCGAACGGCGTTGTTATTACCGGCTCGGCAGGATTTACGGTTGTGGCCAGACCAGATTGCTTTACAAACTGAAATGCGTCTCACGGTGAGACGCATTTCAATAATATGTATAGTCTAAATTTCATCAGCATTTGAAGCGGAATTCATTGGGCGTAACGCCTTCATGTTGCTTGAACCGGCGGATAAAGCTGGAATCGTTATAATATCCAACGCTCATGCTGATCTCCTTGACTGTCATATCCGTGGAGTGGAGTAATTCCTTTGCGCGTTTCATCCTCAGAGAAATCAGATACTCCAAAAGTCCGCTGCCGGTTTGCTCCTTAAAATAGTTTCCGATATTGGTTGGCAGCATTTCAAAGTGTTCTGCAATCTCCTGAATAGAGAAGTCACCACGGCAGTAGTTTGCCTGAATATAGGCAATAATCTCGTCGACAACGGCATTCTGCACAGGCGGAGAAGGAATCCGTTCGGAAGATGCAATGTGCATGCATACCTCCTCTACCGCTGCAACCACGTTCTTTTTCGTTTTTTCCTGACTTACCTGCATCAAATATTCCGGAAGGCTGTAGGCCGCGTCCTGCTTCAAATCCGGATTGGACATCAAAATCTTAATGAGATCAAAGGCAATGCAGCGCGCATTGATCAGACTAGTGGACGGATCTTTGATTTTGGCAATCAGCTCAGCAAGAATCTTATCTCGTGAGACTGTGTTTTGAGCGGTCAACGTGTTAGCAAGACGACGGAGTTCATGGCTCGGATACCACGGCGAGTCCGCGCCATGCGCAAGGACTTCATCATAAGTGATCACGGTGCCGATGCCTTTTACGGCTCGGAAGTCCAGCGCGTTCGTGGCCTGCATATAGGATTTGCTGATGATTGCTGCACCGGGGTGTAGACGACCGATACCGATCGTTGCCTGACAACTGAGCTGGTCGTGCAGGAGGCCGAGAATGCTGTAGAACGGCTCTGTGTCAATGAAATTTGCGCGGGGACAGTGAATGAATACCAGTTTGTTCTGGTTGGGCATCGCCAGGCACTTCGTTTCCAGTTCCGGTGAAAATTCCTGCAGCAGCTGCTCTTCCAGCAGAGACTCCTGCTCCGGCATAGATGGAAACAGTATAATGCTGACATAGAAATTGTCGCCGTGAAAGCTCAAGCCGATCTGCTCACAGTCAATGTTGAATTCTTCGATATTCTCATAGTAATTATTCAGCAGTCGCTGCAGCCGTGCGGACTGAATTTCATGGATGCTGCGGCTGAGCGTATCATTCAGGGACAGATTTCGATTCTGCAAAAGGGTCAGCGCATTGGAGATTGTGCCAAGATCGTCGGCCGCTTCATGCTCGGCCTTCTCTGTGTTGACCATATGCTTGGCCTTTTCGCGCAGTGCAAAAATCGGCTTATAGTTCATCCAAAGGAAACCTGCAATGACAAGAATCCCTATACCAATGGTGAGCAGCAGATATAACCGGAAAAACCGGTTGATCTCGAACATGTTGCGGTAGAGGGCGTTGTTGTTCGGAAGCAGGGTCATGTACTGCCAGCCGTTGAATTCTGAAGTTCGCCGAATCGTAACATATTCGATACCAGTCTCATCAGACTTATATAATCTTCCGCTGATCGAGCCATTTTGATAATCCGTCTGGACTTCGGTTGTAAGTGTGTCCGCGCCACAGTCAGAAAACAGGTATTGCCCATTCGCGTCAAAGACAAAGGTCTTCGTCTGAAAGTCTTCGGATCTCGGCTGGAAATAGGCGTTAAATTTCTGCGTCTGGACACAGAAGACGGCGGTTCCGCCGATGCCGTCTGCGTTTTTGGGAAGCGGGTAAATGAACGAAAGCGTTTCCGCCGTCCCGCGATGCGTTGTGATGTTCTCATCGCAGCGCACAGTATTTTCCGTACAATTCAGTTCCTGTAAAACGTCTTCTGCGTTCTGCGTGGGAAGTGCATAGTATTTGCTGAAATAGGATGTGCTGCGGTGCATACCGGAAGCGGAGAATACCGTGTCCGCATCAGGCAGCAGCACAAACAAATCATCGGCCGTTCCATTGAGCAGATAAATGTAGGAAATATCGCTTTCCAGCTGCATATTTGCAGCCACGCCGCTCATGTTATAGGAAAACCCGCGTGTCAGATACGATTGATAGCCATTGCCGCGCTCAAACATTTTGATTGTATCATTTAATGTTTGAATGTTAGAGTCAATGAGGCGGACAGAGGCAGTCAGATCGTTGGAGATCATGTCTTCAACTTCCGTTCCGATTGCAGTGACGATGTTTCCAGTATATAGGAAGTAAAGCGTTACGACCGGCAGCAAAAAAACTGCGCAGAACGAAAGCGCCATGCGTATGATCGTTTTATTTTGCAGTTTCTTTCGCATTGATTGTGGCCTCGTCTCTTTCATAAACTCCGATAGAATTATACATATTTTCCGAAACGCGCGCAAGCAGACACCGTCATTCTGTGCAAAAAACGAAAAAGTGCATATGCGGAAAAAATGTTGATGCCGGAAATCCGTCAAAATATACAATTCAGGAAATCCTATGTTGCATAATTTGACCAAATGCACATGTGATGCTGCATATCAGAGAAAAAGTGCAGATTGCGAAAAAACTGTTTTATATGCAGAATAAAAATGCTCCCGGCGGGGGCAAAGCAAAAAGGAGGCTGTTACAGAAAGCATATGAAAAAGAAAAAGAGAACACTCAAAAAAGCAGTTGATCCGATTTCGCTGTCGATCACGCTGCTGATCATCGCCTCGCTGATACTGTTTAATGTACTGCCTCTTGTAAAGGTGCTGATTCAAAGCTTTACGGACGCTGAAGGGACTTACTCGTTTGGCGGCTACATTCGCGCATTCCAATTTAAGCAGAACCGGGATGCAATGGTACATACGCTTGTATCAAGCGTCAGTGCTGCGGCAATCGCAACCGTGATCGGCTTTATTTTTGCATACTGCGCCTGCTATATTAAAATGCGCGCAAAGAAGTTCTTTAATGTGATTGCCATTCTGCCGATCATTTCGCCGCCCTTCTCCGTCTCACTGTCTATTATCCTGCTGTTTGGCAACAAGGGCCTCATTACGCACACACTGCTCGGTATGGCAAGCAATAACATCTACGGCTTCGGGGGCCTCCTGTTTGCACAGGTCTTTTCCTTCTTCCCGATGGCCTACCTGCTGCTCAACGGCGTACTGAGTACGATCGACCCGTCCATTGAAGAAGCAGCGCGGGACATGGGCGCGTCCAGACTGAAGACCTTCTGCAAGGTAACGATCCCGCTGTCCCTGCCTGGTATCATCAATGCATTCCTGCTGGTGTTTATTAAATGTGTTGCTGACTTCGGCAATCCGATCACGATCGCCGGTGGGTATAACACGCTTGCAACGCAGGTCTATTATCAGGCCGTCGGCGGATATGAGCTGCAGCGATGCACCGCTCTGGCAATGCTGCTGCTGGTCATGACAATGGTGATTTATCTGCTGTCCCAGCTCGTCTTGGAAAAGCGTACTTTTGTTACGATCACCGGCAAGGCGACGCGTGAGCGGACAATGATTGAAGAAAAGCACATTACGGTCCCCCTGACTGTGATCTGCTGCGTTTTTGCGGTCATCGTAGGCATCATCTATATCATGATTCCTGTTGTTTCGTTTATTAAGCTCTGGGGCGTCAATTACAGCCTTACGTTCGACAATTATATTCAGGCATGGAAGATTGCGAAGCAGGCGCTGGTCGATACGCTGAAGCTGGCTGTGATCACTACACCGGTCACAGGTGTGATTGCAATGCTGATGGCTTTTTTGATCGTTCGAAAGAAAAATCCGCTGAGTAAATTCATGGAGGCTTCCGGCATGGTTGGAATGATCATTCCGGGAACGATTCTTGGTTACGCCTACGTTCTGCTGTTCAATCAGAAGCCGCTGTATCTGACAGGTACATTCCTGATCCTGATTGCATCCTGCTGTTCGCGGTATCTGCCGGTTGGCCTGCAGTCCGGTATTACATCGCTGCGGCAGATCGATCCGAGCATCGAAGAATCTGCATCCGACCTCGGCGCAAACAGTCTTCAGGTATTTACAAAGGTAACTCTGCCGCTGATCAAATCGTCCTTCTTTGGCGGTCTTGTATATACGTTCGTCCGTACCATGACTTCTATGAGTGCGCTGATCTTCCTGATCTCCGCTCGCCACAAGCTCCTGACGATTTCCATTCTGGATCAGGTCGACAGAGGCAAATACGGCCCGGCATCTGCAATGTCCACGATGCTGATTCTGGTCGTATATGCTGCGATCCTGATTTTGTATCAGCTGCTTGGGCTGATCGGCGTAAACAAGAAAGATATTAAACTGATGTAATATGCGGAGGAAACCATGAAAAAGTAAACAAAAGAAGTCACATTAAAGCAGATTACGCGAGAATATATCTCGCCGAGTAAAGAAACGTTCCGTGCAGTCAATCAGATCTCTCTGGAAATTCACGCCGGTGAATTTGTCACGCTGCTCGGTCCCTCCGGCTGCGGCAAAACGACAACACTGCGTATGATCGCTGGTTTTGAGACACCGACAGAGGGTGAGATCTACATCGGCGGTGAGTGCGTCAACGCACTAACGCCGGACAAGCGCGATACTGCGATGGTTTTCCAGAGCTACGCACTGTTCCCGCATTATAATGTCTATAACAACATTTCCTTCGGTCTTCGGCTGAAGAAACTGCCGGAAAAAGAGATATCCGAGCGTGTGCATAAAATTATGGAGCTTGTCGGCCTGACCGGGATGGAAGAACGCTTCCCCAATCAGCTCTCCGGTGGTCAGCAGCAGCGCGTCGCGTTGGCCCGCGCGCTGGTCTCCGAGCCGGGCGTCATGCTCTTTGATGAGCCGCTGTCCAACCTCGACGCAAAGCTCCGCACCAGCATGCGCAATGAGATCAAAAAGATTCAGCGGCGTCTGGGTCTGACCAGCATCTATGTGACGCATGACCAGACAGAGGCCATGGCGCTTTCTGATCGGATCATTGTCATGAATCAGGGCATTATCGAGCAGATCGGAACGCCGGACGAGATTTATTTCCGTCCCGCATCCAAATTTGTCGCCGACTTTATCGGCCGCTCGAACTTTGCTGACGGTGTACTGCTGTCCGCCGCCGATGGTGTTGCTGAGGTAGAGCTTTTGGGGAACAGGCTGCGCGTAAAAACTGACGGTGCGCTGCACACTGCTGTCGGCTCAAAAATCTGTTGCATGACACGCCCGGAATCCATGCTGATCGGCAAAGAGGGCCCGTTCTGCGGCACGGTGCAGACGTCGACGTTCATGGGCGCCATGCAGGAGTATTTTGTGGACGTGCAGGGGACGGTCTTTATCATTGAAGACTACAATTTCCGGCAGCACGGCGTATTTGCCGAGGGCGATACGGTGCATCTGGACTATAAGCCTGATTCTCTGCACCTGATTGAAAAGTAAGTATGCGGGCGACCGCAGAAATAAAAATGAAAAAGAAAGGAAACACACAAATGAAAAAGACACTTGCACTGCTTCTGGCAGTCCTGATGGTCGTCAGCCTGTTTGCAGGCTGCGCAGCCAAGCAGGAACCCGCGCAAACCGAAGAACCCGCCGCTGATACCCAGCAGACCGGAGAACCCGCTGCTGCCGAAGAACCGGCTGCAGAAGAGGTCACAGAAGAACCGGTTGAAGAGCCGAAAGAGCTTTCCGGCGAAGTGAACGTCTACATTGCATCCTCGGAGGATTTTGCGCTTGCATGCAAAGAGAGCTTTGAAGCGGATTATCCCGGCGTGACGCTCAACTACGTCCTGCTTGGCGGCGGCGAGATCCTGACCCGTCTGCGCGCAGAAAAAGAGAATCCGCAGGCTGACGCTCTGATGGGCGGCTCCGTCGATCTCTATATGAATGCCAGCAAGGACGGCCTTCTGATGCCGTATGTCCCCGATTTTGTCAGAGAAACGTTTGACCCTGCCTGCATCCCTGCGGATGAGAGCTATGTCATCGGCCTGAAGAGCATCCTCGGCATCTGCTATGACAAGGACTGGTATGATGCAAACGGCGTCGCATACCCCGAGACCTGGGACGATCTGCTGATCCCGGAGTTGGAAGGCAACGTCATTATCACCAACCCCGGCACCTCTACCACCGGCTACATGATGATGTCCTCCCTGATCGCGCTGCGCGGCGAGGAAGCTGGTATGCAGTACATGGTCGACCTGAACAAGAACATCAAGTCCTATGCCAAGGGCGGCTCCGGCCCCGTCAACTCTGTCTCGCTTGGCGAGTGCGCTGCGGGTATGTGCTATCTGCACTTCGGTATCCAGCTGCAGGAACAGGGCTACACCAACATTGGTCTGTGTGTTCCTACGGAAGGCACCGGCGTGGAAGAGTGCTGCTCCGCTGTGATCAATAACTGCAAGAACCCTGAAAACGGAAAGGCATTCCAGGATTGGTATCTCTCCAAGGGTCTGGCCCTGTATGAGCAGTTCGGTTACTACAACTATCCCTGCAACCCGGAGGTTCATGTGAATGAAACTGCTGAACAGTATCTGCCGCTTCTGAAGGACGCTGGCATCGACTATCAGTGGGCTGCTGACAACTACGACCGTCTCGTCGAAGAGTGGGACGCGAAGATCTCGAATAACTAATTCTTAAAAGAAGCGGGGGCGTTTCCCGTCCCCGCTTTCTTTTTTTGCGCCTTTTTTCAGAAAAACCGCTTTGGAGGCAGAAAATGAAGCGAATTTTATGCTATGGAGACTCGAATACATGGGGAAATATCCCGGCAGACGGCAGGCGCTACCCGGCGGATGTCCGCTGGACAGGCGTTGCAGCCAAGCTGCTCGGCGACGGCTATTCCATCATCGAGGAAGGCTTGAATGGCAGAACAACCAGCTTTGACGATTACTACGTTGACTGCAGAAATGGCCGGAAAGGGCTTGGGTATGCACTCTGCGCCCATGCGCCGATCGACCTGATTGTCGTAAGTCTCGGAACCAATGATCTCAAATACACAGGAGCAGTCGGCTCCTATAAAGGACTGGACGAGCTGCTGCGCCTGATCGAGCACGCAGACGGCTGCTATCCGGCGGCAAGCTGCAGCATTTTTCCAAACGGCGTCAAAATCCTTGTCATCTCCCCAATCCATCTCTATCCGGATATTGCTGTCCTGCGTCCGGAATCGAGCATTTACAACAAGTACGAAGAATCTTTGAAATTTGCAGAATATTTTGCGCGAATTGCCGCAGCACACGGCGCGGAGTTCCTGGACGCGGCTGCGTATGCAGAGCCGTCTGTGAAGGACTGCGTCCATATGGAACCGGCATCGCATCTGGCACTCGGAACGGCAATAGCGAAGAAGATCCGGACAATCTTTGAAGGAGAAACGTTATGAGCCGTACAGTTGTCTGCTATGGCGATTCAAATACATGGGGCTATACGCCGGGCAGTGGTGTACGCTTTGATGAGAAAACGCGCTGGACAGGGCGTTTGCAAACGCTGCTCGGCGAGGAATACCGCGTCGCAGAGTGCGGCATGAATGCCCGGACGACCTCGTTCGACGATCCGTTCCGGGACTATCTGAATGGGCGGCACGGCCTTGTGCATTGCATGGTTGCGGCAAAGCCGGTCGATCTGCTGATCATCAGTCTTGGGACAAATGACCTGAAGTACGGAACAGTGTATCGCTCTGCAAAAGGGTTGGATGCACTGTTGGACGTTGCCGTCCATGCGAATACCTATATGCCGGGCAGCTCGCCGGTCTATCGGGATGAACCAAGAATTCTGGTTATTTCCCCAATTGCATTACATGAAGAACTTGACCGCAAGTTTCCCGGACATGAGATGAATGGGAAACTGGATGATTCACGGAAGTTTGCGGCAGTATATCGGGAAGTCTGCCAAAAATGGCAGGTCTATTTTCTTGACGCCGCGCAAACAGCCAGCGCCTCAGAAATAGATTGCGTACACATGGACGCTGTATCCCATGCAGCGCTCACAGAGGAAGTTTATCATGCGGTTCAGAAAATAATGAGGTGATACATATGAAACAAGCGATTATGGTCGGTGCAGGCAATATTGGACGTGGTTTTATCGGCGCAATTCTGGCAAATGGCAGTTATCATGTGACCTTTGCCGATGTCAATATGGAGTTGATCGGTGCGCTCAATGAAGAAAAGCAATATTGTGTTCACGTACAGGACAAAAACCCGCGAACCTTCTGTGTGACAGACGTTGACGGCGTCAGCTCTGCTGGCGACGCTCTCGTTGAACCGATCTGCACTGCGCAGCTGATCACAACGGCTGTTGGGCTTCGAATCCTGCCAATCGTGGCAAAGCCGATTGCTGCCGGAATCCGTGCTCGGATGAGCGCAAAGCAGACAGAGCCGCTGAATATCGTTGCGTGTGAAAATGCTATCCGGGCTTCCAGCCAGCTGAAGACTGCGGTTTACGCGCTTCTAGATGAAGAAACACGGACGTTCGCAGATGCCTGTGTCGGATTTGCCGATTGTGCCGTTGACCGCATTGTGCCGAAGGCGTCTTTTGAAGCGCCATTGGATGTGGCTGTAGAAGAATTTTCCGAGTGGGACGTTGAAAAATCTGGCTGGAAGGGCGAATTGCCGCAGATTGACGGTATGGCGCTCGTCGATAATCTGGATGCATATATTGAACGCAAACTCTTTACACTGAACAGCGGTCACGCCATCTGTGCCTATCTTGGCTGCCTTCGCGGGCATCGGACAATCCTTGAGAGTATTCAAGACCCGGCAATCAGCACCATTGTATATAAGGCCATGCAGCAAAGCGGCGCGGGACTTGTCAGGAAATTCTCCATGGATGCGGTAGCGCATCAGGCCTATATCGACCGTATCTTTGCGCGTTTCCACAATCCGTATTTGCAGGACGAGGTAACGCGCGTAGGACGTGAACCCATTCGGAAACTGGCCGCAACAGACCGGCTGATCAGCCCTCTGCTCACGGCGTATGGATACAGCTTGCCGGTAGATGAGCTGCTGTTCGGCGCAGCGGCTGCATTGCGCTATGAAAATGACGAAGATCCGCAAAGTGTAGAGCTGCAGAAAGCAATTCAGACGGCTGGGGCAGATGCAGCGCTGGCTCGGTATTCTGGCCTGACAGCGGAGCATCCGCTCAGTGCGCGAATTCTGGATATTTATCGCGCACTCGGTATCTGATTTCCCCAGAAAGGGGCTCCCGCCCTCCGCCGGAGCCTCTTTCGTCGTTTTCACGTTACGCCTGTGGTTGGATTTTATAGAATTCGTTCGGACGCATAAGGAGATAGATATGAAAAATGCAGTAATTTTCGATCTGGATGGAACACTGTGGGATGCAACGGAGAAAGCCACAGAGGTTTGAAATCGCGTACTTTTGAAGCACAGTGAATCAGACTTACATGTAGATCAGAAAACGATATCGGAATTGATGGGAAAACAGCTGACAGACATTGTACGGATCTTGTTTCCCGCACTGCAGGAAGAAAAGCGGCAGCAAATTCTGAAAGATTTTGAGAGAACAGAGGTTCAGTATCTGTATGAATATGGAGCCACACTGTATGCAGGCGTAAAAGAAACAGTCGTTTTTTTATATCAAAAATACAATTTATTCATTGTAAGCAATTGTAAAGACGGTTATGTTTCTGCCTTTTTGCACGCCCACAACTCAACTCCATATTTTAAGGATACTGTAATGTCGGGACAAACCGGCTTGGAGAAAGGCAGCAATATAAAAAACCTGATGAAAAAACATGGGATTAGGGAAGCTCTGATTAAATCAGCGGCTGTGGACGGCGAGAGATTTTTCGTCAAGACAAGGTTTGAAAAACGTGGGAATACTGTATGTATTTCTCGTTTTTCAAACCGCAGGATTGGCGGAAAAGATCCGTCGTCCGCGGTCGGGGATTTATTCAGAGGTTCCTTAGGAAGGCTGTATATGTTGGGGATACAGCAGGCGACGAAAATGCATCAAAAGAAGCCGGAATTCCATTCATATGGGCCAGATATGGATTTGGAACAGCGACAAACCCAGACGGGATCATCAGTACGATATCGGAGCTGAAAACGTGTGTCGAGCGCTATATCTAATGACAAAATGCAGTGTTTTCACAACAGTCAGAGATCGTGCGAACTCTCCACGCATGATCAACATCCTGTCAGGGGACTGACCCTGCCGGAGCATCTACTAGTGCGCGAATTCTGGATATTTACCATACGCTTGACATCAAATTCCCACAGAAAGAGCTTCCGGCTTATGCTGGAAGCTTTTCTGTCGTTTTCAACGTTATCAAAGAATATAAACGGCACGATTTATAAGTAAACATCTTTCATGTAACTAAGCTGACACATAGTTTTAAGAACAGAGTCATTTGGTTTTTTGATTATAACAAGTAGACGCAACATGTTTGTTTGAACTGGTCTTAGCGAAATCCGCGCTCTTATTTTGAGAGAGGGTTTCGCTTTCCCTTTTCATATTTGCAGCAGCCGTTATCGTAGACCATAAGGAAGCAAAAAGCGGCCGATTTCCTATCACAGTTTTATTTATGTTCCATAAGGTCAAAGTTTGTCTAAGTGGGTCAAAGAATGGCAGAAAACCTGCAAATTGTTCAAAAATGTTGTAATCTAATATCAGCTCGAACGGGAAAGGATTGTATAACATGAAGGATGTTCAGAACGCTATATACTCCATCGTCGAGACGCGCGGGAAAGAATGTTACTGCATTTTGTGTCATGCGATTGACATTGCGGTTGAACACCAGCCGAATATGCCGCAAATGCAGTTTATCTGCAATGAGGTCTGCAAACGTACCCAAAAAACGGACAGCTGCTGCTGTTTCCAAAGCGCTGAACCGTGCGACAAAGGATATTTGGCAAAACGGAAAACGAGATATGCTGCGCCACTACTGGATTGATGAAGCACCAACCGCGAAAGAACTGATCTGTTTGATTTCGGCAAAGCTTTGGGCTGACCAACAAAGCGAAGCATAACCCTCCTATCTGCAACTGTGTGTTTTGATATCGTATGTTTTACCCCCCCCGCATGTAACGTGCAGCAAATCTTTTCATCTCAGGTGTCCTGTCCAGTCTACGAGACAGGCATCTGTAACAATCTCAGTTTGTCCCGATTGGGGACAGATTCCTGATTGCCATTCTGGAAAAGCGCATTACAGATCAATACGCTTTTGCGGGCTGACAATCCCGTTTAACAACTGAACAGGGTCAAACAGATACGTTTTTGTATGCGTGAGCCAGCAATAGGCGCGCGGGGATGTTTCGGAATCAGGAGGCAAACACCGGTTCCGGAACGGAGCGGCAACCGCCAGTATTGCAGACGGGCCATGGCAGACCTGCGGGCGACGACCGCATACAAAGGATCATGATACTTGCGTTAGCCATACGTCACAGAATGGAACGCCCCGCCATCAGCATGGAGGGAGGCACAGCGCCTATGGAGCAGTTTGCCGCTGCCATCTGCTTGATCTATGAGAAAAGCAAAGTACGCAGCATAGATTTTTAAGACTTTATCGTATGAATCCGTGCGCGATTTCATAGATTGCAGCAAGGAGGCGACGCGAGTGGAACCTACCGATCACGATGTCCGCGAAATCAAACGTGAGGATGGGGTCACGATCCGTCTGCACTTTTCGTCGGGCGGAGCCACCTTGCAGGAATGTATGGTGCGTATTTTGGAAAAACATATCGAAAAATCAACGAAAAGTTGAGAAATTGGACAGTATTTGCTTTTATATTATTGCAAATACTGTTTCTTATTTGTTCGGCAGAAAGGAGAAACCATGACCTTTGTGCAAAACAAAAAGAAAGAGAAACCGACTCATCTTACAACGAAATGGAGCGTGGGAGAATACAACCGGCTCAGCAAGGAAGACGGAGACAAGCCGGAGAGCGACAGCATCCAGAACCAGCACAGCATCAACCAGAAGCACCTGGAGTATCTGCGGGAGCAGGGCGAACAGATCGAGTCTGTCACCGTCTATTCTGACGATGGGTATGCAGGCGGCAATTTCAAACGTCCGCGTTATCAGGCGCTGATCCGTGACATTGAAAGCGGAAAAATCAACTGCATCATCTTTAAGGATAACTCCCGCCTGGGGCGCAATTATCCGGAGCTGGGGCGGCTGATGGAGGACTACTTTCCGCAAAAGGGCGTCCGCGTGATCTCTGTCCTGAACAACCTTGACAGTGTCAAAGACCCTCGCGGGTATTGCAGTGCGATCGTGTCCTTTTCCAATATCGTCAACGACGATTACATCCGTCAGCTTTCCATCAAGATCAAGTGTACGCTGACCATGAAGCGGGAACGCGGGGAATTCATCGGCAACTATGCGCCGTTCGGCTATCAGAAGGACCCTGCCGATCGGCACAGGCTCGTCGTGGACGAGGAACAGGCGGAGATCGTGCGGAAGATATTTGACTGGTACGAGGATGGAATGTCCGCCAGCTCGATTGCAAAACGCCTGAACGCGATGCAGATCATGACGCCGGGCGATTTTAAGATCCGCGACGGCTGCAAGAGCTTTATCACGCACGACCGGAACAGCAGCAAACTTCATGCCTGGACAACGACGACCATTGCGACGATCCTGAAAAATGAAGTGTACATTGGAAACATGGTGCAGGGAAAGCACAAGAGCGTGTCCTACCGCAGCAAGAAAATGATGCTGACCGATGAAAGCGAATGGACCGTCGTGGAGGGTACGCACGCGCCAATCATCTCAGACGAACAATTTGCGATCATACACGAACGGTTTGCCCGCCGGACCCGAATCTCGCCGGGAAAAACGCATGTGTATCCGCTTTCCGGGCTTGTATCGTGCGGCGCGTGCGGGCATCGCATGAACCGCGTTGTGTCGCAGGGCTACGCCCGGTATCGCTGCATAACGCGAACCTATGCGCCTGACAAATGCCAGTGTCCGTCTATAAAGGAAGAATATCTGGAGGAGCTGATCTTACAGACACTTCAATCGCTGATTGCCCGGCTCGTCGACGTGAAAGCTGTGATCGACGCGGCCCGGCAATTCAAAACGATAAACGGTGCAAAGAATGAGTATATGCTGGCGCTCAATAAAGCCAAGCGGGAGCAGGAGCGGCTGCAGGATGCGCAGTTTCATCTCTATGCCGATCTGCAAAGCGGACTGATCCCCCAGACGCAATATCTTCAATTCCAAAAGCGGTACGAAGCCGAAATTGCCGCGCAGGAAGCGAAAATCGAGCACCTGAACCAAGGTCTGCTTCAGCTAAAAGAAGCCAGACAGCAGGATGATGAATTTGTAGCCTTCTTTCAGAAGTACGGCAACATTCAGAAGCTGGATTGGGACACGGTGAATCAGCTCATCCAGAAGGTCGTCTTTCACGACAAACAGCACGTTGATATTTATTTCCGCTTTGCGGATGAATATGAAAAGCTGTGCGGTATTGCAAACGTGATTCGCGAGCAGGAAACTGTGTTGTGCTCATGACTACGAGTGACATAATAAGCACCTATTTGGCGCAAATTGCTTAAAAATTAGCAAAAAAACAAGTATTTGTGTGCAAACATCAGCCATTCATATGAATGGGGCTACACCTATGGGCCGCCGATGGCGGTGGCGCCGGTGGGGGCGGTGCGGCGGGTGGTGGAGTTTGCGCTGACGCAGATGGACGCCGCCAAGATCCTGCTGGGCTTTCCGAACTACGCCTATGACTGGACACTGCCGTTCACCGCGGGCGCGACGCGGGCGCAGTCGATCGGCAATGAGGCTGCACCGCTGCTCGCCGCGCAGTACGGCGCCGAGATCCAGTTCGACACGCAGTCGCAGACGCCGTATTTCACGTACCTGGACGAAGCCGGGCAGCCGCACGAGGTCTGGTTCGAGGACGTGCGCAGCGCGCAGGCGAAGTTCGCGCTTCTGCCGGAATACGGACTTCTGGGCCTCGGCTACTGGAATTTCATGCGGCCGTTTACGGCCGGATTCAGCCTGCAGAACTACCTGTTTACAGCCTCCGGGCTGCGTTGACAAATTCCGGGCGGTGTAATATCATAGAAAACATCGAAAGAAAATCATCCAAAAGGGGAGAATCTTCCATGTCTGCATCCAAGGTCTTTTTTACTGATTTCCGCTGCCGTCTGGGCGTCAGCCAGCTCGACAAGCTCCGGAAGCTGCTGGAAAAATCGGAGTTCTCAAAGATCGATTTTGACGGCAAATTCGTCGCCATCAAGCTGCATTTCGGCGAGCTCGGCAATCTGTCGTTCCTGCGCGCCAACTATGCCAAGGTCGTCGCCGATTTCGTCAAGGAGCGCGGCGGCAAGCCCTTCCTCACCGACTGCAACACGCTCTACGTCGGCAGCCGCAAAAACGCGCTGGAGCACATGGATACCGCGTATCTCAACGGCTATTCCCCGTTCTCCACCGGCTGTCACGTCATCATCGCCGACGGGCTCAAGGGCTCGGACGATATCGAGGTCCCGGTCGTGGGCGGCGAATACTGCAAGACCGCACGCATCGGCCGCGCCGTGATGGACGCCGATATCTTCATCTCGCTGGCGCATTTCAAGGGTCATGAGCATGCGGGCTTCGGCGGCGCGCTCAAGAACATCGGCATGGGCTGCGGCTCGCGC
>OKVK01001001.1_pt1 | contig 15999 bp, 15 predicted proteins | sample 1604771 | NCBI WGS metagenome assembly OKVK01 (sample SAMN01760906, study PRJEB22395) | human gut metagenome | reverse complement strand
GTCCACTCCTCGTTTTCGCCGGCTGCCGCCGCAGCAAGGTTTTCCTCCGTCGAGGGGATCGCGCCGCCGCACAGAAGCTTGAACCACAGCTTGGCGTGCTCTTTCTCGTTTGCCGCGGTCTCCTCAAAAATCGCCGCTATCTGCTGATAGCCGTCCTTCTTTGCCTTCGACGCAAAGAAGGTGTATTTGTTGCGCGCCATGCTCTCGCCTGCGAATGCTTCCATAAGATTTTTTTCGGTTTTTGTGCCTTTAAGCTCTGCCATAATATCCGCTCCTTTGTTTTTTTCTTAATTATATCATTCGTGTACCGCGCAAGCTGTAGAAAACACTACAAAAATACGCCTTGATTTTCGCGCGGTATGCGGCTAAAATAGCGCTATCAACGAGGTGATGATATGAACACAAAACGAAGCTGCGGCGTGCTGCTGCCGCTGTTCTCGCTGCCGTCGGAGCACGGCATCGGAACGCTGGGCAAGGCCGCCTATGAATTTATAGATTTTCTCGCCGCCGCCGGGCAGTCCTGGTGGCAGCTGCTGCCCGTCGGGCCTGCCGGGAGCGGCGATTCGCCGTACAACAGTTTTTCAAGCTTTGCCGGCAATGCGTATTTTATTGATCTCGATATGCTCGTGCAGGACGGGCTGCTTACCAAAGCAGAGCTTGCTGCTGTCGATTGGGGCAATGATGCGCAGTCGGTCGATTACGAAAAGCTGCGCGCTCACCGTATGCCGCTTCTACGCAAGGCTGCGCGGCGCGGCCTTGAAAAGGGCGCTGCGGAGTTTGACTCTTTCTGCCGCGATAACGCTTCGTGGCTTTCCGACTATGCGCTTTATATGGCGCTAAAGGAGCACTTCGGCGGCGCTTCGTGGACCGAGTGGCCGGAGAATATCCGCCTTCACCGAGCGGAGGCCGTGGAAAAATACCGTGCCGAGCTTGCGCCCGACGTGCGCTTTTATTCATATGTTCAGTATCTTTTCTATCGCCAGTGGAACGCCCTGCGCGAATATGCGCGCAAAAACGGCGTCGGCATGATCGGCGATATGCCCATATACGTCGCGCTCGACTCGGCCGACGTGTGGTCAAGCCCGGAGTTTTTCCTGCTCGACGAGAAAAACGTCCCCCTTGAGGTCGCCGGAGTGCCGCCGGACTATTTCAGCGCCGACGGTCAGCTCTGGGGCAATCCGCTGTACGATTGGGAAGCCATGCGCCGCGACGGCTACGGCTGGTGGATACGCCGCGTTGACGGTGCGTCAAAGCTGTATGACATGCTGCGCATAGATCACTTCCGCGCATTTGAAAGCTATTGGGCCGTGCCGCGCGATGTCGAAAGCGCAAAGGAAGGGCAGTGGCGGCCTGGACCGGGCATGGATCTTGTCGGCAGGCTCACCGCGTGGTTTAACAACGTCAGCTTCATTGCCGAGGATCTTGGCTCGCTCACGCCGCAGGTGCATAAAATGCTCGCCGACAGTGGCCTGCCGGGCATGAAGGTTCTCGAATTTGCCTTCGATCCCGCGAGCCTGAGCGATTATCTGCCGCACAGGTACATTGAAAATTGTATCTGCTACGCCGGAACGCACGACAATAACACCTTGCGCGGCTGGATAGATGAAGAAAATCCCGAGACGCTTGCCTTTGCGCGCGAGTACCTCGGGATAGACGATGACGCAGACCTTGCAGATGCAGTGCTGCGTGCCGGTATGCGCTCAAAGGCAGAGCTCTTCATTGCACAGATGCAGGACTGGCTCGGCCTCGGTGTGGATGCGCGCATGAACACCCCCGGCACCGTCGGCGGCAACTGGGCATGGCGCATGACACCCGGCAGTGAGACTAAAGCGCTCGCCGGTAAAATGCGCCGCATGGCTTATATCTACGGAAGGAGCGACAAGAAATGAATGATATAAAGCTGCGCGTTGCGCGCCCCTCTGATGCAGCTGAGCTATTGGCGCTCTATGCACCCTATGTCGAGGACACGGCCATAAGCTTCGAGACTGTCGTTCCGAGCCTTGAGGAGTTTACCGAGCGCATGGTGTATAAGCTGACTCGGTATCCCTATATAGTTGCGGAGAAAGACGGCGAGCTTTTGGGCTATGCCTATCTGAGCCCATTTGTCGGGCGCGCTGCCTACGACTGGGCAGCGGAGACGACGATATATCTTCGGCTCGCCTGCCGCCACATCGGTATCGGGAAAATGCTGTACACGGCGCTTGAGAGCATTGCTCGCGCACAGGGCATAATAAATTTAGAGGCCTGCATCGGCTGGACGGATACGCCCGACGAGCATCTGACCAATAACAGCGCCGAATATCACGAGTACCTCGGATACCGCATGGTCGGCAGGTTTTATAAGTGTGGCTATAAATTCGGAACATGGTACGACATGGTGTGGATGGAAAAGCTCCTCGGTGAGCATCCGGACACGCCGCGGGATATAATTCCGTTTTCCGAACTTAGTGCCGAAACGCTGCGCAAGGCAGGTATAGAAACATGAAAAAAGCACCCCCCACGGGGTGCTTTTTTACTTCTATCAGTGCAGAAAATCGAGCTTTCGGTAAAGGAAAAAACCTGTCACAGCTCCGATGATGTTCAAAAGATAGTCCTCAATATCCGCGCTTCCGAGCATCAAAAACAGCTGCAAAAGCTCGATGACAATTATGACGATCGAGGTAAAAGCAAAAAATCGTCCGAAGCTGCGCAGCCTTCCTGCTATGCTCGGCAGCAGCAGACCCCACGGCAGAAACAGCAGCAGATTGCCGGCGAGGTTTATGATAAAATATTTGACAACGACCGCGGACTTATACGGCGTCGTGATGAAAACATAAAAGCTGAAAAACGGGATGACATTGCTGTTTGCCTTAATATACTCGGCATAGGTCATGTCAAACGTTGCGCCGATGCCCTTGAGCAGCGTAAGATACGCCAAGGCCGCGCAGTACAGGGCGAAAACGATTATCAGGATGGGTCTTTTCCTTTGCTCATATCTTTACCTTTCTGGGATCGTGCCGCCGGTGAGGTTCATGTATTCGTCGAAGGAGCACATGCGGTCGATTATGCCGTCGTCGGTGATCTCGATTATGCGGTTTGCGACGGTCTGCGTGAGCTGGTGGTCGTGGCTTGAGAAAATGATGTTGTACTTAAATGCCTCAAGGCCGTTGTTGAGCGCCGCGATGCTTTCAAGGTCGAGGTGGTTCGTCGGCTGATCGAGCACGAGGAAGTTTGCGCCCGAAAGCATCATCTTGCTTATCATGCATCTGACCTTTTCGCCGCCGGAGAGGACCTTCACGGGCTTGTACACATCGTCGCCGGAGAAGAGCATGCGGCCGAGGAAGGTTCGCAGATAGCTTTCTCGCTTATCGTCGGAAAACTGGCGCATCCAGTCCATGAGGTCATAATCGCAGTTTTCAAAGAAGCTGTTGTGATCCTTGGGGAAGTAGGCCTGCGTCGTCGATGCGCCCCACTTGACCGTGCCGGAGTCCGGCTCCTCCTCGCCCATGAGGATCTTGAACAGCATCGTAACGGCAAGCTCGTTTTTGCCGATGATGGCGATCTTGTCCTCCTTGCCGACGATGAAGCTTATGTTGTTTAAAAGCTTCACGCCGTCAACGGTCTTGCTGACCTCGGTGACGAACAGCCTGTCCTTGCCCGGCTCGCGGTCGGCCTTGAAGCCGACCCAGGGATAGCGTCTGCCGGAGGCCGGCAGTTCTTCGACGGTGAGCTTATCAAGAAGCTTCCTGCGGCTGGTGGCCTGACGGGATTTTGATTTGTTCGCCGAGAACCTTGCGATAAAGCCCTGCAATTCGGCGATCTTCTGCTCTGCCTTCTTGTTCTGATCCTTTATGAGCTTCTGCATCAGCTGGCTGGATTCGTACCAGAAGTCGTAGTTGCCGACGTACATCTTGATCTTGCCGTAGTCGATATCGACGATGTGCGTGCAGACGTTGTTGAGGAAGTATCGGTCATGCGAAACGACGAGCACCGTACCCTCATAGTCCATGAGAAAATCTTCGAGCCAAACTACACTCGCGAGGTCGAGGTTGTTCGTAGGCTCGTCGAGCAGGATGATGTCGGGTGAGCCGAACAGTGCCTGCGCAAGCAGAACCTTGACCTTGAGGCGCGGATCCATATCGCGCATCATCGTTTCGTGGAAGTCCGGCGAAACGCCGAGCCCCTGAAGAATGCGGCTTGCGTCGGACTCGGCCTCCCAGCCGCCAAGCTCGGCAAACTCCTCCTCGAGCTCGGCCGCGCGTATGCCGTCGGCATCGTCAAAATCGGGCTTGTCGTAGATCGCGTCCTTTTCCTTGCCGCAGTCGTAAAGGCGCTGGTTGCCCATGATTACGGTGTCCATGACGGTGTAATCATCGTACATGTTCTGGTTCTGCTTGAGCACGGACATGCGCTTTTTCGCGGCTATGGTAACGGTGCCTGTTGACGGCTCAAGCTCGCCGGAGAGAATTTTAATAAACGTCGATTTTCCGGCTCCGTTTGCGCCGATTATGCCGTAGCAGTTGCCGGGCGTAAATTGCAGATCAACACGCGAAAACAAAACGTTTCCGCCGAAATTTATCGAAAGATCATTGACTGAAAGCATTCATTATACCTCTATATTAAAAAATCTTATTTATTCTATCATCATCGGACTGCGTTGGCAATAATTAATAGGATTTTTTGCGGCCGTTTATGCGCAGGATAAATACGAGGGGGCGAGAAAATGAAAATGATAATCGCGGCGGCGCTGCTGCCGATAGGGCTTGTGCTGGGCACATCGCTTCTCATATCGCTTGTAGGCCGGCTTGTTGCGCGCCTGCGCAAGACGGAGCATGGCGATGATAACAGCTTGTAACGGCGGAATATCTATGTTATGATTTTGCTATAAAAATTAAGGGGTGATACGGTGAGTATTACATACGAAAACGGAGTTTTTGCACTCGATACCCGGTGCACGAGCTACATATTCCGCGTAACGAAATTCAGGCACCTTGAGCACATCCATTACGGCGAGCATGTCGCCGTAAGCGACGCGCAGCCGCTTGCTTCAAAGCACGATATCCAGCTCGGCAGCAGCGTAATGTACGACCCCTCCGACGATAACTATTGCCTTGATAATCTCTGCCTTGAGTGGTCGGGCGTCGGCAGGGGCGACTATCGCCAGACGCCTGTTGAGGCAAAAATGCCCGACGGCAGCTTTTCCTCCGACTTTCTGTACGAAAGCTACGAGATCGTGCCCGGCTGCGTTCCCATGCAGAGCCTGCCGACGGCTTATGACGACGAAAAAACGGCGCAGACGCTTATCATAAATCTGCGCGAGCGCGACAGAGATGCGGCATTGACGCTTTATTACACGGTGTTTCCCGAATCCGACGTTATATCGCGCCGCTGCGTTATTAAAAACAACTGCGCCGGCGATATCTCGATCAGACGCATCATGAGCATGAGCCTCGATATGCCCGACCGCGGCTTCTTGATGCACAGCTTTGACGGCGGCTGGATAAAGGAAGCTCACCGGCATATCCGCCCTGTGGAGTACGGCATGTATGTAAATTCCTCGACCACCGGCGCATCGTCGAACCGGCACAATCCGGGCTTTCTGCTCTCGGAAAAACACACGGGCGAGGACTCGGGGCGCGCATGGGGCTTTAATCTTGTCTACAGCGGCAACCATTTCGGCGTCGTCGAAAAATCAAACCACGACCTTGTGCGCATCCAGCTCGGCATAAATCCGCATTGCTTTGACTGGACGCTGCACCCGGGCGAGAGCTTTGAAACGCCCGAGGCGGTCATGACCTTTTCCGAGCGCGGCTTCAACGGCCTGAGCGCAAATTTCCACGATTTTGTCAACAACAACATCGTGCGCGGCGATTGGAAGAACATCGAGCGTCCGGTGCTTATAAACGACTGGGAAGCCTGTTTTTTTAAATTCACCCGCGAAAAGCTCCTGAAACTGGCACGCAGAGTGAAAAAGCTCGGCGTGGAGCTTTTCGTCCTTGACGACGGCTGGTTCGGCGCACGAAACAGCGACACGGCAGGGTTGGGTGACTACGACGTTAATCTGAGGAAGCTGCCGGGCGGCCTCGGAGAGTTTGCCGACAGCATTGAAAAGCTGGGGATGAAGTTCGGCCTGTGGTTTGAGCCGGAGAGCGTGAACGTCGATTCCGAGCTTTACCGCGCGCACCCTGACTGGGCGATAAAGCCGCCCGTAGGCGAGCCGTGCTTCGGCAGAAACCAGCTTCTGCTGGATCTGACGCGCAAGGAGGTGCGCGATTACATCGTCGAAAATGTCGGAAAAACACTCGACAGTGCGAAGATAAGCTATGTCAAATGGGATATGAACCGGCATATGTCCGATGCGTATTCGCCGGCGCTGTCCAATCAGGGCGAGTTCGCCCACAGATATATCATCGGACTTTACGAGGTGCTCGACCGCGTATTCACGCCGCGCAGGCATATTCTTTTGGAAAGCTGCTCATCCGGCGGCAACCGCTTTGATCTCGGCATGCTGTGCTATTCGCCGCAGATATGGGCATCGGACGACACCGACCCTATAGAGCGGCTCGATATCCAAAGCGGCCTGTCGTATCTGTATCCGCAATCGACCATGGGCGCACATGTTTCGGCCGCGCCGCACCAGCAGACGCTCAGGGATACGCCGCTGTCAACGCGCTTTAACGTTGCGGCCTTCGGCGTGCTCGGCTATGAGCTTGAGCTCAAATATATGACGCACGCCGAGCTTAAGGAGCTGCGCGGCCAGATAGAGTTTTACAAGGCGCACCGAAAAACGTTCCAGTTCGGCAGGTTTTATCGCTTTGACGAGCGCAAGGGCAACAAGGTGCATTGGCAGGTCTCGTCGCGCGACGGAAAGGAGCACATTGTCGGCCATTTTCAGAAGCTGTGCACAGCCTCCGAGGGGCCGGACGCGCTTTGCGTGCACGATCTTGAGCCCAAAGCGAAATATCATCTTTCCTGCAAGCGACAGAGCCTTTTCATAAAGCGCCTCGGCGGCCTTGTAAAGCACGTTATGCCCATTGAGCTTGACCCCGACGGGCTTATCCTGCGCACGGCGAACAAATTTTTCACCATGCCCGACGGCGCGGAGGACTTCACAGCATCCGGCACTGCGCTCATGTCCGGCGTGGGACTTAACAACCAGTTCCTCGGCACGGGGTATAACGATAAAATACACATGTTCGGCGACTTCGGCAGCGCGGTTTACACGATAGAAAGAAAGTCTTGATAGGAAAAGGCCAAAGCCGAACATCATCCTGCGGATAGTGAGGACATCAAAATACAAAAAAGTAATGAAAAAAGCACCCGAAAGGGTGCTTTTTTCATGCATTTCGCCTTATCTTTTTGAAGAACAGGAAATAGACAAGGACGAGGTTTATTAAGATGTTGAATATGTCCGGGTCGCCGAACATGAGGAAATTCAAAACGACCGAGGCCAGGACTATACCGGCGGAGATGAGCTTTCCCAACGCTCCGGGCTGCTTTGCCATCCAGGCAAACCATGCAAGCACCGGGGTGCACATGGCAAACACCGTCCAGCCGATTATGAAGCTTCTGCCGTAAACGCCGTGGCTGATTATGGCTACCGCATAGTAGGTAAGCACCATGCCGAGGCAAAACGGCAAAATGTTCAGAGCCGCGGCCTTTTTAGTCGGACTGTAAATGGCGATGAGCGTGCCTAAAAGTATCCACACCGACATCTGCGAAAAAATTTCGCCGAGGTTCTCGAAATAGATATCCATAAGCCTTGCCGCCGTTCCGATAACAAGGCCGCAGAGGAGCATTCCAAAGGGATTTAAAAGCTTCTTCATTACTTGGCGATGAAAATGTTATCCTCGCCGATATCCGCAAGCGTGGGAGTGCCGCACATGTTCATTGTGTCGCGCAGCTGGGAAACTATTCTGTCCATATAGACCTTGAAGCCCTCCTCGCCCTCGGCGTAGATGAACGGAACGACGGGGCGGCCGATGAGCACCGCGTCCGCGCCAAGACCGATGGCCTTGAACACGTCAACGCCGCTGCGTATGCCGCCGTCAACGAAGATCTTGACTTTGCCCTTGACGGCCTTTGCGATAGCAGGCAGGACCTCCGCAGTCGCCGGGGTGCAGCCCTGAACTCTGCCGCCGTGGTTTGAAACGACGATGGCGCTCGCGCCGGCCTCGACTGCCTTTTCGGCGCCCTTTACGGTCATGATGCCCTTTATGATAAAAGGCTTGCCTGCGTAGTCGATGATCTCACGCATCTCGTCAACGCTCTTCGAGCCTGCGTTGGGGCTGAGCTTTTTGAGGAAGGGCAGACCGGCACCGTCAACGTCCATCGCAACGGCGAACACGTCGTGAGCCTTCACATAGTCGAGCTTTTCAAAGACAACTTCCTTGTTCCAGGGCTTTATCGTCGGGATGCCGATGCCGCCGATCTTGCTCATTTCGTCAACCGCGTCGGGAATGAGCTTGGGGAACTCGCCGTCGCCGGTCATGGCACATATGCCGTAGTTTGCCGCAGAGTTTATAAGCACGCGGTTGTATGTGATATCGTCGTACTTATCGCCATAGTGCAGGGGCAGAGCGCCGAGCGGAGCGATGAACACGGGGGCGGAGAACTTCTTGCCGAACAGCTCGAAGGATGTATCCACATCGGCATTTGGGCAGAGCGTGTCCATGTTGACGAATATCTCCTGCCACTTGTCGTAGTTGCGCGCGGCGGTGTTGCCGGGCAGCTTGCTGCCGGGACCGGGGACGCAGTTGCCGCATGCTCTGCCGTTGCACACCTGGCATGCCTTGCAGTACGGACCCATAAGGCCGGCTGCTTCCTTGAGAATTTCGTTGTAATCCATAATTGTACCTCCTGTATATATTGTAACTTCCTATTATATCAGACGCCGGTAAGATCAAAATCCGGGATCATGTCATCGGTTGCCGAGCACGGCTCCTGCCAGAAGCCGTTTTCAATTCCGCGCAGGGACATATATTCGACCAGCGTATCGTTAGTCTCCGCCGAAACGGTTTTCTGAAGCTCGGGGAAGCGCTCGGCGTTCGGCATGGGCGTATACTGCGCCATGAGGGAAAACAGAATATCATCGCCGGGAAAATTTTCGGCAACGAAATCTATGACCGCGCGGCTGTTATCCTCCGCTCCGGGCAAAATGAGGTGGCGGATAAGAACGCCGCTTTGCAGCATGTCCTCATCATCAAGCAAAAACGGCCCGGTTTGACGGAACATTTCGCGTATCGCCGCCTGCGCGATCTCCGGATAATCGGGCGCTGCCGAGTAGCGCCTTGCAAGATGCGCGTCCATGTATTTAAAGTCCGGCATATATATCCGCACAAGGCCTTCGAGCTTCTTTAAGCTCTCGACGCTGTCGTAGCCCGAGCTGTTCCACGCAACGGGGATGCGAAGCTTTGCCCTTTCGAGCGCTTTTATTATCGCGTCGGTGTAATGCGTCGGCGTTACGAGATTAATGTTGTGAACGCCTTTATCCTGAAGCTCAAGAAAAATATCCGCAAGGCGTTCGATGGAAACCGTCTTGCCGAGCTTTGAGCGGCTTATCTCATGGTTCTGGCAGAAGACGCAGCGCAGATTGCAGCCGGAAAAGAACACCGTTCCGCTTCCGCGCTCGCCGCTTATGCACGGTTCCTCGCCGTAGTGCGGAGCGGCCCTGGCTATGCGCGGCAGGGCAGGGCTTGCGCACACTCCGCCCGGCTCGTATTCACTTCTTTCGGCGCCGCAGCGGCGCGGACATACGTTGCAGATCATTTTTCGCCTCTGAAAACAGTTTCAAGATGTGCAGAATGCCGATTTGATGCTCACTTACGGCACCCGTTGAAGATAAAAGTTGTCAAAAATGCAACAAATCTTAAAAAACTCAAAAAAGTTCATCTTTTTCGAGGAAAATGTGCTAAAATATACGCGTAAAAGAGATATTTGATAACGAAACGGGATAAGATAATGCTTAACATAGTTCTGCTTGAGCCTGAAATACCGCACAATACCGGCGCAATTGCCCGAACCTGTGCGGCAACAGGTGCAAGACTTCACCTTATAAAGCCTCTGGGCTTTGATATTTCCGACAAAGCGGTTAAGCGCTGCGGCCTTGACTACTGGCACCTTGTCGATATAAGCGTGTATGAAAATCTCAACGAGTACCTCGAGAAAAACGGTGACGAAAATCTCTGGCTTGCAACGACAAAAGCGCCGCACGCATATTACGAGGCCGATTTTTCCACCGAGTGCGTCAGCATAATGCTCGGCAAGGAGACAGCAGGTTTGCCCGAGGAGCTTCGCATGCGATACTATGACCGCTGCATACGCATCCCGATGGTAAGCGCCGCGCGCAGCCTCAATCTTTCAAATTCGGCCGCGATACTGGCCTATGAGGCGCTGCGTCAGCAGGGCTTCCCCGGACTTCTGGACATCGGCTCCATGGCCGAATCATAACAGTTATTTATTAATTTTTCAATACCGAGTCGGAATTTCCCGACGGAAAGGAGCTTTATCATGAATTACAACAAGAAAAGCGTGCTCGATGCGGATGTTAAGGGTAAGAAGGTGCTTCTGCGCTGCGACTTTAACGTTCCCCAGAACAAGGAGACAGGAGAGATAACAAGCGATAAGCGCATTGTTGCCGCCCTGCCTACCATCAAGTATCTGCTGGATAACGGCGCTGCCGTCATCGCATGCTCCCACCTTGGCAAGCCCAAGGGAGAGTGGAAGGAAAAGCTCACTCTCGCCCCTGTTGCAAAGCGCCTTTCCGAGCTGCTCGGTATGGACGTGATCTTTGCAAAGGACATAATCGGCGAGGATGCACAGGCTAAGGCCGCCGCTTTGCAGCCCGGCCAGCTCATGCTGCTTGAGAATCTGCGCTTTGATATCCGCGAGGAGAAAAACGGCGACGATTTCGCAAAAGCGCTCAGCGACATGGCAGAGCTTTACGTCTCCGATGCATTTGGCACCGTTCACCGCGCTCACGCCTCCACCGCAGGCGTTGCAAAGTATCTGCCTGCATACGCCGGCCTGCTCGTTGAAAAAGAGCTGTCGGTCATGGGCAAGGCGCTTGACGATCCCGCGCGTCCCTTCGTTGCGGTCCTCGGCGGCGCGAAGGTCTCCGATAAGATCGGCGTTATCAACAACCTGCTGGACAAGGCCGACACCGTGATCATCGGCGGCGGCATGGCCTATACATTTATTAAGGCAATGGGTCATGGCATCGGCGACTCCCTGCTCGAGGCCGATAAGCTCGACTATGCGCTTGAGATGATCGCAAAGGCAAAGGAAAAGGGCGTTAAGCTCCTGCTGCCCGTTGACACCGCAATCGGCAGCGAGTTCAAGGCCGACTGCGAGAAGAAGATAGTTTCCGTTGACGCTATCCCCGACGGCTGGATGGGTATGGACATCGGCCCCAAGACCGTTGAGCTTTTCTCCGACGCGATCAAAAACGCAAAGACCGTCGTTTGGAACGGCCCCATGGGCGTTTTCGAGTTCGAGGCATTTGCCGAGGGCACCAAGGCCGTTGCAAGAGCGCTTGCCGAGTCCGGCGCGATCAGCATCGTCGGCGGCGGCGACAGCGCGGCGGCTGTCGAGCAGCTCGGCTTTGCCGATAAGATGACCCACATTTCCACCGGCGGCGGTGCTTCCCTCGAGTTCCTCGAAGGCCGCGAACTCCCCGGCGTTGCATGCCTGCTGGATAAATAATGTAAGCGGAGGCTGAAACAATGAATACTAAATACAGAAAGACGATTATAGCCGGCAACTGGAAAATGAATATGCTCTCTTCGGATGTTAAGCCCTTCATCGAAGAGCTCAAGCCCCTTCTGCCGAAGATAAAAACCTGCGAGACGGTGCTGTGCGTTCCTGCGGTGAACGTTGCGGCGATGCTCAAGGCCGGCAAGGAATCCAAGATCATGACCGGTGCGCAGGATGTGTCGAAGTTTGAAAAGGGCGCATACACCGGCGAGGTCTCGGCCTCGCAGCTTGAGGATATCGGCGTCAAGTACTGCATAGTCGGCCACTCCGAGCGCCGTCAGTACCACGGTGAGGATGACCTGCTTATAAACGCAAAGACCCGCGCTCTCATAGAGCACGGCATAAACCCCATCATCTGCGTCGGCGAAAGCCTTGAGCAGCGCGAGATGGAGCTTACCATGGCGCACATCAACTATCAGGTCCGCGCTGCGCTGAGCGGAGTTGACGCTGCGTCGCTGCGCCGCTGCGTCATCGCCTATGAGCCTATCTGGGCCATCGGTACCGGCAAAACCGCGACCAGCGAGCAGGCCGAAGAGGTCTGCCGCGAGATCCGCGCTATAATCCGCGATATGTACGGTGCGCGCGCAGCACGCGGCGTGAGCATCCTCTACGGCGGCAGCATGAATGCCAAGAACGCAGCCGAGCTTCTGGCTCAGCCGGATGTTGACGGCGGCCTTATAGGCGGCGCATCGCTCAAGCCCAATGATTTTGCGACCATTATCGCCGCAACGGGGGAAACAAATGAGTAAGTGCGTTCTCGTTATCATGGACGGCTTCGGCATAGCGCACGAGGGCGGCGGCAACGCCATAAGCATTGCCAAAAAGCCGAACCTTGACCGCATATTTGCCGAAAATGCATATACGCAGCTGTCCGCCTCCGGGCTTGACGTCGGTCTGCCCGAGGGGCAGATGGGCAACAGCGAGGTCGGCCACACGAATATCGGCGCAGGCCGCGTCGTGTTTCAGGATCTGCCGCGCATAAACAACGCCATAGCAGACGGCAGCTTTTTTGAAAACCCGGCCTACGTCAAGGCAATGGACGATGCCAAAGCTGCCGGCAAGGCGCTGCATATCCTCGGCCTTTTGTCCGACGGCGGCGTACACAGCCATATAAATCACATATTTGCCATCCTCGATATGGCCAAAAAGCGCGGCCTTGAAAAGGTCTATGTCCACTGCTTCCTCGACGGACGCGACGTTCCACCCAGAAGCGCCGTTGAGTATGTAACAAAGCTCAACGACAAGTGCGCCTCTCTCGGCAATGCGAAGATCGCTACCATCCAGGGCAGATTCTACGGCATGGATCGCGACAAGCGCTGGGACAGAGTCGAGGCAGGCTACAATGCCATCGTCTGCGGCGAGGGCGCAGTTAATCCCGATCCCGTTAAGGCGGTCGAGGACAGCTACGAGGCAAACGTATCCGACGAGTTTGTTAAGCCCGTTGTCGTGTGCCCCGAGGGCGTCGTGAACGAGGGCGACAGCGTGATCTTCATGAACTTCCGCCCTGACCGCGCACGCGAGATGACCTGGGCGCTCACTCTGCCGGAGTTTGACGGCTTTGTGCGCAAAAAATGCGTGTATCCGCTGAGCTTTGTCTGCACAGCGCAGTATGACGAGACGCTGACCCTGCCGATAGCCTATCCGCCCGAGAAGCTCGAGAGCACGATCGGCGAGATCGTCTCGGCAAAGGGCTTCAAGCAGTTCCGCGTTGCCGAAACCGAGAAGTACGCGCACGTCACGTTCTTCTTCAACGGCGGCGTCGAAAAGCCCTGCGAGGGTGAGGAGAGATGCCTTGTCCCGTCGCCGAAGCAGTTCCCGACGTACGACCTCATCCCCGAGATGAGTGCTGCCGCCGTTGCGGAAAAGTGCGTCGAGGCAATAAAGAGCGATGAGTACGAGATGATTGTGTGCAACTTCGCAAACTGCGATATGGTCGGACACACAGGCGTTCTCGACGCTGCCGTGAAGGCCGTCGAAACGGTCGATGAGTGCATGGGCAAGGTGTATGAGGCGGCAAAGAGCATGCCCGATACGGTCCTCTGCGTCACCGCCGACCACGGCAATGCCGACTGCATGATAAATGCCGACGGAAAAATTAATACTCAGCACACTACCAATCCCGTGCCTTTTGTGGTATGCTGTGACGGAGTTAAGCTGCGCGAGGGCGGCCGCCTTTCGGACATCGCCCCGACAATGCTTGACATTATGAATATTGAAAAACCCGATGTGATGAGCGGAAGCTCGCTGATAATCAAATAAAAGGAGATTGTGAATCATGAAGCAGTATTTTGAGATCGTTGACGTTATGGCAAGAGAGATCCTTGACTCTCGCGGCAACCCGACCGTCGAGGTCGAGGTCACCCTCGATGACGGCACCGTCGGCCGTGCAGCCGTTCCCTCCGGCGCATCCACCGGCATGTACGAAGCATGCGAGCTGCGCGACGGCGACAAGAGCCGTTACGGCGGCAAGGGCGTCAGCAAGGCAGTTGAGAACGTAAACGGCGAGATCGCCGAGGCCATGGTCGGCCTGAACGTCCTCGATCAGCCCGGCATCGACAAGATGCTCATCGAGATAGACGGAACCCCCAACAAGTCTCGCCTCGGCGCAAACGCCATCCTCGGCGTATCGCTTGCATGCGCACGCGCAGCAGCCGAAGCCACCGGCCAGAGCCTTTATAACTACATCGGCGGCGTGAACGCCAAGACCCTGCCCGTTCCCATGATGAACGTTCTCAATGGCGGCGCACACGCTACCGGCTCGAACGTCGATATCCAGGAGTTCATGATCATGCCCGTCAGCGCAAAGAGCTGGAAGGAAGCACTGCGTATGTGCGCAGAGGTTTTCCATGCTCTGAAGAAGGTCGTTCCGGCATCCGGCGTTGGCGATGAGGGCGGCTATGCTCCCAACCTCGATTCCGACGAGGACGCACTCAAGGCTCTTGTCGCAGCCATGGAAAAGGCCGGCTACAAGCCCGGCGAGGACTTCAAGATCGCGATCGACGGCGCAGTTTCCGACTGGTACAACGAAGAGGATAAGTGCTACCACCTGCCCAAGCGCGGCACCGTCATGACCAGCGAGCAGATGGTCGATATGTGGGAAGGCTTTGTCGATAAATACCCCATCATCTCCATCGAGGACGGCATGGGCGAGAACGACTGGGAAGGCTGGCAGCTGATGACCAAGCGCCTCGGCCACAAGATTCAGATCGTCGGCGACGACCTGTTCGTCACCAACACCGAGCGTATCAAGAAGGGTATCGCTCTGGGCGCTGCAAACGCAGTTCTCATCAAGGTAAACCAGATCGGCACCCTGACCGAGACTCTCGACGCTATCCAGATGGCTCACCGCGCAGGCTGGACGGCAGTTGTCTCCCACCGCTCCGGCGAGACTGAGGATACCACCATTGCCGATATCTCCGTCGCCGTCAACGCAGGTCAGATCAAGACCGGCGCACCCAGCCGCACCGACCGCGTCTGCAAGTACAACCAGCTGCTCCGCATCGAGGACGAGCTGTTCGACGTCGCTCAGTACCCCGGCATGGACGCATTTTTCTCCATCAAGTAATTAAATAGCCGCAACTTCTCCCGGAGGGCAGCTTGTCCCCCGGGAGATTTTTTTGCTTGCGCCAAAAATGTCCGTGTGTTATATTGGAAATCGGGAAAGTATGGCAGCAACGTGATGATAAGGAGGTTATACGATGAAAAAAGCATTGGCAATGGCGCTTGCTATCATGTGTGTGCTGGCGCTCGCCGGCTGCGGCACAAATCCGGCAAAGGAGGTTTTACCATGGATGCAGAACCTTAAAGCGGATGATATCTCCGAGGTGCAGGTGTGGAACATGAGTACTGCCGAAGATCTGAAGAAGGTGCTCACTAAGGAAGAAACGGCCGAGCTTGTCGCATTGCTGAACGCGCTGACTGAGGATGATTTCCAGGATAACAGTGCGCTTCGCGGATCAACCCCTGACTATGGTATGGATATAGTTGTCGATGGAGAGCACATCGGTATCTGGCCGTCCGGATCGTCACGGGAAGGCGCACTGCGAACGGATTGCAAAGGCGAATGGTTTATCGACAATGACGCACTCACGGATTTTGTGAGAAGCGTTACGGAGGTCGAAAGCTTCGATGCTGCGGCATGATATCTATAACGAAAACGCACGGAACTTCAATGTTCCGTGCGTTTTGGTTTTTCAGCTTTTTGCTTTCGGCCTGAACAGAAGCGCGATGATGATGCCGAAGAACACGGCTGCACCGATACCGGCT
>OKVK01000985.1_pt1 | contig 16150 bp, 10 predicted proteins | sample 1604771 | NCBI WGS metagenome assembly OKVK01 (sample SAMN01760906, study PRJEB22395) | human gut metagenome | reverse complement strand
ACGAGCCTATCAGTGAACAGACAATTCCACAGTTCTATTGCAGCTACGGCTTTTCAAGGGGCAATTTTGCAGGCACTGCTCCGCAGGATATCCCTTGGGATTTCAGCAAATATATTCCGCAGATAATCGTTATAAACCTTGGCACAAACGACGACAGCTACTGCCGTGACTACAAGGACAGGCAGGCTGTTTTCTCAAAGCTTTATGCTGATTTTCTTGCGGTCGTTCGTGAGAAAAATCCGCAGGCTTACATTCTCTGCACTGTTGGAATAATGGGCGAGAGGATATTCCCTGCTGTTGAGGAGGGAATAAAGATATATCTTGAAAGCCACGCTGACAGCAAGATAAGCTCAATGATGTTCCATGAGCAGGACGGTGCAAATGACGGCTTTGCGGCAAACTGGCACCCTACTGAAAAGACCCACAAAAAGGCAGCGGCAGTGCTTACGGAAAAACTCAGAGAGATAATAAAAAGCATATAACAAAAGCGGCAGTCGGTAACGGCTGCCGCTTTTTTTGTCATTTTACGCCAATTCTCATTCTGTAGCAGAATGAACAGGAAAGCATGGCAAGTTTCAGAACTGTTCTTTGAAAGCTTTCCTTATAAGAACACATATTTCAGCACGAAAAGCACTGCAAGCACATACATAAGCGGTGTGATATCCTTGCGCTTTCCGCAAAGAAGATTTATAACAACATATGAGATTATTCCAAGAGAGATGCCCTCTGAAATGCTGTAGAAAAGAGGCATTGAAAGAATGCAAAGATACGCAGGGATAGCCTTTGTATAATTGCCGTCATCAAACTTGATGTCAGTGATAGAGCTGAACATCAAAAAGCCTACTACTATAAGTGCAGGAGCTGTTGCAAAGGATGGTATAGCCGTGAAGATAGGTGCAAAGAACATTGACAGCGCAAAAAGGACTGCGGCTGTGATAGAGGTAAGACCTGTTCTACCTCCTGCGGCAACGCCTGCTGAGGACTCAACGAATGTTGTGGTGGTGGAAGTACCAAGAACTGCGCCTGCTGTTGTGGCAACGGCGTCAGCAAGAAGCGCAGGCTTTATCTGCGGAAGTCTGCCCTTTTCATCAAGCATATCTGCCTTTGAACATACGCCGATAAGAGTGCCTAAAGTGTCGAAAAGGTCAACGAACAGGAAAGAGAATACCACGACTATAAAATTGAAGATACCAATGCTGTGCATATCCACCTTAAAGCACTGACCAAATGTTTCGCCAAGCTTTGAAAAATCCGTAAGCGACATTGTAGGGAAAAGTGAGTTGTAGCCGGTTTCAGCGTCAGGAACATACAACCCTACAAGCTGACATATCATGCCTATTACCCATGTTGCCACTATACCCATAAGAATAGAGCCACGGACTTTTTTGATATATAGGATAATAGTGATGAAAAGTCCCACGATAGTGAGAAGCGCACATATGCCCGAAGTTGTGAAATTCTTGCGGAAGCCTGTTATGGTAACAAGAGTGGCTGAACTGTCAACGCAAAGTCCAGCATTCTGAAGTCCGATAAAGGCAATATAAAGACCGATGCCAACGGACACCGCTTTTTTCAGCACCACAGGTATTGCATTGAAAATGGCTTCTCTGACGTTTGTAAGAGAAAGCACGATAAAGACGATACCCTCGACGAAAACCGCCAGCAGTGCCACCTGCCATGGATAGCCGTAGCCTGCCACAACAGTGTAAGCCATGTAAGCGTTAAGTCCCATGCCTGCGGAAAGCACAAAAGGCAGATTTGCCATAAGTCCCATGCACACTGTTCCAATAACAGAGGCGATACAGGTGGCAAGAAGTACGGCTGTAGGATCCATGCCCGTACTGCCGAGAATGCTCGGGTTTATGGCAAGGATATATGCCATGGTCATGAAAGTCGTCACGCCCGCCATTATCTCAGTTTTAACGTCGGTGTGATTTTCTTTCAGCTTGAATAATTTTTCCGTCATATTTTATTATGCCTGCGTTGCAGACATTTCCTCCTTTCAATATGGGGATACTATCTTATTATACCGATTTTACAGCATTTTTCAAGCCTGATTTATTAAGGCAACACCGCACAAAGCCCGCCTGACGGCTTTGCACGCCATCTGCTTGCAGATTTTCCGTCATATCACACAAAAATCTGACTACGCATCTGACGCACAATCTTTGTGCGGTATTGCCTTAAATATAGTATAACACAAATCATGTTGAAATGCAAGATTTCAAGTGATAGGTGAGCAAGGAAAATAACAGAAAACCGCTGCCCACAGATACCTGTGAACAGCGGTCTGAACCATATGTCAATCCTTGTATTGCGAAGTTATCCCGAAGTATTCTTCAAGAGAAAGTCCGCTGTTGGTTATGTTTTGTGCTAAAGGCGTGCCTACATATCTTATATGCCAAGGCTCGTACTGATAACCGGTGTAAGCCTCCTTGCCCTTTGGATAACGAATTATAAAACCATATTTCGCACAGTTGTTGGCAAGCCACTTTGCTTCTCTTGTGCCGTCAAATGAGTCGCTGGCATTGTTTACGTCTATTGCCATGCCCGTCTGATGGTCGCTGTAGCCAGGTCTTGCGGAGTATTTGTCTGCCGCAGCCTTGCCGTCACGGTTGCAGTACATATTATAAAGGTACCTCTGATCGTAATAAGAGCGGTAGCCTGAGCATACCCACAGGCTTATGCCGTCTTTATATGCAGCGGTCTGCATCTTTTTGAATGCCGCTGATGTTTCTTTGGTCAGACCCTTTGGGTCGTAGCTTGCAGGGAGGGAATATGTTTTGTTCGCCAAAAGAACTCCGTCAACATAGCTCATGCCGTTTATGACCTCGACAGTGTGGTCTGGGGTCTTGACGGTTATCTCCTCGGAATATGCTCCATAGTGATTTGAACCTTTATCGTCCGTCTTGCAGGCTCTTACCTTGAATCTGTATGTAGTCTTTGCGTAAAGTCCGTTTATTGCGCAGGAATTTACCGTAGATGAAGCTATGTTCTTCCACTTGCCGTTTGTGTATATAAACACCTTGTAGCTTGTGCAGCCTACAGACTTCCAGTTAAGGTCAAGGGTCGAAGCGGTGATGTCAGAAGCTTTTACTCCTGTTACCTTCCTTGGATTTGTGGCGGAATTGTAGTTTTCACAATAGTCGCTGTATATCTTAACTCCGTCTACTATCTTATATGCTCTTACCTTGAAATTCTCCCTTGTTGCCGCAGGCAGACCCTTGACAGTGTAGGTCGTGCCTTTCACGTCAGCTATCTCAGGATATTTACCCTTTGAACGCATTCCCACAGAATAGCCGTCCGCACCGCTCACAGCGTTCCAGCTAAGCTTTATAGAGCTTGTGTTAGGGGTCTTAGATGTCAGACCAGTGACCTTGTTCACCGTGACAGCCTGTGCCGTTATCTCCTGAGAATATTTGCCGTAGTGATTTGCGCCCTTATCGTCACGCTTGCAGGCTCTTACTTTAAATTTATAGCTTCCTGCGTCAAGTCCTATGACAGTGTAGCTGTTTGTATCCGTCTGCGCTATCTGCGTCCACTTGCCGTTTTTCAGCATAAAGACACGATAGTTTGAACAGCCCACCTTTTTCCATGAAAGGCTGACGGAAGCATTGCCCGTCTGAGCTTTAAGACCGCTTATAGGGCGTGGATTTGTGGCGGAATTGTAGTTCACTGAATAGTCGCCATAGACCTTTTGACCGTTCACTATCTTATAGGCTCTTACCTTGAAGTTCTCCCTCGTTGCCGCAGGCAGACCTGTAACAAGATATGTAGTGTCCGTAACGTCTGCTATCTCAGGATACTGACCCTTTGAACGCATTCCCACAGAATAGCCGTCCGCACCGCTCACAGCGTTCCAGCTAAGTCTTATGGAGCTTATATCAGGGGTTTTAGATGTCAGCCCTGTGACCTGAGGCAGACTTGTCTGCTCCGCAGCTTCAACCGCCTGCACAGGCATACTCACACTTAGCATGCTGTCAGGCACAGCACCTGCCGCACATATCATCATAGCGGCACAAGCCACTGCCGCTGCATTTTTTCTGTTTATTATCTTTTTCATTTTTCAGACCTCCTTTGATGAAATTCTTTTGCACTTTAAGTATAACACATTTTTACCAGTTTGTAAACACGCAATTCCGAATTATTTTTGTTCACATTTTGTTTTTTATGTTTACTTATACTCAGTTGCAAAACCTATCTTTTGGTTGCTGAAAGAATGTATAAAAAACAAAGACCGCAGAAAAAATCTACGGTCTTTTGTGGCTGGGGTGGAAGGATTCGAACCTTCGGAATGACGGAGTCAGAGTCCGTTGCCTTACCACTTGGCGACACCCCAATGTTTGTTCGATTTAGCTTGTTTTTGGTTGGGATAGATGGATTCGAACCATCGGAATGACGGAGTCAAAGTCCGTTGCCTTACCTCTTGGCTATATCCCATCGTCATGTCCCTCACTCAAATAGCTTAATCATTATAGCACACCATTTCGAGAAATGCAATACCTTTTCATATTTGTTTACAAAACATTTACAGCGTATTAACATATATGGGCAAAACGACGTAAAACCGTACGATTTTGTAGAAAAACTATTGAAAATGGTCAAAATATGTGATAAAATGACCATAAGAGCGTGGCTCGGAACAAAAAACGAAAGGTCGTAACCGTTATGGAAGAGAAGAAAAAAGGATTTATCAAGAAGTTTGTAAATGAGTTCAAGGCGTTTGCTCTCAAAGGAAACGTCATGGACTTGGCAGTGGGCGTTATCATAGGCGCTGCGTTTCAGGGTATCGTGACGTCATTTACGGAGAATTTTATCAACCCGATAATAGGCTGTATAGGCGGTGCTGACGTAGAGGGCAAGATACATTTGCTTGGAAATCAGTACATAAACTACGGCGCATTTCTGACGGCAGTGATAAACTTTATAATCATGGCGTTCGTTATTTTTGTAATAATGAAGGTCATAAACAAGCTTGCGTCACTTGGCAAGCATGAAGAGCCTGAAAAGCCTGCAGAGCCACCGGTGGACATAGTGCTTCTTACAGAGATCAGGGATCTTCTCAAGGCACAGCAGGCGGCTGAGGCGAGCAAAGAGGAAGAAAAGGCAGAAGAATAAGATCTGAAACGGTACACTTTTTAAGTTAAGGGACAGCTCCCATGTGGGGCTGTCTTTTTTGTTGGTTATCTTTTTTACGGTATTCGCTCAAATTCAGGTAGGGGCAAACACTTTTCTTCTGTAAAAACTCCACAATTATTGCTTCTTCACTTTGTCACTTATTCTGTTTTAAATCTCTTTACTTTTTTGTCATCATATGATAAAATAATAACATATATGTTTGTGAATACTTTTAAGCTTTTAAGTTTTCTAGCTTTCAAGCTTTTAATCATGAAAGGAAGTTTTTGTATGCCTATAACCGAGATACTGGAGCGTAATGCACGAGAGTTCGGAAACGATGTTGCTCTGGTAGAGGTCAATCCTGAGATCAGAGAAACCAGACGTGTGACTTGGAAGGAATATGAGCTTATCGAGCCTAACCCAGTCTGTCATTATCGCCGTGAGATAACCTGGAGCGTTTTCAACGAAAAGGCTAACCGCTTTGCCAATCTGCTTTTATCCCGTGGGGTAAAAAAGGGTGACAAGGTGGGTATCCTGCTTATGAACTGTCTTGAATGGCTGCCTATTTATTTTGGTATCCTCAAGACGGGTGCGCTTGCAGTGCCGCTGAATTTCAGATACACTCCGGAGGAGATAAAATACTGTCTTGACCTTGCCGAGGTGGATATTCTTGTATTTGGTCCTGAATTTATCGGCAGAGTTGAGGAGATAGCTGATGAGATAAGCAAGAACAGACTTCTTTTCTATGTTGGCGAGAACTGTCCGTCATTTGCGGAGCATTATGACAGGCTCACTGCAAACTGCGCAAGCACTACTCCGTACATAGAGCTTACTGACGAAGACGATGCGGCTATCTACTTCTCGTCAGGCACAACAGGCTTCCCGAAGGCTATCCTGCACAATCACGAGAGCCTTATGCACGCCGCAAGAGTTGAGCAGAATCATCACGGTCAGACCAAGGACGATGTTTTCCTTTGTATCCCTCCCCTTTATCACACAGGTGCGAAAATGCACTGGTTCGGAAGCCTTATCTCAGGGGGCAAGGCAGTGCTTCTCAAGGGCGTGAAGCCTGAATTTATACTTGATACTGTATCAAGGGAAAAGTGTACTATCGTATGGCTTCTTGTGCCTTGGGCGCAGGATATCCTTGACGCTATCGACAGCGGCGAGGTGACACTTTCAAAGTATGAGCTTTCACAGTGGAGGCTTATGCACATAGGCGCACAGCCTGTTCCGCCGTCACTTATTGCACGCTGGAAAAAGGTTTTCCCTAACCACAAATATGACACTAACTATGGTCTTAGCGAATCTATAGGTCCTGGCTGTGTACACCTTGGCATGGATAACATTGACAAGGTAGGCGCAATAGGCAAGGCAGGCTTTGGCTGGAAGGTCAAGATAGTTGATGATAAGGGCAACACTGTAAAGCGTGGCGAAGTGGGCGAGCTTTGCGTAAAAGGTCCTGGCGTTATGACCTGCTACTACAGAGATCCAAAGGCGACGGCTGAAACTCTCAAAGACGGCTGGCTTTTCACTGGCGACATGGCTCAGGAGGACGAGGACGGATTTATTTACCTTGTTGACCGCAAAAAGGACGTTATTATAAGTGGTGGAGAAAATCTTTACCCTGTACAGATAGAAGACTTTTTGAGAAGTCATGACGCTATCAGGGACGTGGCAGTAATTGGTCTGCCTGACCAGCGTTTGGGCGAGATAGCGGCGGCAATAATCGAGCTAAAGCCAGACCACCCATGCACAGAGGAAGAAATAATGGCGTTCTGCCAGAAGCTTCCGAGATACAAGCGTCCGCACAAGATAATTTTTGCAGACATACCGAGAAACCCGACGGGCAAGATAGAGAAGCCGAAGCTCAGGAAGATATACTGCGGCGAGAGCCTTGTGGCAAAGCAAAATCACGGATAAAAAGTAAAGAGGGGTAACGAAAATGGGACGAGAAGTAGTATTTGCCAACATACGAAAAAGAATGATAGCAATGATAGTTGGCGGTGTGATACTCACGCTAATGGGTGGATTTATCTCATTTGCGGCGGTAGTAGCCGGTGAATACAGCGTATTGATACTTGGACTTTTTGCGCTTACGCCTGGTGTTATATTTCTTATATTTGGTACGTCACGGAGGACGCACCCTGAAAAGAGCGGCATATTCAAAGCCAATCCCGATCTTTTACCGCAGGCTGATGAGCTTTACGCCAACATACAATATCAGGACGATCATATTATCGTATCCGACAGGGTGCTTGCCAACAAGAAAGTGCCATTTCAGATGTGCTGGCGAGAGGAAGCCTACGGCATTTACCAGCACACAGCGAGTATGAATTTCATCAGCTACACCAACGAGATAATCGTCTGCACGAAGCACAAGAAGAATGTACTGCGTTTTAACGTATATGCCAAGGGCAAGGACACCGCCATGGGGCTTATGCAATTGCTTTCCCAATGTTGTCCCAACGCAATGGTAGGCTACACTCCTGAAACGCTTGCATATGTTAAGGAGATGCAGAGGCGTGCTCAGCAATAGATAATGGACAAGCTCTTTGTGCTTAAATTTGCACAAAGGGCTTGACTTTTTTTGTGATTACTTGTATAATAGTATAGTTGACACAAGGAGATGTACCCAAGTGGCTGAAGGGTCCGCACTCGAAATGCGGTAGTACGGCAAAACCGTAGCGAGAGTTCAAATCTCTCCATCTCCGCCAGCAGGAGCTTGCTCCTGCACCCAATTCCGCTATCATTTATGGTAGCGGATTTTTTTGCTCCCGCCCATAGGTATGATACGCTGGGAGGGGTTTGATGCTCGCCGTGACGGGCATTGTCCGTCATGGCTTTTTGTTGCCACACAAAATCTTGCATTTCCACCCGAACTGTGTTATAATCCTATATATCAAACATCATAACACGGAGGTCTATCATGTACGAAAATTTTAAATATCTCGACGCTGTTGCACAAAAAGAGATAGCCAACGGTGTTTTCTCAGGCTCAGTTCTCAGCGTTATCCATAAAGGTGAAACTGTCTATCTCAAAAGCTTTGGTCTTGCTGACAAGGAGAAAAATATCCCTATGAAAACTGACAGCATTTTCAGACTTTTTTCTATGTCAAAGCCTGTCACAGCCGCTGCCGCAATGATACTTATCGAGCGTGGCCTGCTCGACACTCGTCATCCGCTCAAGTGGTTTATCCCTGAGTTCTCCGACCCTGTGGTTCTTGATGAGAACGGTGAGCGTCCTGCTGACAGAGATATAACTATAGGCGACCTGCTCACCATGACTTCTGGTATCCCTTATCCTGACGGCACTCCCGCAGGTCAGAAAATGGGTGCGCTTTGGGGCGAGCAGTCTGAAAAATATCTCAAGGGCGAAAAGCTCCTGGATACTGTGAGCTTCGCAAAGGAAATGGGCAAGCGTCCTCTTATGTTCTCCCCTGGTGAAAAGTGGATGTACGGTGCGTCTGCTGACATCATGGGTGCTGTTATCGAGGTGGTTTCTGGCATGAAGTTCGGAGATTTTCTCAGAAAAGAGATCTTTGAACCCCTCGGTATGAACGATACAGGCTTCTATATCCCAGCGGAAAAGTACAGCCGACTTGCCCAGTGTTATGAATATAAAAATGGCGGAAACGAGCCTTTCACTCACTTCCACCTTTGCCTTACTGATTACACTGTACCTCCTGCCTTTGAGTCGGGCGGAGCAGGTCTTGTTTCTACTGTAGAGGACTATGCAAAGTTTGCCAAAATGCTTATGAACAAGGGCGAGCTTGACGGCGTGAGGATACTCGGCAGAAACACGGTCGATTTCATGGCAAGAAACGGTCTGACCCCTGAACAGCGCAAGACCCTTAACTGGGACAGCACAAAGGGTCACGGCTACGGTAACTTCATGCGTATCCTTGACGACCCTTCCACCGCAGGTCTTATCCAGTCAGAAGGCTCTTTCGGCTGGGACGGCTGGATGGGCTGTTATTTCAGCATTGACCCAAAAGAACAGCTCTGCATACTATATTTTATCCAGCAGACAGGCGCAGGCACCACCGATTCTGCAAGGCGTTTGCAGAACATCGCATGGGGTGCAGTAAAATAAGCAGAGGAGGTCTGAGATTTGAAATTACAGGAAGGCAGATTTATACAAGGGCTTAGAAATATGTTCAGCCTGCGCTGGGATATGGCTGACCCTGATGAGATACATAATACGATAATATCTGGCGCAAAGCTTCAGGGTACTAATATGTGTATCCTCATGCTTGCCATACTTATAGCTTCCATAGGTCTGAATATGAACTCCACCGCCGTTATAATCGGCGCTATGCTCATCTCACCTCTTATGGGCGGTATAACAGCCATAGGCTACGGAATCGCCACCAATGACCTGACTCTTTCAAAGGGTGCGGCAATAAGACTTGGCATACAGGTGGTCATTTGCCTTATCACCTCGACTATTTACTTTACTATCTCACCTATCACCACAGCCTCCTCCGAGCTTCTCGCCCGAACCACACCTACAGCGTGGGACGTTCTTATTGCCCTTTTTGGCGGACTTGCCGGCATAATAGGTCAGACCCGTAAGGAGAAAAGCAACGTTATCCCCGGCGTGGCTATCGCAACAGCACTCATGCCGCCGCTTTGTACCGCAGGCTACGGCTTGGCAAGACACCGCCTTGACTATTTTGGCGGAGCATTGTATCTTTTCTTTATAAACAGCTTTTTCATCTGCCTTGCGGCTATCGTTGTGCTGAAGCTTTTAAGGCTGCCTCATGGCAACGATATTTCCCCGAAGGCTTTGAAAAAGATACACAGAAATATCGCTTTTATCACAGTTATTACCATGCTGCCTAGTATTTATCTTGGCTATGATATTGTGAAAAAGACAATGGATAACAGCAGTGCAGAGAAGTTTATCACCGAGAATTTTGACTTTGACGGCACTCAGATAGTGCAGAAAACAATAGATACCGATAAACGTATGATAGAAGTGGCACTTCTTGGCAAGAAGATAAGCACTGCCGATACAAAGGCGCTTCAAAGTGAGCTGAAAGCTTTCGGATTGGGAGATTATAAGCTTGTGATAACACAGACCGAGGTGGAAAGCGGTGTTACCGCTGACGAGGTCGAAAAGATGCTTGAAAAGAACGCCGACGATGAGGAAACACAGAACAAGGTGGCACAGGTGCTAGCGCAGAAAGAAAACGACGACCTTAAAGCCGAGAATGAAAATCTGAAGGCACAGCTTGACAGCTATCAGAGCTATGATATAGACATGAGCGATATCGCCGAGGAGCTTGCTATCGTTTATCCCAACATAACAGGTGCGGCAGGCGGTCACATGAGCAGCCATTCAGTAGGCTCCCCCACAACAGTTAATGGCGTAACAGTGGTGCTATATGAGAACAAGGCTCTTACCGATGAACAGCTCAAAACTGTCACAGAGCTTCTGAAAAAACGTCTTGACGTGTCAAACGTCACAGTTATCCAGCAGGTGGAGAAGCAGAAAGATACCACCTCAAAGGCTGAAAGCACCGATAAAAAGAAAAAGAATTGAAAAAATTCTGAAAACCCCTTGCAATCTGAGAAGATGTGTGCTATAATATATTAAAATGTATAATTATGTTTTGGAGGAACAAAAATGAGCGTAATTGAGATCGTTGCAGGCGCACTGCTGATCGTAGCCAGCCTCGTTATCATACTTGTAGTTCTTGCGCAGGACACCAAAGAGCAGGGTCTTACATCTGCTATCGGCGGTGGATATAACGATTCTTTCTATGGAAAGAACGGTTCAAACACCAAGGACGCTAAGCTTAACAGACTGACAAGGATAAGTGCGATACTGATATTCGTGATAACTCTTGCTGTAAATATCATTTATCAGATCAAGAAACAATTGCCCGCCCTGCTCCGTGCAGGGCTTTTTCTTTGCAGAAAGTAAGAACGGGGAAAAGAATGTAATGAAATGTGCAAACGGTGCAAAGAATAAGATAAGACCGCTTTTTGCGGGGTTTTACGACTCGCTGATGTTCTCCTATTTTGACGGCGTTTTCGGCACTGCCTTTTGCGACGATACAACCGCACCCACGGCGGCGGTCATATGCTGCGGCGACTTTTATTTTGCCGCAGGGGATAAAAGCTGTGCTGCTGATATGCTCACATTTTGCAGCGACAACAAAAACGCAGTCATAGTTCCTGACAGCGAGGAGCTTGCAAAAGCTTTGTGTGCCTGTGACGGACAGCTTGAAATGGTGAAAAGATATCACACATGTCCGCCTGAAAACGGCTTTGATGTTGACAGACTGCGTGAAACAGTATCAAGAGCACAAAATATGGGACAGTTTAGATTATCAATGATAGATGAGGAATTTTATAAGAAAGCTTTAACAGAGCAGTGGTCGGAGTCCTTTGTGTGCAATTTCAAAGACTTTGCGGACTTTTCAGCCCATGGCTTTGGCTTTGTGCTCACTGATAATGGCAGGATAGTCAGCGGAACTTCTGCGTTTTCATACTACGATAAAGGCGTTGAGATAGAAGTTTCAACCCGTAAAGAATACCGCCTGAAAGGTCTTGCACAGATAACTGCGGCGGCGTTTTTGCTGGAATGTGTACGCCGTGGGCTTACACCTCACTGGGACGCACGAAATCTCACCTCGCTTTCAATAGCACAGAAAATGGGCTTTGTGTTCAGAGATGAATACATAGCGTTGGAATATAAGTAAAAGAAAGGAAATTTATGAAACTGGATTACAGAAAAATAATATACTCAAAGTTAAAAAAAGCAGGCAAAAAGCCACTGACTTTCAAAGAACTGCTGAGATCATGCAGAGGAAAGGGCTTTGAGTTTGAAAAATTCACAAAAACCGTTGACAAAATGAAGAAAAACGGCGAGATAATGGAAGATAAGTTCGGCATAAGGCTCGTTGACCCTAAGAAATTCGTCAAGTGCGAGGTGGTAAGGCTCAATAAGACCTACGGCTTTGTGAAAAATCTTGACACTGACGAGGAAATTTTTGTTGTGGGCAAGTACCTCAAAGGCGCAATGCCACACGATATCGTCCTTGTGAGAACGTTCAAGGGCGAGGGAGCTTGCACCGAGGGCGAGGTCATGAGCATCGTAGAGGAGAATTTTGCTAAGTTCACAGGGGAGCTTGTGAGCGAGTTCGGCGTGCTGAAAATCGTTCCTGATATGCTGTCAAAATATGCAATGACCTTTGAAAACCCTATGAGGCTTGAGCTACATGAGGGTGACAAGGTGGTGGCGCAGGTCACAAAGCGTGGAAACAGGCACTCTGAACACGTCTGCGAGATAGTTTCAAGCTATGGAAGCTCCATGAAAGCCTCTGCCTGCGCAATGAGCGTCCTTGAGGTCAATGGTCTGACCCCTGTTTTCCCAAGCGAGGTCATCTATGAGGCTAGGGAAGTGTCTGATTATTCAAGGATAAAAGAGGAGATACCCAACCGCCTTGACCTCCGTGACAAGCCGATATTCACCATTGACGGCGCAGATACAAAGGATATCGACGACGCAATTTCTGTTGAACGAACAAAAACAGGTTATCTCCTTGGCGTTCACATTGCCGACGTTTCCCACTATGTTCAGCCTAAGTCACAGCTTGATAACGAGGCTTTCAAACGTGGCACAAGCGTCTATTACGCAAACCGTGTTATACCAATGCTCCCAAAGGAGCTTTCAAACGGCATCTGCTCCCTTAATCCGAATGAGGACAGACTTGCGTTCTCATGCCTTTGTGAGCTTGACAAGCAGGGCAACATCACCGAGTATAAGTTTGCAAAAAGTGTTATCCGCTCCCGTGTAAAGGGCGTTTATTCCGAGATAAATTCACTTTTGGCAGGCAGTGACGATGCTGAACTTAAAGAAAAATATGCCGAGGTTTCAGGTCAGCTTCCTATTATAAAGGAGCTTGCGGATATTTTGTACAAAAACAAGAAAAACCGTGGCTGTCCTGAGCTTGAAACCTCTGAGAGCAAGCTTATCATCAATGACGAGGATATCTGCGTGGGCGTTGAGAGGCGTACCCGTGGAAGAAGCGAGGAGATAATAGAGGACTTCATGCTTGTTGCAAACGAGTGTGCCGCAAGATTTGGCATGGATAATAACCTGCCGTTCGTTTATCGTATCCACGAAGAGCCGTCAGACGAGAAGCTTGAATCCCTGAGAGAAGCGCTTGTCAAGCTCAACGTCCAGTATAAGCTGGGCGAAAAGGCTTGCCCTGGGGATATGTCGGAGATACTCAAAGCCGCAAAGGGTACTGATATCGACCTTATCATGAACAATATCGTTCTGAGAAGTATGTCAAAGGCAAGATATTCCACTGAGCCTGTGGGTCACTTCGGACTTGCGCTGGAGGATTATGCCCACTTCACCTCGCCTATCAGACGTTACCCTGACCTGACTATCCATAGAATAATGTCAGCTTTTCTCAGTGGCAGCAGTGCAGAGGAGTGCGCCACAAAGTTCAACAAGTTCGTTAACGCCTCAGCCGATCAGTCCACAAAGACGGAGCTTACCGCAATGCAGGTGGAGCGAAGCTGTGAGGATTGCTACAAGGCTGAGTATATGAACGCTCATATCGGTGAGGAGTTTCAGGGAACAGTGGTTTCAGCCGTTGAGTTCGGTCTTTTTATCGCACTTCCTGACACCTGCGAGGGACTTCTTCACACGGACAATATGCCTGACGGTGAGTATGTCTGCGACGATATGGTGAGCCTGAAAAACCTTACAAACGGAATGGAATATCGTGTGGGCGACCCTATCAGAGTAAAGGTGATAAACGCAAATGTAAACTCCGGCAAGATAGATTTTGCACTTGCTGACAAGGACTAAAATATGCTTATATAAGAAAAATGGCGGTCTTGCACCGTCATTTTTTTGCAATTCTGTAGGGGCTGGCGTCCTCGACAGCCCGCTTTTCTCGCACGTCACTATTTTTATGTTGATTTTCACATTGTATAAATATTGCACAAACAATGTAGGGGACGGCGCCCCCGACGGCCCGATATTCTCGCCCGTTATGTCGCCCTACAAATCTATCGCTTTATGAATTGCGTTATATGTACAAAAAAACGGACAGTCGCACCAAGCAACTGTCCGATAATTTTTTGTATTAATAAATTACTTTGAAAGACCCCAAATATCTCTAGCGTAGTCCTCAACAGAACGGTCTGCGGAGAAAATGCCTGCGCCTGCAATGTTTGCAAGGCTCATCTTCTGCCACTTTGTCTGATCCTTGTAGCACTCAGAAGCGTAAGCCTGTGCCTTCTGGTAGGAATCGAAGTCCTTGAGAGCCATGTATGGGTCAGAGTTCTTCAGGCTGTCAGCGATCTCGTTGAACTGCTGTCCGTTGATGCCGTACTGAAGTGTGTCGATAGCCTGCTTAACAACTGCGTTGGAGTTGTAGATGTCCATAGGCTTGTAGCCTGACTTGCAAGCATTTACCTCGTCAACGTTCATACCGAAGATGATGATGTTGTCGTCGCCTACCTGCTCGTGTATCTCAACGTTTGCTCCGTCAAGAGTACCAAGTGTGATAGCACCGTTTATCATAAGCTTCATGTTACCTGTACCTGAAGCCTCTGTACCAGCAAGTGAGATCTGCTCAGAGATGTTTGCCGCTGGCATGAGTATCTCAGAAAGTGATACGTTGTAGTCCTCAAGGAAGATAACGTTGAGCTTCTCGTTGAGCTTCTTGTCCTTTTTCAGCTCCTGAGAAATGTTCCAGATAAGCTTGATGATCTGCTTTGCCATGTAGTAGCCAGGAGCAGCCTTTGCAGCAAAGATATATGTCTTTGGTACAAAATCAGCGTTTGGATTAGCCTTGAGGTAGTTGTACTGTGCTATGATGTTCAAAGCGTTGAGCTGCTGTCTCTTGTATTCGTGAAGTCTTTTTACCTGAACGTCAAAGATAGAATCAGTGTTGAGAACAACGCCGTACTGATTCTTTACATACTTTGCAAAACTCTTCTTGTTGTCAAGCTTGATCTTTGCAAGTCTGTCAAGAACGTCCTTGTCGTCCTTGAATACAGCAAGCTTAGAAAGCTCAGCAGCATTCTTGAGGAAGCCGTCGCCTATCTTCTCGCAAAGAAGATCTGTCAGACCCTCGTTAGACTGATAAAGCCATCTTCTGTATGCGATACCGTTTGTAACGTTCTTGAACTTTGTTGGTGTGTCAAGATACTCGTCCTTGAATGTTTCCTTCTTGATGATCTCAGAGTGTATCTTTGCAACGCCGTTTACGCTGTGGCAAGCGTGTACGCAAAGTGTAGCCATTTTCACCTTGTTGTCCTCAACGATAGACATATGTGAAACCTTAGCCTGATCCTTGTATCTCTCCCAAAGATCCTTGCAGTAACGCTCGTTTATCTCGATAATGATAGAGAAGATTCTAGGGCAAACGCTCTTGAGGAGGTTGCAGTCCCACTTCTCCAAAGCCTCAGGCATTACAGTGTGGTTTGTGTATGCAAATGTGTTCGTAACGATGTGCCAAGCCTTGTCCCATGAATATCCGCAATCATCAAGAAGAACTCTCATAAGCTCTGGGATAGCAAGTGTCGGGTGAGTATCGTTGATGTGGATAGCTACCTTTTCATGGAGGTTGTCAAGTGTGCCGTAAACGCTCATGTGCTGGTTTACGATATCGCCGATAGAAGCAGCACAAAGGAAATACTGCTGTCTAAGTCTGAGTGACTTGCCCTCTGCGTGGTTGTCGTTAGGATAAAGCACCTTTGTGATAGCCTGTGAAATGATGTTCTTACTAAGAGCCTTCTGATAGTCGCCCTGATTGAACATTGACATATCAAAGTCAGCCATTTCAGCTTTCCAAAGTCTGAGCTTTGAAACTGCCTCGCTGTTGTAGCCTGATACGAACAGATCGTATGGAACAGCCATAACTGATGTGTAGTTCTCGTGAGTTACGCAGTGATACTGATTGTCCCAGTATTCCTTAAGCTCGCCGTCAAAACGAACCTCGACAGCCTTTGACGGAACAGGAACGAGCCATACAGCGCCGCCTGGGAG
>OKVK01000984.1_pt1 | contig 16171 bp, 13 predicted proteins | sample 1604771 | NCBI WGS metagenome assembly OKVK01 (sample SAMN01760906, study PRJEB22395) | human gut metagenome | reverse complement strand
CGAACTTATTCGTGAATTATTCATATTTATAAAATTAATTTTGAACAGTTACTTACCTCTGCAATATCCAAGAAAGTGGTCTGCCTTACAGATAGAGATCCAGTATGGAGGGAAGGAGACAATGGCTCATTTGAGTGCTGTTATCCTTTTGAAAAGGATAAAGAAGGCTATGAATACCTAGAACATTCTGACGATTTAATCAATGCATACAAAAACCATCCCAACATAAAGATATATAGTCAGGATGCAAATAAAGGCAAAACTCTGGAATATGATTTAATTTTGCATAATTCTACGTCTGAAATACTTTTGGTAAATGGCTTGCCAAACAAAGATGAAATAAGAGAAATTCAAGCAACATCCTTTCCTGCTTGTTTGGAAAAGCTGCGTAAGTCCAAAGAAAATCACCGCATCAAAGAATCCTTAAATAATAGTTTGTGGTCTGACGATGACAAGAAGAAAGCCTTATTGGCAGCACGCTATCTCAATTCTGTGGGCAAGGGTGAAAACGCTTTGGAACTTTCCATTGCGTTGAGAGAAAACTTGACAAAACAAGGGTCAGAGCGTAAGGATTTTATCATACCACAATATATAAAAGAGGCATTGGCATGGCTACTAAAGTAATCGAATCAAATACTCCAATAGACACAGAGCAGTATTTTCTTGTTAAGGCTGGCCCGGGTGCTGGAAAAACATATTGGTTAATTCAGCATATAAAACATGTATTGGCAACGTCTAATCGACTTGGAAAGATGAGAAAAATAGGTTGTATTACATATACGAATATTGGCGTTAGAACTATACATAGCCGATTGTCAAATAGTGCAGACAGAGTCGATGTTTGCACAATACATTGTTTTCTGTACGACAATATTATCAGACCCTATTTTCATTTCATTGCAGCAGAAGAAGGTTTTGCTATTGACAAGTTGAAAGTTGTTGATGATACAATAATGGCAGACTGGAAAACCTTAGATGAAATAAAGAGAGCTATCAAAAAAAGATACTATGATGATGATATCTTAAAGCACGCTCTATCTCTTTCTACTTGGCGTTTTGACAAAGGTGAACTGAGATTCAAACCACCACATCCGGTAAAAATATCTGGCTATTCCATAGCACAAATGTTTTATGATGAATACAAAAAACACACATGGGGGCGTGGGGTTATGCACTATGACGACGTGTTGTATTTTGCATACAAGCTAATGGAAAAATTCCCATTTATTGCTCATGTTATAAATGCAAAATATCCGTATATATTCATTGATGAGTTCCAAGATTCCACGCCTGTTCAGGTGGAAATACTAAAGAAAATTGCTTCCACTAATTTTTCTGTAATAGGTGTAATTGGAGATAAGGCACAGGCAATATATGGATTTGCTGGCACAGACCCGAAATTGTTTGATAAATTCTCGTTAAATGAAATGAGAACATACATAATACAAGGGAACAGAAGAAGTAGCAAGGAAATAATTGATCTGTTGAATAAAATACGCTCCGATTTGCAGCAATATTCAGTGAATAATATTCATTCAGATAAGCCTGTATTATACGTTGGCGATGCCATCTCGTGTTATAATGAGTTTAAAAGGCAATGTGGTAATACAGAGGTCGTTACATTGTCATATGCAAAGGTTACGTCGAATGCGTTAAGAAAGCAGATGGGGCAAATACCGCAAAATGAAGATTTGTTTAATACAACTCAAGATGCTAACTGGAAAAGAGTTAAGATGCTTCGAAATAGTGTAACGGCCATAGAATATGGATTAGCAGGGGCGATAAAGGATGCACTAAAAGAGATGAAGAAAATCGTAGATGATGAGCATACACAAATAAAGTTACTTAGTAGAATGCTTAAAGATTATGACACTTATAAGAGCGAAAGCCTTGAGTTTTTTTTGAAATATCTAAAAGAAAACTTAAGATTAGACGTGTCAAGACTAAATAAAGGAAAAGCTAAGGACTTTTATTCAAGTAAGACATATTCAGATTTCGCCTTGTATATATCGTCACCTGACATAAAGGATTTAACGGATAAGACTATCCATAAAGCAAAGGGCGATGAGTTTGATAATGTCATGGTTGTGCTAGGAGAAGAGCTTGATATTAAATTCTTGACGAATCCAAAACTTGATGATATAAAGGATGAACAAAGAGTTTATTATGTTGCTATTAGTCGTGCCGCAAAGAGATTGGCTATATGTGTTCCTACATTATCGCAAGCGAACGAGAACACATTAGCAGCTTTGCCAATAGATATAAAACGAGTATAAATGATTGCGGGCTTTCGCAATAATCATTTGATAGTCAAAAACGGCAGATGGAAAAGCTTCCCATGTGCGTGCGAGTTTGAAGGTGCTAGGCGTCGAGGATTGATGCGAAGTGTAGCCTTAGATCCTACCGATATTAGAAATCGTTGGGTTGTCTCTGTAAGTTGGTTTTATAGAAGGTTTTCCTCAAGGTTGCAATTATATTCTGTAAAAATAATAGTTGAATGTTATGAGTGACAAGAAGAAGATATACGATTGGGAGTTCGGTCTGTTTGAAAGGGCATGGGGCAGGCGGGGCGTAGCTTGCCCTGATTGTGTGAATGAGAGCAATCATAAGGTTTGGAGGCGGTTTCTGGACAGGGCGGTAAGGAAGCTTCTGCGCGCTGAGACGATGGAGACGGAGGAGTTTCGGGAGCTGCTAGAGGAGGTGCGCGAAGAGGAAGCACAGCGTCTGGTCTGGGAAAAGAGGGCCGAAAAGATGGCAGAGGCGAGAAGGCGTAGGAGCTGTATGGCGCGCCCGAAGATAGATTATGTCCCGAAGGGATTGACTGTGGATTTGGAGGAGGCTTACGCCGAGTACTTCAAGCAGGAGGTGGAGTTTCGGCACGGAAACAGCATTGCAACAGATAAAGGATAATCGATATGCTGATTCTTATAAGCATTTGCAACATGAAATTGTTTGCGTAGGAGTTAGCTTGCCTGTGGAATGATAGAGCCCTTGTATGGTGGGACATTATCTGATTCTGTATCGCTCGGTGACAACAGGAATCCCCGTCTTCCTCGTTAACACCCACAACAAGTGTGGGCGTGGCAAGGCCGACATTATGGACAACCTGAAGGATTGGACCGGCTTACTCTATTTCTCCATATTATTACTATCATCATAGCTTTTTTGAGGTTGCATTCTTGCAAGGTTCAAGAAATAAGTTTATCTTTGTATTTTAAAGTTTATCTGCTAAATAATTAAGGTTATGATTCACGAAACAATACATATAAAGAACTTAGGACCTCTTGAAGATACTGGCGTTATCGATATAAAACCGCTAACGGTGTTTGTCGGAAATTCAGCAAGTGGCAAGAGTACACTTATGAAGGCTCTTGTGTTAATGCGCTACATATTCAAACGCCTTTCTATCAGAGCTTATTTCCATAACTCGCATATAGAAGAGAATGTTGTAAACTTTAGATTCAGAGACTTGCTGCGTGATAATATGAGTGTACTGGTTACTGCAGATACATACATTCATTATGTTGTTACTATAAACGGGAATTCGTATTCTGTAAGTTATTCAGGTGGCAAGCTGTCTTACAATGCTATAATACCCAACGAGGACTTATGCTTCTTCAAAGAAGTGTGGGTAGCAGAATCAAGAAGTGCAATTGCTCCACTATCAAGTCAAGGCTCATTGGCTAAAAACGCTTATTTGGGATTCTTCTTTAATGAAACATTTACCGAATTTGACAATGCAACTGACGCAATAAAGCATTTTGATCTTAACTATATTGGTTTGGATATGAATGTTGAACGCGGAGGCAACAACCAAAAGAAGTTTATACTTAAGCCTAAGGGTAGCAATTACTCTTCGTTTGAACTTCGCCATGCGTCTTCAGGTATACAGACAACTGCGCCTTTAATAGCCATGATGAACTATTATGCCCAGGCTTTTGACTTTAAGTTGGCTCAAAAACGTAGTATCATTGACTTGTTGTTTGAAAAAAACCTTACCACTCAGTATCGCCCAGAAATGGAACTTACAGATATGCCAAAATATGTACACATACATATAGAGGAACCGGAATTGAGTCTTGACCCAACATCTCAGATTCAGATGTTGAACGAAATAATACGATTGGCGTTTTATTCAAAGGTCGACAGCCGTGAAATAGGATTGGTACTTGCTACACATAGTCCATATATAATTAATTCTCTGAATCTGTTGATGAAGGCTCACGACTGCAAGACGGATATTGACGGTGCACATGTAGGCTATGATGACCTTTCGGTATACCAGATTCTGTCGGGAGGAGTAGCTGACTTGAAAGTTAAAAACATTCACTACGTCAACACGGATAGACTCTCAGAGGATATCAATAACATATATGATAAATACCAAGAATTAAAGCAATTGCAAAATGAAGAGTCTCTTGGAAAATGACCTTCCTGCGTTTTATGGCGTAGGAAGAAGATGTATATGTGATGAAAACACAACAAATTTGAGTGAATTTGACCTTACAGAGGACAATACACAATTTGTTGTTGGTTACAAAGAGGGTTACGCGTCTTTTTGTGGAAATCCATTTAACTTGAGTGTAGTCAATTATGATACATATATTGGCAGATATACAGGTACCAAAATCTCTGATGGTAAGCGCAGGTGTGACTTTATCTTGACAGATACTGACACTTATAATATTATTCTATTGTGCGAGGTGACAAGCTCTATAGGCGGAATAGAAAATCTATCTCGTCCTATTAAAAGACCCAAAAAGATGGAACAAGAACTGTTGTTTTTCCAAAAGGAAAATATCAAAAGGTTGAGCTTCAACTCTATCAGAGCTTGGAAACCTTAACAGAGGTGCCATCAATATCGTCGTATATAAACAACAAGAAAAGAAAGGTATGTTTAATGTCATACCTCATAAAGCGAACAGGGGACAATGCTGTTAATGCTTTCAATAGAAATCGTCTGATGGAAGCGGAGGAGGCTGGCGAAAATGGAGCACAGATAAGTTGTCCACAAATAGAACAGTTTGGCTTTGACTATTATATAATAAGTCATGATTATTCTTTCAGAATAAGTAATAGTAAATAAACTTTTATCCCCATCCGAGTGGCGGCATTAGCGCAGAGCGATACTGCGGTGGGGAACTCTATTTTTTACGATATGCTGTATGGGCAGATATTTCAGTCTTCATTTACCAGTTTCGAGGATTTTCTGTATGGGGATGCTAAGAGAGACACGTTTGTGTTTGGGTACGACTGTTTGGTGGAGAAGTATTTAGAATATGAGCAAAAAGAAAAGATATAGCATAATTTTCTACCTGTCAGAAAATACATGGAGCATGAGTGGTATTCCCTGCCCTGATTGCGTGGATGAAAGCAATTATCAGGCATGGAGCAGATACCTGTCAAAGCAGATAGATAAGCTGCTGTGTGCAGAGACCATGCAGACAGCAGAGTTTCAAGAAGAGCTGGAGAAGGTTCGTAGAGACAAATAAGAACGTATTGCCCATCAGAAAAGACTGGATGAAGCTGCCGAGGTGCGCAGGCGTAGAAGCTGCATGGCGCGTCCGAAGATAGATTATATCCCGAAGGGGTTGACTGTGGATTTGGAGGAGGCTTACGCCGAGTACTTCAAGCAGGAGGTGGAGTTTCGCCCTGAGAATAAGGAGGATTTCTTGTATATGCTGCGGCTGCTGGAGCGCTGGGAGAAGAAGTCAATACCGGCTGTGTTGGCGAAAGGGAGGCCTGACGCTGCGTATGCCATAGCCATGGGGCTGTGTGAGCATCTGCCATTGCTGATATATAGGGAGGATATTAGAGACTATCTGAATGATTACAAGCTACGTATCGGCAAACTGATCTATGCGAGCTTTGCTGCATTGGTAGATAGTGTGGCAGCATGGAACAACGAAGAGAAGCGAGAAGAGGTCTTCACATATATCTTTACGCATCTGTCACGGTTTGATGGCTTCAAACGAGTGCAGAACAATATACAGATGTTGGCACCAAGCAAGAAATTCGCGGGAGAGCCATTGAAGATCGAGCGAGAGATGAATGACGAAGAAGAACGCGCTGCAAGAGAAGCTGAACGGAGACGACGGGAGAAAGAGCGACAGATGCTGGAGGCAGAGAAAGAGGCCAAGTCACTGATACCACTGAACAAGGACTATGAACAGCGTATCTTCAACAAAAGAAATGTGGATTGGGATTGTTATAGCATCTGGCAGCTGATGTTGGAAGAGAACAAGAATATTGAGACGTTGCTTGCCGTTGGAGAATACCAGACGGCAGCATTGATGTTCCTGCAACTGACGAAATCCATGTGTAGACACTTTGTGATGGATAGGCACTGGGAGTATTTTGACGACATGTATAGTCCGGAGTATGCCATCGAGGACTTAGTAGAGGCGTTTGAGAAACTGGCGAAGGAGGGGCGGTTGCCGGAAGAGGTGAATCGGTATATCCATGAGGCGTGGAAAGAGATAGAGGAAACGGAGTGTTGTAGGGATTATGGGGTGCCGAGAGGGACTTTGCCCTTTTAGTGGGCTGTGGGTGTTGGTTGACAAAAACCTGCTACTGGGTGGAATTTAAACAGAATAAAAACCATTGGAATTCTTAAACTGTGGACACACTCGGAAAATACATAAAATGCCTATTTACGTTTTGCTTCTGCAAAGTTACAAAATTCCCAAGATTTTCAATTCAAAATTCCCAAGATTTTCAACTTGCGGAGAATGTAGTATGAAAATGTCGCCTCGATAGTAACACATAATCGAGTTGAAACCTATCTGAGGCACATGGAAAATCCCTGATACCAAAATCTATTTTGCCAAAATACTGCCTAATACCAAAATCTTTGGTGGCAAAATACGGTCTGACACCAAAATCTGGCGGCTGGAATGATAGCGTTTGCTATGAGCAGATGATTTGTGCAAAGTCGGTGATATCGCCATGAATGCTTGCTTTTTCAAGTGCTGCCATGTATGACTGTCTTTCTTCAATTGTGATAATCCTCCACGGGTGACCACTTGTGACGAGCATCGCGTTCATGATAAATCTGGCTGTGCGACCGTTTCCGTCCATGTAAGGATGGATATACACGAAGAAAAAATGGCCTAATACGGCTCTGACGATCGCGTCTTCCTCTGATTCCATGAGTTCGGCGAGCGCAGACATGGCGTCTCTGAGGGCTTCTGGTGGAAGAGGCGTGTGCTTGGAACCTCGAATATACACTTGATGGGATCGATAGCCTACAAGGTCTGAGGGTTTGATAATGCCGGCAGTAATGCAAGGCTGGAACATTTCAAAGTGCCATTTGTCAAAGTCTCTGCTGACGATATTGCCGGCATTGGCTCCTTGAAGGATTGCCTTGACACTCTCTTTGACCTGTTGGAATGCCTGGTAATAGCCTCGTGCTGCTAAAGCGTTCTTGCGATCTGCATCAATCTTGTCGTCTTCCGGATTCCACTCGCCAAAGCGAACGCGTTCGATAAGTCCTTCTGTAACCCGATAGCCTTCAATGGATAACGAATGGTAACTGTCGCGTATATAGTTGTCATCCATGTTGCTTAGTATTGCCTCTGTGGTTTGGCTTTGTGTGGGGGCAATGAGTGGAAGGTCGAGTATTTGCTTTCTCATCTTCTGCCACATCAGCCTGATCCTGATGGCATGGGGTGGAGTGTTCCTACTTGTTCCTGATAGGCTGGGCGTCGTGTCTTCAAATGGATCCTCTGGGCGTAACTCGTGGCCAAGTCTCGTCATGAATTGTAGAATAGTTTCTGCAACGTCAGTTCGCCCGATGTTTCTGAAAGCACCAACAAGTCTTGAGGCTCTGGAAGAGTTTCCTTCGTCGGCCACCACTTTGAGGATTTCATCAGCTCCGCCAACCAGAGACAAACAGGTCCGGGCATTGACTGAGTTTCTGCTGAAATATGTTGGTGTACAGAAAACCAAAGCTTCTGCCAAAGGGTAGAGCCTTAATCCATATCTTTGCTCAACTACAATATGTGCTGGCATTGTTGCTGTGATGTCCAGCATCGAGTCACCATGCTTCAAACTTACAATATTGTTGCTTGCCTTTGATGAACGGATTATCAATTGAGTAGGGGCTGCTGTCTCTCCGGCATAGAAATCAAGTGATTCTTCTGGAGTAAGACACCAGTTGTCTCCGAAACGGTTGTTGGAATATGCTACTATGAATTTCCAATAGGAAGCATACCACACGGTTGTGTCTCCTTCCATCCCTGGCATGGTAGGCATATACCATCCTTTGATTACTTGTTCTAAGTAACCATTATCTATAAGACGCTTTGTATGTGTCTCGCCCAAGGTCTTCATGCCCTGAATGATGTCACTGTTGTTCTCGTCCTGATATTTCTTGAGTACGCTCAGTGAATCTGCTAACTTTTCTTGAATACTTGCCATTCTTTCAACTTTAATCTGCCCATTAGTATGTACATGATGGGTGTCTATTAGTAAATACCTAGTGCAGGGTTATTAGTAAATACCCAGTGCAGTGTTATTAGTATTTACACGGTGCAAAGTTATTAGTTTTTATCCGGATTTGCAAGGTTTTGGGGCAATAAAAAAGAATCACATTCTTTTTGTATTGTCTTCGATTTGCACTATCTTTAGATAAGATAGGCTGCATCTCAACAATAAAAAAGAATCACATTCTTTTTGTATTGTCTTCGATTTGCACTATCTTTGCAAACTAAAAGGGTTTGCGAATGAAGTATCCCATCGGCATACAGGATTTTAAGAGTATTGTTGACGGCGGTTTTGTCTATGTGGACAAGACGGCCTTGCTGCACAAGATGGTGACGGAGGGTAAGATTTACTTTCTGAGCCGTCCTCGTCGGTTTGGCAAGAGCTTGCTCGTCTCTACGCTGAAGTATTATTTCGGTGGGGAGCGGGAGTTGTTTCGTGGTCTGGCTATCGAGGACTTGGAGCAGGAGTGGGAACAATATCCTGTATTCCATATCGACTTCAATAGTACGAACTATACGAAGGGTGGGGACACGCTACCCAAACTGATTCGGGGTATCATAGAGGAATGGGAGAAGCAGTATGGCTACGAGGGAAATCCCAACTTCGACGATGGCAAGCGCTTTGTCGATCTGCTCGCCCATGTGCATAGGGTGACGGGCAAGCAGTGTGTGGTGCTCATTGATGAGTATGATAAGCCGCTGCTTGATGTGCTCGACTCGGGAAGGACGGAAGTAGTAGGCAATGGCAGGGAGGTGCTGGTAGAAGACATCAACCGCGAGACGCTCAAGGGTTTCTACTCTGCCTTCAAGGCTGCTGACCAAGACTTGCGCTTTGTGCTGCTCACGGGTGTGACGAAGTTTTCGCAGGTGAGTGTGTTCAGCGGTTTCAATCAGCCGGAGGATATCAGTATGAGTGCGGCCTATGAGGCGGTCTGCGGTATCACGGAGGCGGAACTGGAGGGGACGTTTCATGACGAGATGGATGCTATGTCGGACGAGATGGGGGTGAGCCCCGAGGAGGTGCGCTTGATGCTGAAGCGGCATTATGACGGTTATCATTTCAGTAAGCGGAAGACGGATATCTTCAATCCCTTTAGCCTGCTCAATGCGCTTAGCGTTAGGGATATCCAGGATTATTGGTTTCGCACGGGTACGCCCAGTTACCTGGTCCGCCTGCTCAGCCATACGGACGAGAACCTCAACGAACTGACGGGGAAGTATTACGACACGTCGGACTTTATCGACTACAGGGCGGACGTGGAGCGCCCGTTGCCAATGATCTATCAGAGCGGTTATCTGACCATCAAGGACTACGACCGCTTCTCCAACTCCTACCTGCTCGATCTGCCCAACAACGAGGTGAAAAAGGGTTTCCTCACGCTGATTGCCTCCAACTATCTCGGCACGAAGGAGTCGGCGAACACCTTGGCGATACAACTGACGCGTGCTCTCCTGCGCGATGACCTCGACACATGGCGCAAGAGCCTGACGGCCTTCTTTGCCAGCATCCCTTACTCGATGCGTCGGAAGGACATGGAGACGGAGAAGGAACGCTATTTCCACTATACTTTCTACCTTATCTTCCGCATTCTCAGCACCTACCTCGTGCTCACGGAAAAGCAGCAGAGCGAGGGCCGGGCCGACTGCATCGTCGAGACGCCCACGGGGGTGTATATCTTTGAGTTCAAGCTCGACGGCACGGCGGACGACGCCTTGCACCAGATAGAGGAGAAGGGGTATGCGCGCCCCTATGAGGCCGACTCCCGTCCCGTCCATCGCGTGGGCGTCAGTTTCTCGTCGCGTACGGGAACGATTGACGACTGGAAGGAGGCGTAGGTAGCGCATGGAAATAAAGTCAGCGAATAGTCACATTAATACTGTTAGAACATCATGAGCACCATGAAAAAGGTACATATAGAGAAGAAAGAAGAACAATCTCCAGCGGAAGCCTCAAACCCTGAAAAGGACGGGGGCAAAAGGCGAGGGAAGGCGACAGCCCAAGGCGCCAAGAAGACGAAGGGCCGGCACAAGCGAGCCAAGGTGGTGATGCCGAAAATAAACAATATGCAGAAGCCTGCGGGCATGAAGCTCGAGGAGTGGCAGGTGGCCTTACGAAAGCTACAGGCCGAGAAGGAGACCTTTGCCATACGGATGGTGGACGAACAGTATGCTCCAGGAGAGTTTCGGGTGGCCAATGCGGCTACGAGAAACGAATACAAGGTAGTATATCGGGGGAAGGACAGCCTGTGGAACTACTGCTCCTGCTACGACTTCAAGACTTCGCAGCTCGGCACTTGTAAGCACATGGAGGCCGTGAAACTCTGGGTGAGGAAGAAGCGCAAGAAGGTGCAGGTGGCAGAGCCCGACTACAGTTCGGTCTATATCGACTACAAAGGGCCGCGCAGGGTGAAGATACGCATCGGCGACCATGGCCGGGAGATGCTGGAGCGATTGGCGAAAGACTATTTTGACGAGTCGGGTGTGCTTCGCGAGGATGCCTATGCCCGCTTTGACGTGTTCATCCAGGCTGCCAAAGCCATTGCTCCCGACTTTCGCTGCTATGACGACGCCCTCGATTATGTCCTGGAGCGGCGTGACCGGATCAAGCGTTGCCGGTTGTTGGAGGAAAAATACACGGACGAATATCTTGACCAAATGCTCACCGTGGCGCTCTATCCCTACCAAAAGGAGGGGACGCGCTTCGCCGTGCGTGCCGGCAAGGCCATCATTGCCGACGAGATGGGACTGGGCAAGACGTTGCAGGCCATCGCCTCGGCAGAGGTCTATCTGCGTGAGGGCATGGCTGAGCAGGTGCTGGTGGTCTGTCCCACGTCGCTGAAATACCAGTGGAAGCGGGAGATAGAACGATTCACAGGCGGTGACAGGGTAGAGAGTAGTGGGAAAGGCGTGGAGGACGGCTTGACCATTCCGAAGGTGGTGGTCGTAGAGGGCACTCCTGCTAAGCGCGACAAACTGTATAAGGCGTCCGCACCCTACAAGATTGTCTCTTACCACACGATGAGCAACGACGTCAGACACCTGGGCAAGTTGGATACCGACGTGTTGATCATGGACGAGATACAGCGGCTGAAGAATTGGGACACGCTGATCTCCCGTGCCGCCCGCAAGATAGCGTCGCGCTATGCGGTCTTGCTGTCTGGCACGCCGATGGAGAACAAGTTGGAGGAGCTCTATGTCAACATGGAACTGGTGGACCAGTTTTGTCTCGGACCTTACTACCAGTTTCGCGATCAGCACATCCTGCTCCATCCCGAGACGGGTGGTATCATGGGCTATAAGGATCTCAACGCCATTGGCGAGGCCGTCAGCAACCGACTGTTGCGGAGGACGAAGAAAGGCGTGCGCCTGCAGTTGCCCAAGCGGAGCGACCAGTTTGTGCTGGTCCCGATGACTCAACGCCAGGACGATCTCCACTCGGAGTTTAAGTGGGACTTGTTGGTAATCCTGAACAAGTATCGCAAATACCACTACATGACGGAGCAGGACAGGCTGCGCGTGCTCAAGTTGCTGGGTCAGATGCGGATGGTGGCCGACAGCACCTTTATCTTGGAACAAAATCTCACGACGCGTAGTGATGTCAAGATAGCGGAGGTGATGAACCTGCTGGACAATGTCTTGGAGAGTGGGGACGAGAAGGTGGTCGTCTTCAGCGAATGGGAGCGCATGACCCGTCTGGTGGCGATGGAACTGGACAAGCGGGGCATACGCTATGAGTATCTCAATGGGCGAGTGCCGTCGAAAAGGCGCGGGGAACTGGTAGATGATTTCACAACGCTTCCCGAGAGTCGGGTGTTTCTTTCCACTGATGCTGGATCTACGGGTCTCAACCTCCAGGTGGCGAGCACACTCATCAACATGGATTTGCCATGGAATCCTGCTGTCCTTGAACAGCGCATTGCCCGTATCTTCCGTCTCGGACAGGAGAAGCCCGTGCAGATCATCAACCTTGTCTCGAAAGGTTCTATCGAGGAGGGTATGATCAACAAACTGCGATTTAAGAAGTCGATGTTTGAGGGAGTCTTGGACGGCGGTGCAGACACCGTATTTGTCGATGAGAGCAAGTTTAAGAAACTCATGGACGACCTCGCAGTTATCATGGAGGCAACGCCAGACGCTCCCGAGGTGGAGTATGTGGACGAAGAGGTGGAGCAAGAACAGAAGGGAAAGACGTCTGTGGAGGCCTCTTTGGACGAAGCGCTCGCTGACGCATCGGAGACAGACGATGAGTCTTCTGTAGATCAGGGATCGTTTGTGGATCATGAGCCTTCAGTAGACCATGAGCCTTCAGTAGCGCATGGGTCTTCGGTAGCGCATGGGTCTTCGGTAGGGCATGAATCTTTAGCAACCCACCAGTCTTCCGAGGGGCAGCTTCCTTCAGCAGACCATGGGGCTATTGCAGACCAGGAGCCTCCTGCGAGTCACGATCCTTCTCAAGGACAGGCGGCAACGAAGGCACAGGACGGCGCGCAGGAGCGGCCTTCCAGCCACCATGCTTCGCCCCATCCCCAGCAATTAGTCAGTCAGGGTGTTTCCTTCTTTAGTGGACTGGCCGAAACACTCAAGTCGGCTGAGGCTACTCAGCAGTTGGTCGATAGCATCGTGGAGACTGACAAGGAGACGGGTGAGGCCCACCTGAAGATACCCGTCGGTAGCAAGGACACCGTCATGCAGATGCTCACGCTGTTTGGCAAACTGATGAACAAGTAGCGATTGCGATGTAACGAAATCGGGACGCTCCGCATAGGCTGTTTCTTCGGGATGCTTTCGGGAAGTCTTCGGGATGATGTCAGAATGATTTTGGGATATTGCCCTTGAAATAATCATCGGCCATTGGAAATGAGAAATGATTTCCAATGGCCGATCGTTTTTTATCTGGACCCTCAGCCGTCCGACGGGGGTGGGTGCTGAGGGTGGCAGGAGGCTACAGGGAGTAGAACTCCGTGAAGGCGCGGACGCAGTACTCATGGTCGGCTACGCTGCCCGTCTCGCGGCAACTGTGCATGCCGAGGATGGCATTGCCCATATCGACACCACGCAGGGGGACTGTGGAGGCCAGAATGTTGCCCAGGGTGCTACCGCCCGCCACATCGCTATGGTTGACGAAGCGCTGGCAGGGCACACCCGCCTTGCGGCAGATCTCGGCGAAGATGGCGGCAGAGACGGCGTCGCTGGCATATTTCTGGGAGGCGTTGAACTTGATGGCGGGACCTCCACCGAGCATGGGGTGGTTGGTCGGGTCGTACTTCTCGGCGTAGTTGGGATGGAAAGCGTGGGCATTGTCGGCAGAGATCATGAAGGCGCGCTCCACCGCCTGCCAGTAGGCTTCCTCCGAACCACTCTGCTGACGGGCAATACGCATCAGCATCGAAGCCAGGAAGGGGCTGCCAGCACCCTGCTTGGTCTGCGATCCCGTCTCCTCGTTGTCGAAGATGGCGAGCACCTGGGTGGTGTCGCTCTCGGGAGCTGCAATCAGAGCCTCGAGTCCGGCAAAGCACATCGACAGGTCGTCGAGACGGCCCGAGGAGATAAACTCGTCGTGGACGCCGAAGGTGCAGGCGGGCTGCGTATCAGCCAGGTAGAGATCGAAGTCGAGGATGTCCTCGTGGCTGACGGGGCGCTGCTTGCTGAGTTCCTCGACAATAACGTTCATCAGCAGGTTGTCCTGCTCCAGTTCGTCGTTGATCAGTCCCAGGAGGGGAAGCATATCCTTCTGCTTGCTCAGTTTCACGCCGTCGTTGACCTGGCGGTTGAAGTGGATGGCGAGATTGCTGATCTGGAGCAGCGGACGACGGACGTGCATCAGCATCGTCTCGGGCGACATGGCATCCTTGCCGCGCACGATGACGCGGCCAGCGAGCGTCAGCGGACGGTCGAACCACGTAGAGAGGATCGGGCCACCATAGACCTCGGTGTTCAGACGCACCAGGCCGCCCTCACCCGTCATCTCGGCATGGGGCTTCACACGGAACGTGGGGGAGTCGCTATGGGCGCAAATCATGTGGAATCCCGTCTCGGCCAGCGGTTTGCGACCCAGGCGGAAGGCATAGACCGAAGAGTCGTTCTTCGTCACATAGACCTTGTCGCCAGCCTTCAGTTCGCCGAGGGGCTGCTGAGGGTCAAGGCGGCGGTAGCCGTTCTGCTCGAGTTCACAGGCTATGTTGCGCGCGGCGAGGAAATTGACGGGCGACGCATCCAGAAATTTCAATAAGCGATTGATCATAAATCGGTTGTTTAAGATGAGTAAATATTTCGGCCACAAACTTACACAAAATTTCTGAGATACCCATCATCAGACGGCAAAAAAATCATACTTCCCCCGTGGCTTTTCTCCATTTACTGTGGTTTGTGGATGGGCATCGGGGCAAAAAGCTGCGCATTTGCAGCGTGAACCCTCCTTTTCTTTGGTCGTGTCGGCTTTTTTTGCTAAATTTGCACCTACACAATCACCAATGGAAATAAGGAACAAGCAGATCATGATAAGAGAGAATACTCCCGATGCGGCTTTCCAGTTGCTGCCCGAGTGGGCGGAGCAGGAGGCCGTCGTGCTGGTGTGGCCCGACGAGCAGACCGACTGGGCCTATATCCTTGACGAGATACGCCAGACCTATGTCGAGTTTATTGAGGCCATTGCCCGGTATGAGGCCGTGTGGCTCGTGGCGCGCGATACGGCGGCGGCACGAGCGTGGTTGGCAGGTAGGTTGAGCGATCGTGCGCTGGAGGCGATACGCTGGATAGAGGCCGAATACAACGACACATGGGCGCGCGACACGATGCCGCTGACGCTCTCCGATGGCAGGGGACGGCTGCGGATGATGGACTTCCGCTTCAATGGCTGGGGCGAGAAGTTTGCCAGCGACCAGGACAACCAGCTGGGGCGCGTGCTCCAGGGAAAGGGAGTCTTCCGCTGTCCGATGGACCATTGGGACGACTTCGTGTTGGAGGGAGGATCGGTTGAGGCTGATGGCGAGGGCCATCTTTTCACGACCTCGGTCTGTCTGTTGGCCCCTCATCGCAACCAGCCCCTCACGCAGGGTGACCTGGACGAACGGCTTCGACAGGCCTTCGGCGTGGATCGGGTCTATTGGATCGGTCATGGATCTTTGGATGGCGACGATACCGACGGCCATATCGACACCCTGGTGCGTTGTGCGCCGGGCCATACGCTGCTCTATGTGGGTTGCGACGATGAGGCCGATCCGCAGTATGCCGACCTGAAGGCCATGGAGGCCGACCTGCAGGCCATCAATCGCGAGGCCGAAGTGGCCTACCGACTGCTGCGCTTGCCGATGCCCGATGCCATCCTCGACGAGGAGGGGAATCGCTTGCCAGCCACTTATGCCAATTTCCTGATCGTCAACGGGGCAGTCATCGTGCCTACCTACGATCAGCCACACCACGACGCCGAGGCGCTGCAGGTGGTCGGCGAAGCCTTCCCCGACCATGAGGTGGTGGGAGTGGACGCGCGGGCCGTCATCCAGCAGCACGGATCGCTCCACTGCCTGACCATGCAGATCCCCGTAGGCGTGGCCCAAGGAGGCGAATAAACCGAAGGGGCTGGGGCGGAGGGAAAGCCCCGTTGGCCCTCATATCGTAGAACATATCACAATACCCTCAAATCCGCAACTAATAGGACTTGGCGCGTTTTTTGCTTGCAAAGCGAGAAA
>OKVK01000981.1_pt1 | contig 16241 bp, 9 predicted proteins | sample 1604771 | NCBI WGS metagenome assembly OKVK01 (sample SAMN01760906, study PRJEB22395) | human gut metagenome | reverse complement strand
ATGATACTTCTCTACGGAGCTGGCGGAGAACCCGGCAGAGGTGAAATTCCTATGATACAGATTAGCAGTCTGTTCCTTAGTGACTTCCCGTGAGCTTTTTGCTCGGCAAGGGGTGTTGAGAACAAATATTGCCCGACCGGTTAGGAAATGAGCCGGTCAAGTACATAGCCATACTGCGATGGCTATGAATTTTACGAAAGGAGGACGCACAAAGTGTCGAACTGCAAAACGATTGCTATATGCAATCAAAAAGGCGGAGTTGGAAAGACGACCACTACGGTAAACCTCGGCGTCGGTCTTGCAATGCAGGGAAAGAAAGTGTTGCTAATAGACGCAGACCCACAGGGCGACTTAACCACCTGTCTCGGTTGGAAGGATACGGATAACTTGGGTATCACGCTTGCAACGAAACTCACAGATGTCATAAACGAAACGATGAATGACCCTACGGTCGGTATTCTGCACCACGATGAAGGTGTTGACCTTGTTCCTGCAAACCTTGAGCTTTCTGCAATGGAATTTAACCTTGTCAATGCAATGAGCAGAGAGACGGCATTGAGAAACTATCTCAGCGAAGTGAAGGACAAATACGACTATATCTTAATAGATTGTATGCCTTCTCTCGGAATGGTAACAATCAATGCGCTATCTGCGGCAGACAGCGTTATTATTCCTGTTCAGGCTCAGTATTTACCGGCAAAAGGAATGACGCAGCTTGTTCAGACTATTTCACGAGTAAAGAAGCGTATCAATCCGAACTTAAAGATTGACGGTATGCTTCTCACTTTGGTGGATAGCCGTACCAACCTCGCCAAAAGCACGGTAGAAGCTCTGAGAGAGAACTTCGGTAGTCAAATCAAGATGTATCGAACATATATCCCGATTGCCGTAAAAGCCGCAGAGACTTCTTCCAAAGGCAAGAGCATTTTTGCCTACGAACCGGGCAGCACGGTGTCAAAAGCGTACACCGAATTTACAAAGGAGGTGTTAGCCGATGGCAGGAAGAAAGAGCGACTTCACTCTCACGAAGCTCGATGACTTATTCTCAACGCAGGAACAGAGAGATGAAGAAAAGCTTTCAAAAATCCGAGATATTCCTTTGACTGAGATTGACGATTTCCCCGACCACCCTTTTAAGGTGCGTGATGACGAGGATATGGCACAGCTCATTGAGAGTATCAAGGAACGAGGGGTAATCACTCCGGCGACAGTAAGGCAGAAAGAGGACGGCAGATACGAACTCATTTCAGGACACAGACGAAAGCGAGCCTGTGAGCTTGCCGGGTTTGATACTCTCCGTTGTGAGGTCGTTGAACTGAACCGAGACGAAGCCACGATTTTAATGGTTGAGAGCAACTACCAAAGGTCGCAGATACTTCCCTCGGAAAAAGCCTATGCCTACAAAATGCGTTTGGAAGCATTGAGCAGACAAGGCAAAAGAACAGACCTAACTTCCGACCCAGTGGGTTGGAAGTCAAGCGGAAAAGAAACAGCACAACTAATTGGAGAGCAGTCGGGTGACAGTCAAACCCAAGTTCGCAGATATATTCGCCTTACAAACCTTGTTCCCGAACTTTTGGATTATGTTGATGAGGGGCGAATTAAAATGCGACCGGCGGTTGAATTGTCCTTTCTCGATGAGGACAGTCAGCGTGATGTGGTTGATGAAATCGACCTGAACGACGCAACCCCGTCCCACGACCAAACAATCCGTATGCGAAAGTTCTTTGAGGAGGGCAAGCTCACAACCGAAGCAATCCAAGCGATTATGTCGGAGGAAAAACCAAACCAAAGGGAGAAAATTGTTTTGAGGGGCGACAGGGTTCGACAGCTTATCCCGAAGAATATTCCCATAAGCCAAACGGAGGATTTTGTGTGCAAGGCATTGGAGCATTACAACAAGTTTCTGCGAAGCAGAGCCGACCGTGACAGCCGATAGCCTTCCCCCTTTCTCACACTCTAACCCCTATATATACCGGCTATTAACCTGCTGAAAAATATACTCTATCTCCCTTGAGTATATCTATCTCTAATAACATATAGCTGTCTATATAAGGGTTCGCACATTTGGAGCAAAAGCAAAATGTCTGCTACGATAAAAAGTTCAACCAATCGCACCTTTGAAGTTTTGACCGGTTTTGATTACGATTAAGGCAGAAAGGAGCGATGGATATGAAAAACAGGCTGATACCTTGTGTTCTTGCCTGCCTGATGATTTTCCTCGTAGGTTGTAACGGTAACACAGCCAAAGAAGCTGCACAGGAGATAACGAAAACAGAGACTTCTTTTCCGGCTGGTAATACCGAAACAAATTCTCAGGAAGATACGGCAGAAGAACCGGAAAGCACGGCAGTTCAGGAGGAAACACCGATTACGGCAAAAGAAAGCCAATCAACCGCTGAAAGTCAGACGGTTATGACGGTACAGACAAAACCGGCGGAAGAAAAAACGGCTGATACTCCTGCAACCGAAAAGCCAAAGGCAGAGCCACCGAAGCAGACAACCACGCAGGCTGAACCCGAAAAACAAACGGAACAGCCAAAAGAACAGACAACTGCCGAACAAAAGCCGGTTGAAAAACCGACTGAAAAGCCGGCAGAACCGAAACCGACAGAGCCGCCCAAGCAGACATTTGATGTCAGCCCTTATGTAAGTTACGCAAAAGAGTATGCGGTAAGCATAGGGCTTTCTCTTGACAGCACGGCGACAGAATGTTGGGACAATCCCATATCCGCAAATCCTAACCGAAGCGGTATCAAGTCTGATATTGAAAGCAGACTGAACCGATACAAGAACAGCGAAGGTTTTACCGCTGTGTGGATATGGACAGAAAAGCTATCCGATACGGAGTACAACATCTATATCGGATACTGCTAAAACAAAATAAATTTTAAGCGGACGCACTGAGTAACATCGGTGCGTTTTTGCATTTCAAGGAGGAAAACGCAATGGTTAAAACAAAATTCAAGAAAGCCGTTTCGCTTATGTTGGCGACGGTTATGAGCCTTACTGCTTTTATGGGCATTGGGGCAACGACAGCCTTTGCAGCCGTAGGAGAAAAAGCCGATGTGTACCTCGTCGATTATCCCCGAAGCGGAGATACCAATAACAACGGCGAATGGGGACACGGCAATCTCAACTATATGAACGGTTGGAAAGGCTTGTCTACAAAATATACAGGACTTCGTGCAATGGGTTCGTATTCGGGCAATATTGCCTACTGTATTGAACCGGGTACAGGTCAGCGGACTGGAGATACTCTCACCGAAAAGGACGAGAACTTCTTCAACAACATCAGTCCGAACGGTACGATTTCCGGCGATGATATTCGCCTGCTTATCGGTCGTATCTTGCAGTACGGCTACCGTGGAGGTATTTCGACAAGCTGGAAGTCGCAGAATGAAAGCGACGCAAACTGTATCGCACACGCTTATGCCACTCAGATTTTGATTTGGGAAACGATTGTCGGAGAAAGAGACGCAAGCTTCAATCACGTTTCTACCGGAGGGTGCAATGCCGTGCTTGAATGTGTAAGCTCAGCACACCCTCTCCGCAGCAAAATCTTGTCGTACTACAACAGTATGGTAACAAGCGTTCAGAACCATACGAAAGTTCCGAGCTTCTGCACAAGGTCAAGCGGTTCTGCCAAGGTGAACGAGCTTGAATGGAACGGAAGCAAGTATGTTGCTACCCTTACCGACTCAAACGGAGTGCTTGGCAATTATACCTTCTCGGCAAATATTGACGGAGTTTCTTTCTCTACCAGCGGAAACAAATTGACTGTTTCGATGGATAAAGCTCCGAGCAAGGAATTTACCATCACAGCCACAAAGAAAAACGGCGTCCGCAGAGGTGTAGTTGTATGGACTGACGGTATCCACCAGAACGGCAACGGCATTCAGGATGTGGTTACTTATGCTCAGGAGGTCAGCGACCCTGTCAGCGGCTTTGTCAAAATGAAGGTAAGCTACGGCTCTTGTCAGATTGTAAAGACAAGTGAGGACGGAAAGGTTGACGGTATTCAGTTTACCATCAGCGGTAACGGTGTCAATCAGACTGTAACAACCGCAAACGGCGGTAAATTCCAACTGGATAACCTTATGCCCGGTGTTTACACGGTCACAGAGCAGTCTATCGACAAATATGTTCCGCAGGAGGTTCACAGAGTAACTGTTGTTGCCGGTCAGGTGGCAAAGGTCAACTTCAATAATGTTCTCAAAAGAGGTAATCTTCAGGTTATCAAATCTTCGGAGGATAATCTGGTCGAGGGTGTAACTTTCCACCTTTACGGAACTTCGCTTGCGGGTATTACCGTAGATGAATATGCAGTGACAGATAAGAACGGTGTTGCTTCTTTCGATGATGTGCTTATAAGCGGCACTACCCCATACACCATTGAGGAAGTGGATACCGCAATCCGTTATGTTGTGCCTGCAAATCAGACCGCACCGATTAACTGGAAAGAAGTAACCACAAGAAACTTCACGAACATTCTCAAAAAGTTCAGCGTAACCGTAACAAAGAGCGACCGAGAGGAAGGCACACCGCAGGGCGACGCTACCCTTGCAGGAGCAGTTTACGGTATCTATAAAGGCGAAACCCTTGTGGATAAGTATGTTACGGATAAGAACGGGCAGTTTACCACAAAGGAATATATCTGTGATGATGACTGGACAATCCGTGAAATCACGCCGTCCGAGGGTTATCTGCTCGACGGTGCAATCCATAAGGTCGGTGCTGAACCGCAGCTCTATACTGTGGAACACAATCAGACCGCAAATGATGTAACCGAACAGGTTATGAAAGGCAATATCGCCATTATCAAGCACACCGATGACGGCGAAACAAAGATTGAAACACCGGAAAACGGTGCAACCTTTGAAATCTATCTGAAATCTTCCGGCAGCTTTGATTCAGCAGAGGAAGATGAAAGAGATGTAATTGTTTGTGATGAAAACGGCTTCGGTCAGACAAAGGATATGCCTTACGGCGTATATACCGTTCATCAGACCTCCGGTTGGGAGGGGCGTGAGTTAATGGACGACTTCGATGTGTTCATTTCTCAGAACGGACAGACCTACCGCTATCTCATCAACAACGCAAACTTTGAAAGCTATATCAAGGTTGTCAAGGTGGACGCAGAAAGCGGTAAAAACATTCCTTATGCCGGTGCTGGGTTCAAAATCTTTGACCCGGACGGCAATCAGGTAACAATGACCTTCACTTATCCTACTCCGACAACGATAGATATTTTCTACACTGATGCAAACGGACAGCTTGTTACACCGGAGAAACTGGAATACGGCAAGGGATATTCTCTTGTTGAGGTTCAGGCTCCTTACGGATATGTGCTTGACAGCACACCGGTGTACTTTGATGTGGCAGAGGAACATTCTTCCGATGAGGGTGGTATTACCGTGATTAAGGTCGATAAGCCTAATATGGCACAGAAAGGTACTGTCAGCATTGAAAAGACCGGCGAGGTATTCTCAGGGGTAAATATCTCCGGAGAGGAAAATGCCGATGTGATTTATCAGCCTGTCTATGAAGTGAAAGGTCTTGCAGGTGCGGTTTATGAGATTACCGCAGCAGAAGATATTATCACTCCTGACGGAACACTCCGTTATGCAAAGGGCGAGGTCGTAGATACTGTTACCACAGATGAAAACGGACTTGCAAAGAGTAAGGAGCTTTACCTCGGCAGATATACGGTAGTTGAAATTACCGCACCGGAGGGTATGGTTATCAACAAGGAAGCACACGAGGTCGAGCTTACCTACGCAGGTCAGGAAGTCGCCGTGACCGAAACGGCAACCAGCTTCGTAAACGAGAGACAAAAGGTTACGGTAAGTCTTGAAAAAGCTATCGAGAAGAACGACATCTTCAATATCGGCAACGGCGATGAAGTGAAGAACATCAGCTTCGGACTTTTCGCTGCTGAGGAACTTGTTTCAACAAGCGGTACTTCTATCCCGGCAGACGGTCTGATTGAGATTATCTCACTTTCCGAAAATGGTAAGGCTGTTATCAAAACCGACCTTCCTTTTGGAAGCTACTATGTAAAGGAACTTGCAACTGATGAGCATTATATCCTTTCCGACAGCAAGTATCCGTTTACTTTCAGCTATGCGGGACAGGATACCGAAACTGTTGAGATTGCAGTCAATGACGGCAAGCCGATTGAAAACAAGCTCATTTACGGTTCTGTTTCCGGTAAGAAGATTACCGAAAACGGCGAAGCACTGGGAGGTGCTGTAATCGGTCTGTTTAAGGCTGATGAAACCGAATTTACAAAAGAAAATGCTTTGATGACTGCTACCTCCCAAAAAGACGGTAGCTTTTCTTTTGAGAAAGTACCGTATGGCAACTGGCTTGTAAGAGAAATCGAGCAGCCGGAGGGCTTCGTGCTTGATGAAACTTCTTATGAAGTTAAAATCTCCGAGGTCGCTCAGGTCATTGAGGTCGAAATCGTCAATGAGTATGTTCACGGCAATATCAAGTTGACTAAGGTCGATGAAGATTACCCGGACAACAAGCTGACAGGAGCGACCTTTGAGGTTTACAAAGATGTAAACGGCGATGGCAAACTGGACGACGGCGACGAGCTTATCGGTACACTCAACGAAACTTCTACGGGTATTTACGAGATGAAGGAGTTTCTTTACGGAAAATACCTTGTAAGAGAAACCAAAGCACCGGAAGGCTTTGAACTTGATAAGGGTGTGTACTCTGTTTTCATTGAAAAAGATGAAACCACCTACGAGGTAGAAAACAAAGCCGGCGTCGGCTTTATTAACACGGCTATGAAAGGAAACCTGAAAATCGTTAAGACTTCCTCAGACGGTAAGGTTGAAGGCTTCACTTTCAGAGTTACGGGAGTAAACGGATACGACCGAAGCTTCACGACCGATAAGAACGGCGAAATCGTTATTGAGGGACTTCGTATCGGCGATTACACCGTTTCCGAGGTTCAGGATAGTGTTTCTGCTTCCTATGTGCTTCCTGCGGATAAGATTGCAACAGTAAAGGTCGGCTCTACTACCGTTGTGGAAATGCACAATGAGCTGAGAGACACACCAAAGACCGGAGATAACAGCAATGTGGGCTTGTGGACGGCACTTGCGGGACTTTCTGCCCTCGGTATTGTCGGCACAGCCGTTGTTGCGTACAGAAAAAAGAAGAAGGAGGACAATGAGTAATGGACGCTAAAACAATCGTAGCAGTTGTATTAGTCGCCTTTATTATCGGCGGCTTTATCTTCTTGCAAATTAAGAACAGAAAGAAATAAGGAACGCTTGTGTGGGCGGAGTGAAAACTTCGCCCACCGTTCTTTTACGGAGGTGCATTATGAATAAGCAAAAGACGGTTGACAGCAAGGTGCTTGCAATACTCAGAGAATGCCCCGAAACGAGGTATGACGATATGCAGCTTATCCTTTGCTATTACAACCGATACAGCTATATGAGAGTCGGAGATTTACCGCTTGAGGATATAGTCAACAACTATAAAGGCTACGGCTTGCCGTGCTTTGAGACTATCCGCAGAGCAAGACAGAGAGTGCAATCCCTATTTCCCGAACTGTCAAGGCAGTGCAGTGGCTGCGACTGCGGAAACATCAGAATTGTGATTGAAGTAAGCTGAGGTGTGGATATGAACGAGGAAAAAAGAAAAATCGGTGAATACACTGTTCTTTGCTCGGTCAATGTGGGCGAAAAGGAAGTTATCTTGGCTTCCAATGAGCAAAGCACAAACGGCGATAAATATATGTGCGGCTTTGCAGAGCGAAACGACCTGTTTGAACTGTGTTCGGAATGTATGGTAAGCGATGACTATATCGAAATCGTACACCTTTTCGGTAGCCGTGTGGCGAATGAAGCGGAGCTTTTCAAGGAACAGGTCGAAAAGCTGGATATTCCAATCACACTCATAACGGAAGCCGACTGTATCCCCGACCACTATTCCAAAGACATCAACGGCACAATCATTGCCATTGACCCAAAGGTATTAAAACCTGAATTTCAGAGAGCCGACAGACAGCTCTACTATGTTACGGGCGGTTTTGGTGCGTCGGCAAACAGCCGTGGAAGTGCTGTGTTCTGCACCAATCTTCACACCGGCAAATCAACCCGATATGAAAGAATGGATGTTATGGGCGAAGTAAAGCCTGAGTGTATGCCTGAATGGGCAAAGGAAAAGGCACAAGAGCTTTTACACAAGAAGCGAAACAAAGACAAAGAACGATAAGGAGGACAAAGCAATGAAGGAGAAATTTACTTTTCAGCAGAAAACAAAGCTTCTGACAAAGCTGTTTGACGCAGGCTGCAATACCGAAAAGAAATTGCAGCAGCTTGATATGGAGAGCATTTTGAAAATTCCGGGTATCACTATTCCGGATATGAGCCTGATTATCGAGCTTCAGAAGCAGACCAAAGCCAATAAGCTGTTCTCTTATTTGGGAGGTGGCACTGATGAGCAGGCAGGAACAGAATGACCGCCATATCATTTGGAGCGACATTAGCCTTGACCTTGATGATTGGCGAGAGTCTTTGGAGGAACTGTATCCCGGATATTCCGATGATGAGCTTTACGACATTATGGTAAAATCTAATGCCGAAAATCTTTATGATGAACGAGTAAATCTCAACATTCAGCTTTCACAGCCGATTATCGTAATCGGCGACCTCGGCAGATGGAACGGCAGAGTGTCGGGCTACAAGATGATTGATTCCGGCAACATTAAGGACTGCCTTTACTCCGATACCGATTACACCGAATGGTATGTGGATAAGTACGGAGATCTTCGAGCCGACGCCGTTCATCACGACGGTACAAACCATTATCTTTACCGTGTATTCAAAGACAGTGTTACCGATACGCAGATTGAAAATCTGCAAGATAAAATCTATAACGGAAAAGCCACAAGAGCCGACATCACACGAGTTACCAAAAGGCTCGGCGATGACATTGCCGGAGTTTATGGTTTTCCTATTCCAAAGCAAAGACAACCAAACGAACAAGCGAGGTGATGAAAATGGATTACAGAGTATTGACCGAAGCAGAGCGTAAATACACCTTCAGCCAAAGTCAGCAGCTCTCTATGCAGACCGGTCTTATCGGATATTTGAGAGCCGACTTCGGTTCTAACGGGAACGAGTTTTGGACGACTTGGAACGATTTCAGAAAAGACTTGAAAACCGATGAATTTAAGGCTGAATTTGATGATGTGATAAACGGATTGCGTGACGGCGATGTTTTGTCCGGCAGAAAGGCTATGTCCTCTTACTGTTATTCCACTCCCGACAGCTCCTTTAATGATGACCGCAACCACTACGGCATTCGTCTTGATACGGAAAAGTACAGCTATCTTATGAGGTTTAACCCCAACAGGGGCGAGTACAATCTGTACTGCTATTGCTATCAGAAAGAGTGGCTGAATAACCACTTGAAAAATGCCGAACGTGGTATCCGATTTATTGACCCGCACTATCAGGAGCAGTTTCGCATTGCTGACGGAGAGAAAATCTCAATTAAGCTCGGCGACGGCAAAACAATGGAGAGGACTTGCAGATATATCGACGACTACCATTTGGAGGTCGGAACAAATCTCTACCATATCTGCGAATTTGCCGAGCTTTGCGAGAGAAACGGTCATACCGTAGAGCCAGCCGCAAAAGAAAACACAAAACCTGCAAAGGACAAAGAAAAAACACGATAAGGAGGTGCAGACGAGGTGGCAAGGAAATTTGACCTGATTTCGGAGCTATACGAAAGAACCTGTTTTGCAGTTACAGACAATCCGGTAAACTGGCAATCGTTTCTGAAAACAGCAGGCAGAAATTTCAGGCTCCGATTTGATGAACAACTTCTCGTTTATGCCCAAAGCCCCGACGCAACAGCCGTGCTTGAAATCGAACGATGGAACGGCACTTTCGGTCGCTGGGTAAATCGAGGAGCAAAAGGTATTGCCGTATTTGAGGACGCAGACAGAAGCCGTCAAAGGCTGATTCATTACTTTGATATATCGGACACCCACGAAAGCCGACATTCCCGCCCTGTTCCTATTTGGGAGATGAGACCCGATTATGAAGCAGAGGTTATCGAAACGCTTGAAAACACTTTTGGTGCGGTAAACAATACAACGAGTATTGAAAATGTCGTCAAAGAGAGCATTGCCAATGCCGTTGAGGACAACATCGCAGACTATATCTCCGACTTTATGAGTTTGGGTGCAGGAAGCGATATTGAGTATTTGTCTGCCGACGAAGCAAATGCCTTGTATTTGGAGCTTGTCAGAAACAGCGTATCATATATGGTTATGGCACGATTGGGGCTGGACGCAGACAAGGTTTATTCTCCCGATGACTTTGCCGGGATTTCAAGCTTCAATTCACAGGAAGTTCTCAATGCGGTGGGTATTGCTACAAGCGACATTGCTGAAATGGCGTTGCTTCCTGTCAGCAGAACAATCAGCTCTCTCAGCAAGGAAAATCGCATAATTGATGAACAGGAGCAATCCGAATACAATGAAGACATCAAAGACGAAAGGAGTCAAAGCGATGAGCGAAATCACATACACGATGGTGGGAGATTACAATCTTCCGAACCTGAAGCTGCCGGAGCAGACGGAAGTGACTCTCGGCAGATGGTCGCAGATGAGGAGAACTTATCTGAAGGAACATCACAAAATCCTGTACTACAATCTTCTGACGAAAGGGATTCTGAACAGTCACTTGGCGGAGGTTCAGCAGAGAGCGAGCGAACTGGAGGAAACTCTCGTGAAGCAGATGGCACAGAAAGCCGGGCTGACGGAGCAGATGAAAGCGGAAGATATGATGAAGTGGGTTCGTCTGATGAACAACATCAGGAACTCGGCACAGGAAATCGTGAAGAATCAGGTAATATTCGCTTAGAGTATTACGACAGAAACCACGAGGACAAGAGCCTGCCGTTTTTCGGTGGCGATGATACTATCCGAGAAATACTCGGCACTACCCCGCATTTGTCCGCTTCAAAGGAAGAAATCAAAGACTTCTATGAGAGAAATACGGACAATGCGACCCGTACCGAATATATCAAGGGTATCTTCAACAACGATTACACACAGCTTACTTTAAGCGACGGCAGGCTTGTGGGCTACAAAACATTTCAAAATGTCCTCCACTTGTGGGAGGGCGAATACGAAAACAGAACCGCTCAGAGCTTCTATGACTGGGGCGTTATCGCACAGCATTTTGAAGCAATGAGACTTTTGGGAGAATTGACCGATACAATGAAGCCGCTTCCGTCTATGGACGGTCAGTTGACTCTCATTATGGGAAATCAGGCAGAGGAACAAAAAACCTCTGCCTTTACTTTTTCTCAGGAAATCATAGACGCTGTATTGACCCGTGGAAGCGGAGTTTCCGAGGGCAAAATGCGTATCTATGAGCAGTTTGAAAAGAGCCTTTCCGCAAAAGAGAACGCCGACTTCTTGAAAAACGAATACGGTTGGGGCGGCTCTTACCCTGTCATTATCGGTGCAGGCATTGACGAACAGCACGATGGAAAAGGTATCACAATTTCAAAAGGTATCGGAAGCGACAAGCCGCACATTACGCTTTCTTGGTCTCAGGTTGAAAAGCGTATCGGAGACCTTATCCGTATGGACAGATACCTAAACCCAAAGGAAAAAGAAAGGTACCCGGAATGGCTTGAAAAGCAGGAAGAAAGGCGAGCCGAGCTTGCAGAGCAGAGAAAAAACCGTGAGATACTCTCTACCGCACCGCCTGAGCCTGAAAACAAAGAGGACGAACCGGAAGCACAGTATGAATATTATCTCGGCGACAGCGTATATATCGGAGCTTCGCAGTATGAGATTTTGTCCTTTGATGAAAACCGTGTAATGCTCTATGACTTCGATATGCCCCTATTCAACAAGGAGATTTCAAGGGAAGAATTTGACCGCAAAGTGCGTGAAAATCCGATGAACGACCACTTGAAGGTCAGTGTATTACCGGCGGAAGAAAAATTCGTTACAGGCGAAAATGAAGCTCAAAACGATACCGAAACCGTACAGGATTTCAGTCCGAAAACCGGTTATGACGACGCCTTCTTTATCGACCGGGACAATGAAAGTGTAATTTGGATGTACTATAACCCCGACAGCAATGCCGGAGGTCAGTATGTTACAAATACGCTTTCTTTTGACGAGATACAGCAAGCTGCAAGGGAGTATGACTCGGCTGAGGATTTCTTTGATTATCTCGGCAGTATTGCAAATCAGGAGCTTGCCGATGTAGGTACAGAATGGTTTGAGGAAGCAGAAAGTCAATTTTTGAAACAGCCTGATTTCACAGACTGTACCAAAGCGACAATGCAGAGCCTTGTTACTGCGGTTTCAGAAGTTCCGGTTTATGACCGAGAAACAGAAATCCTATATTCCGTGCTTGGCAGATTAAAGATTGACGACATTGCTCTCAGTTATGATGAAAACGGTCTTGTTGCAAGGGACAGCGATAACGAATGGCACGGTGCAGAGTTTTATCATTTTCTTGTTGATGAAGCCTTTGTGTTTGAAGATGACGGTTCTGTGCTTGGTATCAGACCTGACTTGCTTGATGACTTTAAGGTTTTATCCGAACACAACGGCGTTGAAGTTAAGGACAACCGAGATAAAGAACCTGAGCCGATAGTTCCCGCTTGGGAGCAAAAGAAAAAGTCAAGGGTAAAGAACTTTGACCTCCACCCGGATATTCCGATGTCCGAGCGACACAACTTTGACCTTGCCAATAATCAGGTTGAGGAAGTGAACAAGAAAGAGCGTTTTCATAGGAACTATGCGGCAATTAAGGTCTTGAAGGATTGTCAAAGCGAAAACCGTTTTGCAACACCCGATGAGCAGAAAATCTTGTCGAGATATGTCGGTTGGGGCGGTATTCCCGAAGCCTTTGACGAACGAGCCGGAGCTTGGCATACCGAGTATGCAATGCTGAAAAATATCCTGACGCCGGAGGAATATGCGTCGGCAAGAGAAAGCACCCTGACTGCCTTTTATACTCCGCCCGAAGTATCAACTGCCATTTACAAGGTGTTGGAACAGATGGGATTTCAGGAGGGCAACCTGCTTGAGCCGTCCTGCGGTATCGGTAACTTCATCGGTATGCTGCCTAAGTCAATGGAAAACGCAAAGGTTTACGGCGTTGAACTTGATACCGTTTCAGCCGGTATCGCTCAGCAGCTTTATCAGAAATCTTCCATTGCGGCACAGGGCTTTGAGGAAGTAAATGTCCCCGACAGCTTCTTTGACGGCGTTATCGGCAATGTGCCTTTCGGAGATTTCAAAGTCTCCGACAAACGATACGACAAGTACAACTTCTTAATCCACGATTATTTCTTTGCGAAATCGCTTGATAAATTACGCCCCGGCGGTGTGATGGCTCTTGTGACAAGCAAAGGAACTATGGACAAGGAAAACTCCAATGTGCGTAAATATATCGCACAGAGGGCGGAGCTTCTCGGAGCAATCAGACTTCCGAACGACACCTTCAAAGGCAATGCCGGAACAGAGGTTGTATCCGATATTCTGTTCTTGCAAAAGCGAGACAGGCTAATAGATATTGAGCCTGACTGGGTTCATCTTGACACCGACGAAAACGGTATAAGGATGAACTCATATTTTGTTCAGCACCCGGAAATGATACTCGGCGAAATGAAAATGGTAAGCGGTCGTTTCGGACCGGAAGCAACCTGTGAGCCGTTTGAAAACGCCGACCTTTCGGAGCTTTTGAACGAAGCTGTTTCAAACATTCACGGAGAAATCTCCGAATACGAAGTTGCCGACGAGCTGGAGGAAGAAGATAATTCTATTCCGGCAGACCCTACGGTAAGGAACTTCTCTTACACGGTTTTGGACGACAAAATCTATTTCCGTGAGAACTCCCGTATGTCCCCGGTGGAGGTATCGGCAACCGCCGAGAACCGCATTAAGGGTATGATTGGGATAAGAGATTGCGTTCGCAATCTGATTGAACTGCAAACCGAGGATTACCCGGACAGTGAAATCAAACAGGTACAGGAAAAGCTGAACACTCTGTATGACAGCTTCACAAAGAAGTACGGACTGATTAACAGCCGTGCCAATACTTCCGCCTTTTCCGACGACAGCTCCTATGCTCTGCTCTCAGCTCTTGAGGTCATCAATGAAGATGGCGAACTGGAACGCAAGGCGGATATGTTCTTCAAAAGGACGATTAAACCGCACAAGCCGGTAACGGAGGTTGATACCGCAGACGAAGCTCTCGCTGTCTCTATGGGCGAAAAAGCAGCCATTGATATGGAATATATGATGGAGTTGTCCGGCAAAAGTGAGGAAGAATTATTTTCTGACTTAAAGGGTGTTATCTTCTTAAATCCCCTTTATGAGTACGGCAATTCTTATGAGCCGAAGTATCTGATGGCAGACGAATATCTGTCGGGCAATGTTCGTGAGAAGCTGGCAACAGCCAAAAGGACTGCAACACTGTATCCCGAAGATTACACCGTCAATGTGCAGGCACTTGAAAAGGTGCAGCCAAAGGATTTGACGGCAAGCGAGATTTCCGTAAGGCTCGGTGCGACTTGGATACCGCCCGAAATATTCCAACAGTTTATGTTTGAGTTTCTCGATACGCCACGCTATGCACAGTGGAATATCAAGGTTCACTACTCTCAGTTTACCGGAGAATGGAACATTGAGGGAAAGAGCTATGACCGTTCCAATGTTAAAGCGTACAGCACATACGGCACTTCCCGCATCAACGCATATAAGATAATTGAGGAAACACTGAACCTGAAAGATGTCCGAATCTTTGACTATATCGAAGATGAGGAAGGCAGAAAGAAAGCCGTTCTCAATAAAAAAGAGACGGCAATCGCACAGGCAAAGCAGGAACTCATAAAGCAGGGCTTTCAGGACTGGATATGGGCTGACCCTACCCGCCGAGAAAAACTCACGAAGATGTATAACGAAAAGTTCAACAGCATAAGACCCCGTGAGTACGACGGAAGCCACATTGTTTTTAACGGTATGAACCCGGAAATCGAACTCCGTGAACATCAGAAAAATGCGGTTGCACACATTCTGTACGGCGGCAATACGCTGTTGGCACACGCAGTCGGTGCGGGCAAGACCTTTGAAATGGTGGCGGCTGCTATGGAGTCCAAACGACTCGGACTTTGCAATAAGTCGCTGTTCGTAGTCCCGAATCACTTAACCGAGCAATGGGCGGCAGAGTTCTTACAACTCTATCCGGCGGCGAATATTCTCGTAGCGACAAAGCGAGATTTTGAGACGAAGAACCGTAAAAAGTTCTGCGGTCGAATTGCTACGGGAGATTATGACGCAGTAATCATCGGTCATTCTCAGTTTGAAAAAATACCGATGTCCATTGAAAGACAGAGGGCAATTCTTGAGCAACAGCTTGAAGAACTGACAGACGGTATTATGGATTTGAAGCGAAACCGTGGAGAAAATTTCTCCATTAAACAGCTTGAAAAGTCTAAAAAGTCCGTGAAACAAAAGTTGGAAAAGCTCAACGACCAAAGCCGCAAGGACGATGTTGTTACCTTTGAAGAACTCGGTGTGGACAGACTTTTTATTGATGAGAGTCATTATTACAAGAATCTCTACCTTTACACCAAAATGCGTAATGTGGGCGGTATCGCTCAAACGGAAGCACAGAAATCCTCCGACCTGTTTATGAAGTGCCGATACCTTGACGAGCTTACAGGCGGTCGAGGAACGGTATTTGCAACCGGCACTCCTATCTCAAACAGTATGGTGGAACTCTATACCATTCAGCGATACTTGCAGTACAACACGCTTGTAAAAAACAACTTGCAGCACTTCGACTCGTGGGCAAGTACCTTTGGAGAGACAGTAACTGCGGTTGAGCTTACCCCGGAGGGAACGGGTTACAGAGCGAAAACCCGCTTTGCAAAATTCTATAACCTTCCGGAGCTTATGGCGATGTTTAAGGAGGTTGCCGACATTAAGACGGCGGATATGCTGGAGCTGCCTGTGCCGGAAGCGCACTTCCATAATGTTGCGGTCAAGCCGTCGGAAATGCAGAAAGAAATGGTTGCTTCCCTTGCGGAACGAGCCGAGAAAGTTCGTGGCGGCGGTGTGGATTCGAGTGTAGATAATATGCTCAAAATCACAAACGACGGCAGAAAGTTGGCTCTTGACCAGCGTATGCTCAACGATATGCTGCCTGATTTTGAGG
>OKVK01000963.1_pt1 | contig 16594 bp, 10 predicted proteins | sample 1604771 | NCBI WGS metagenome assembly OKVK01 (sample SAMN01760906, study PRJEB22395) | human gut metagenome | reverse complement strand
CTATATAACACCATTTTTTATACCAGATTTTGATTCGATTTTTGAACACCCTACCTTACAGGGCGTCTTGCTGATTGCCATCATACCCAGGGCGATGCCCTGGGCTAGGAGCTTTTGGGCTTTCAGCCCGTTTCGACCGTACAGGTCGGCTTTTTTCGTTGTTACATTGTTACATTGTTACATTGTTACGTTTTTGATTTTTGATAACGCATTAACGTTATAACGTTTTTGTTTTCGCATATAGCGGAAGTTGGCGAAAAAAGGCTGGAAAAGCAGCTGAGGGCAAGGAGGCAAGGACGCCCCAGGGTGAAAACGTTAAGCGTTAAGCGTTAATAGTGAGCACATTACAACCAATCCATCTCTTCCACCCTATTACATCCTTACATTATAACGTTTAACGTTTAACGTTTTTGTTTTCGAAGGAAGCAAGCGAAGGAGCAAGGCTGGACGAGAAAGGATGGAAAGACAAGAAGAGAAAGGACGAAGCGGCAAGAAGAGAAAGGACGGGGAAAAAAGAGGGGAAGGACAAAGCTGTAAGAAGGGAAAGGACAAAGCAGAAAGACCCATTAATACAAATTACAAACAACCTCTTCTTAAGACATTACGATAAATATAATATTTATATATTATAATATATAGGTATATATTTATATTATAATATTATATATACTATATAGTATTATTCGTATTATACATAATTTATCCTATACTAAGGAAACTGTTTTTCTCATACCTCAAACTAAAAGTCATTTTCGAAAACGTTAAACGTTAAACGTTATCATGTAAGAACGGACCTCCACAACAGGGGCGTCTCCGCAAACCATGGCTGACTGAAAATCAAAAACGTAACAATGTAACAATGTAACAACGCAACTTTGAGCTGAGGCAAGCGTAAGTTACGACCAAACGCAGTCGTAAGTTATCTACAAGCACGGACGTAAGCAACCCTCGGCAAGGTCCCTGGCCAAGACCACAAAAAACGGAAGCAAAAAGAAGGAAAAAAGAAGGATTGTTTAGGCAAACGCCACCACTTCAACACATTAGACCCGACGATTCAAAAAATGATTTCGCCACAAGGCTCGCGTCTCACTCCAAAAGGGGTTGAACGATCCCGTCACGGGAAGCAAAAGCCCTCCAAAAGGGGATGAAAACCAAGAAAAAACGCCCTGTTAAGTTTATTTAACGGAAGCCCCCCCCATTTTTGCAATTCTTAGTAAATTTGCACCCGAGAAGCAGTCATTCTCCACGCTTTGCGTACCTTTTGCCCTACCTGAAGGCAATCACAAGGGACACGCATCTGAGCAAGAAAACACTAAGAAAAAATAGTGATCAATAAACATAGTAAATAACACCAAAGAGAGAACATTAAAACGATGAGAACAACTACATCACAACAAGGCAAGCGCTGCACTTGGTGGCGCTGCCTGAGTAGTAGTTTCGCCACGGCGCTCCTTGCAGCAGCCCCCCTTGTAGCCTCTGCTCAGAAGGGCGACGCGACGCGAAACAACGGAATGGTCGGAGCGAGCACCCTCAAGGGTCAGACTGAAGCCCAGATTCTTGCGGCCAAAGTTGCAGACAAAGAGGTCGGATCGCTGGACAATCCGAACAAGGTCTTTTTCTTTTACAACGTAAAAACGGGCAAGTTCCTCAGCATGGGAGGCTATTGGGGTGTGCACGCCGCACTAAAGGACACCCCCGTCGCCTTTTGGGCTCAGGATGGTGACAGCAAGGCCATCAACTTTGCCCAAAACCTAAAAACCGAGCAGGGCTCATGGATGAAATGGGTCGAGCAAAGCAATGCCACCGACGAGGGCGTATTTCTTGACCGAGGAAATACCTGGGGTAATGTGTATACTGGATACAACGGCTGGTTCCTCGAAAAGGATCCAACCGATACAGAGCATAACACCTATAGGCTCTACACCCATAAAGGCAATACTACGCTTAGCACACAAGTCTATCTTTCGGCGCTTGGAGACGATGCATCAGAGAAGAACTGTGATGCGGACACCAAAAACAACCTTACCAAGAACGGACTGTGGGACGAGCACTCCCAGTGGCGTATCATTTCCTTGAAGGAGATTCAGGATTTGATGGCTGTAGCGTCCGAGAATCTGACCGACCCGCTTGACCTTACCTTCAAGTTGGCCTGCCCCGGATTCGATCGTGGCCGTATGGACATCAATGCTTGGAAAGCGATCGGCACGAAAGTCGCCACAGGTGGCTACGCAAGAATCGGACTGGAGCAATGCTACAACAAGTTCGTACCCACCATAGGCGCAGCAAAGCCCTTGGAGCGCAGAGGCAACGACAAGTACGACAACAAGTTCGACAAAAACTACAAGTTCCCGTACAAAGGAGACCAGCCCCAAACCTTCGGTGACCGTGAGAACTACAAGCGCCACATGGCCAAATACTTCTGTATGGACGTACGCGGCGTGCACGGCTACATCTACCAAAAGCAGAATGTAACGAAGCCTGGCACCTACGTCATCGAGTGCAAGGGCTACTCCAACACGCCGAAAGCCCTTCTCTTTGCTGGTATTGCAAAAAATGATGGCACCGGCTTGGTCGAGGGCACCAAGCGCACGACCACGCTGAGCCAGGTCAGCAACATGCCGGCGGACGAGCAGACACGCCTCCACGTGGACGACCTGAACATGGACTATGCGGGCAGGGAGTTCTACGAGTCAAGAAAATATACCAATAGCGTGATCTTACAGGTGACGCAGGATATGATTGACCAAGCTGGTGCAGAGGGTGTCAGCATCGCCTTCGGTCTCAACATTGGCAATGCCAGCGAAACTCCCAGCCTCAACGACTGGACGGTATTCGACGACTTCCGTCTGATCTACGTCAGCAACACAGTGAATGAGGACCTCGTGCTCGACGAGCTTCGTGGCGAGTTGGAGTATCTGACGGATGGCATCACCTACAAGAACCGTGTGCTCCGCCTTGCCAAGACGTTCACTCCGAACAAATGGAACTCCTTCGTGCTGCCCGTGGATCTCACGGTCAAGCAGCTTCGCGATGCCTTTGGTGCCACCGTGCGCCTTGCCAAGCTCGACAACCTCACGGCCACCGAGCTGCAGTTCAAGACCGTAACCCTCGACGGAAAAGCCGACAACGAAATCGCTCTCAACGCTTACGAGCCGTACATCATCTTCCCGACCAAGACGATGGAGGACCACAATAATAGCCCCTACACGGCCACCATCGCCAAGAATGGAAGCACGGAGAATCCCTATCACGTAACGATCCAGGCTCAGCACTTCGAGATCCCCGGCGTCACGTTCAAGACGAACGTCCTCAGCGATGCGAACGACCTCAGCAACATGGACGAGCATTGGACGACAAGGCTGACCGATAACGTAGGAACCATCACGGCCTACGGCACCTTCGTCCGCACCTTCGACCCAGATGCCACACAGGACAAGACCTCGGGCAAATGGGACTTCTCCAGCAGCAGGAGCACAATCATTCCAGGCCACGACAACCTGATGGGAAGCTACTTCTTCGACTATGGCAACGTATATTACTCTGACACGAAGGTGCGCGGCCTGCGCGGCTTCTCCTGCTGGTACAAGCCCAACACGAACAACGGCACGAAGCCCGCAGTCTCTATCGACGGCGTGAAGCAGGAGGCAGAGTTGACGGCCATTGGCGAGCTGATCGTAGGCCCTGAGGCTGCCAACCGCTACGGGAAGAACGATGGCGTGTACAACCTCCAGGGACAGCGTGTCGGCAATACGACCGAGGGTCTGCCCAGCGGCATCTACATCGTCAACGGACGCAAGCATGTGGTAAGATAATCCTATCAGACAAACTTCAAAAAAGGACTTAAGAAAAATGAAACGTAAATATATCAAGCCCACCACATCCTTGGTGAGGGTGGAGACGCAGGGCAACTACTGTCATGCTACGTCTTGGGCCGCACACGACGCCAGCGGAGCAATACAGTCCGACGCCGACAGGGGTTATGTCCTCACGGACGAGGACGAAAGTGTAAACGAGTACAATCCTTGGGACAGCAAACACTGGTAGTCCACGCGGCATAAGGCCGTCGGAAACGACTACCTACGAGACATGAGGAACCATGGACGGAAACCAGCAATGGCATACGTCCATGGTTTTTGGGCTTCTATCCAGACTTAGTTGCCGTTTCGTATCGGGAAGCTTTTCCGCATCGTCCTTCTGCCCAAGAAGGCTACTTTTTTCATCCAAGAAGGCTGTTTTTTCAATCATTTGCATCATCACAGTTATCACCTTATATGAGAAAGAAATATACCCCACCCCAGTCTCAGACGATCCCGCTTGACGTGTCAGGAAGGATGCTCGACACTTTTTCCATCCAAAAACCTAGTAGCAAAGGCAATCCGACCACGATACGCATCGGAAAGCGTCCCGACACCATCTTACCCTTCACGCAGGAGGAAGAGGAGGAGGAAGACGACAGGAAAGACGCAACTCTTTGGGAGTTTTAGCATGGGACAAAGCCAGTCTATGGTCACCCCAAAAAATCAATAACCGAAAACAAACTAACATGAACATACTTCTATCTCTGTTGGTGTCGTCAGTCTATATTTTCAACGCGCAGGGACAATACCTCTGCATCGGCGAAGACGGCACTCCCATGCTCTCCGACGCACCCGTGAGCCTTGAGGTCACACGGGTGGACGAGGTCGCCGACGCCGGGCGTATCGACCTCGACTACACGGGCATGAAATGGATTCTCAAGCCCTCCGCGGAGCACACCTACACCCTCGGCTACCAAGTGGGAGAAGCCAATGCCACCACGTTTGTCTATGTGCGCTCGGGCTCCATGGCCACCACGTTTGAAGAGCCCGACGCCACCTTCCTCGATGGCCAGTGGGCAGTATCTACGGGCGAGGAGAGCCAGCCCGTCTTCCTCGACGAGACGGCTGACTATGTCTGTCCTCAGTTTTACAAGCAGCATGTCGATGTCACGCTCCAGCGCAGCCTGGCCCAGCAGGAGTGGAACACGCTCTGCCTGCCGTTCCCACTGCACGCTGATCAGGTCAGCGCACTTTGGGGTGAGGGCACGCGCGTGGCTGAATACACGGGCGACACGGGCGACAAGCTCTTTTTCACCACCTGCGAGGATATTGAGGCGGGCGTGCCCTACGTCCTGAAGCCCGAGCGGGTCAGCGAAGACAACGTCTATCGGGTCGAGGGTATTGACATCACCTCTTGGGACCGCGGCAACCGGTCGCGCGAGACAGTAGCCGACGGCACCCGCTTCGTCGGCTTCTATGGCCCCACGATCGTTCCGGCCAACGCCTACGTCTTCGGCGACGGCGACCGGATGTACTGTCTCGAAACCGACATGAAGGCCAATGGCTTCCGTGGTTATTTCCAAAGCAACGATCCGCAGGCTGCTGTTCGCGACCTCGGCTGGACAGTAGAGGATCAGGAGGTCACCTCCGTCCCGCAAACCGCTCCCGTGGTCTCACGCCCTGCCGATGGCACCGTCTTCAACACGGGCGGCCAACTGGTGCGCCGCAAGGGTTCTGCCGAACCACTTGCCCCCGGCCTGTATATCGTCAATGGTATTAAAATCATCGTCAAATAAGTCTCACACAATGAAAACTACACAACACATCCTACTGTGCCTTCTGCTGTGGGCCTTCTCCGCTGTCCATACCCTGGCCGCACACACCGATGCCGAAACGAAGTTTATCAAGGCGGGGAGCGACTTCTCCGAGCTGGACGTCTCCAAGATTCCCAGCGCCCAACTGTGGATGCTCTCCACCAACGGAACTGCTTCTGGCAAAAACTTCAAGATCGACTTCTCGAAGAAGAGCCTGGAGATAGTCCTCGACGTGTCCGCTTGTACCTCCGCCCTGGAGAATATCATCTCCTTCGGAAAGAAAATACAGGACTGGAAGGGCAACAACCTCCATTTCTATTATATCCCACCCACCTACAAGCTGCCCTACACTTCCAGCAGGGGACAAAAATTCAGCCAGCGACTCCGCGCCAGCTGGGTCAACCAGAGATTCAATACGCAGACCGAGTTGGACGTGGAGCTTGATGACGACACGAAGATCCTCACCATCCATCTGACCAAGGATGGCTTCTATGTCAACGGCGTGCTGCAGCAGGCTTCCAGCTCGGCTATCTCTGCCTTGTTCTCCTCCGGGTCTTCCACTATCCAGATAGGTAGCGCCGAGGGAGAAGTCCGCAGCCGTGCCGTCTGCAAGCGCGTGCGCCTGATAGACTATGTCGATATGAGCAAGACAGACAACATCGCCGCCTGGACCAGCAACCCACAGAAGTTTGAGGACCACAAGGAGGCTGCCCATACCACCTTCCTGCCCTATTCCTCCACGGAGCAGCTCCGTGCAGACGCTACCCACTACGATGCCCCTTGGCTGCCCACGGACGAGACACGCTCGCTGGTGAGGAGCCTCAACAGTAGCGAGAACGGCAAGGAGTGGCAGTTCTGCTATGTCAAGGGCACAACGAGCGGACCCGCAGCCAGCGAGTTCTACACCAAGGACTTCGAACAGTCGCCCTACTATGTCGCCAGCCAATGGAAGCCCATCCGCGTGCCGCTCTCCTGGGAGATGGCGGGCTACGGACGCCCAGTCTATACCAACATCGGCTATCCCTTCGAGTACAATCCGCCAAAGGCCGTGGCCAGCCAGCGCGAGGCCAACGAGAAGGACAACAATGCCACGGGCTTCTACCGCCGCCAGTTCACGCTCGACGAGTCGTGGCGCGACAAGCGCGTCTTCCTCCATTTCGATGGCGTCTATAGTGCCGCTGCTGTTTGGGTGGACGGCAACTACGTCGGCTACTCGCAGGGATCCAATACCGACGCGGAGTTTGATATCACCGCAGCCCTGGAGAAGCAGGCCGATGGCAGCATCCGGACGGGCAGCTCGGCAGACAACGTCCACCAGCTCTCCGTGCGCGTCTATCGCTGGTGTGACGGATCCTATCTCGAGGGACAGGACATGTGGCACCTTTCGGGCATTCACCGCGACGTCTATCTCGTCGCCACACCCAAGGTCTTTGTAGCCGACCACGTCATCACCACCGACAACATGGCCGCAGATGCTACCAGCGGCACGATGCAGGTCGCGCTCACCATCGACAACCGCGACCGCGTGGCAGGTGCCAACAAGACCATTGCCGTCACGCTCAGCGACAAGGACGGCAACGTGGTAGCTACTGGCACGGCTGCATACCAAAGCAAACAAGACAACAACGGAAGACAGACCCTGACCGTGAGCCTTCCGGGACTCAAGGGCCTGCATCCTTGGAGTGCGGAGTCTCCTTATTTATATAATGTGACGGTGAGCCAGCGTGCTGCCGACGGTACGGAAGAGATGGCGTTCAACACGAAGTATGGTTTCCGCACCATCTCGCTGACGAAAAATCCGCACGTCGTCTATGTCAACGGCCAGCGCGTCTTCTTCAAGGGTGTCAACACCCAGGACACGCATCCCGAATACGGACGGGCCATCGACGTGGAGACAATGATGAAGGACCTGACGATGATGAAGCAGGCCAATGTCAACACGGTACGCACCTCCCACTATCCGCGCCAGCCGAAGATGTACGCCATGATGGACGCCCTGGGCTTCTATGTGATGGACGAGGCCGACGTGGAGTGCCACTATGCCTGGATATGGGGAATCAAGAAACTCACCACAAACGGAAACTGGACCGCTCAGTATGTGGACCGCAACGTGCGCATGGTGGCGCGCGACCGCAACCACCCCTGCGTCACGTTCTGGTCTTTGGGCAACGAGTCGGGAAGCGGCCTCAACTTCGAGAAGGCCTATGCGGCAGTGAAGGCCCTCGACGCCCGCCCCATCCACTATGAGGGTACGACCAACTGGGGCAATGCGGCCACTTCGGACCTCTATTCCAATATGTATCCCACGGTGGACTATGTGGCAAGCAATAAGAATGGAGTCGAGGACCGTCCCTACTTCATCTGCGAATATGCCCATGCCATGGGACAAGCCGTAGGCAACCTGAAGGACTACTGGGAGGCCATAGAGAGCAGCACCGGCATCATTGGCGGCTGCATTTGGGACTGGGTGGACCAGGCCATCTACCGCGTGGAAAGTGGATCTGGCATCGTGGCCGACAAGACCAAGAATGGTTTTCACAATTGGACCTCGGGCTACGACTACAATGACATCGCGCTGTTTGGAGTTGGCTTCCAGGGCAACTTCCTCAACAACGGCCTCATCACGCCCGACCGCGCCTGGACTTCCAAGCTCACCGAGGTGAAGAAGGTCTATCAGTATGTGGCGTTCTCCGACTTCGATGCGGCCTCGCGCTCAGTCTCCCTCACCAACAAGTATGTCTTCACCACCATTTCTCCCGACCGCTACGACCTCGCCTTCCGCGTGTTCAAGGATGGACGGCTGGTGGAGGAGGCTACCGTCGGCCACTTCGACGCGATCGCGCCTGGAGCCACGGCACGCATCACCCTGCCGCTGACGACCAAGACTGACGAGGCGAGCGAATATCTCGTCAATGTCGAGTTGCGCATCAAGGAGGACTGCGCATGGGCGGAGGCTGGCTACAATATCGCCGATGAGCAGTTTGCCCTGACCGCGCGCCCAGCCTGGACCGCTCACACGTCCAAGGGAGGTTCCCTGACCATAAGCGGCAACAGCGTCTCGGGCACCGATGCCGAGGGCAACGCCTATCGGATGGCTTTCGACGACAGCGGCAAGATGACGGCGTGGACCTATGCGGGCAAGCAGATTCTGCACACCAATGCCAATGGCACGATTGCTTCGGGAGCTGCGCCCGACTTCAATAGCTGCCGAAACATCGACAACGACAAAGGGAATACCGCAAATGTAGGATGTGTCAATTCGTCCTCGACCAAAATCATCAAGGCGTTGACGAAAGACGATGCTTCGGGCTGCGCCACCATGACGGTGCAGGGCAATGCCAAAAACTGCCAGTACACCATCCGCTACACATTCTATCCAGATGCCACGGTTGACATGAAGACGACTTTCTCTCCCACGGGAGCTACACGCCGTCTGGGTCTCGGCCTGCAACTGGCTTCTGGCTTTGAGAATGTGGAGTTCTATGCGCGTGGCCCGCGCTCCAACTATTCCGACCGCAAGACAGGTTCCTACCTCGGACGCTTCACCAACACGGTAGATGATATGGTGGAGGAGCAAATCCACCCACAGACCTACGGCGACCATGAGGATCTGCGCGAACTGCTGCTCAGCAACAAGGAGGAAGGTCTCACGCTCACAGTCCAGGTCGATGGCAAAGCCTCATTCTCGCTCTCTCATTTCGATGAGTCGAAGTGGATAAAAGAAGGCAGCGACCTGTGGAAAATACCCACCCATTGGTACGACCTCGTACGCAAGCCCCAGGTGTTTGCCCATATCGACTATTGGCAGCGAGGACTGGGCAACAACAGTTGCCAAGGCGACGTAGTCCTGCCGAAATATGAGTGTCCCACCACAGGAGACCATACGTACACCCTGCGATTGAAACCCAATCTGTAGTTGCAACTTGGTTGATCTGATTCAACGATCGCCTTATTCAATATTTGCAGCCCACGGGGAAAAACAGACACTTGCCTGTTTCCCCGTGGGCTGCTCTGTCATCATAACGGTCATGAGAAAAACGGAATGGCAATTCTCATTGTTACATTGTTACATTGTTACATTGTCACGTTTTTGATTTTTGATAACGCATTAACGTTATAATAACGTTTAACGCTTTTGTTTTCGGAAGGCAGCACAACACAAACAATGCTTCGCCAGGACAATACCTGCAGCAAAAGACGCCCGCAAAAGGCGGCTGTGCGTTGACAAAATGGTAAATATCTGCCACACAGGGGGGGTGAAAGCAAGTTAAAAACAAATCTTTAATCTTATTTAACACTCTACCCCCCCATTTTTACAATGTTTAGTAATTTTGCACCCAAATAGATTGTGCATTCCTGTCAGAATCAACCTGTCGCCCTATCTGACGGCGAACAAACTGGGTTAGAACTGAGCATGGAGGTACTAAAAACAACAGTGATCATTACTAACATCTAAAGAGAGAACATTAAAACGATGAAAACAACTACATCACAACACGGCGAACGCTGCTTATGGCGGCGCAGCTGGAGTGTTGGAATCGCCACGGCACTCCTTGCCGCTGCACCCTATGTGGCATCAGCACAAAGCGACGGCACAACGGGTGGCGAAAACACTATCGCAACTTACAAGGGCGTAGAGGACCTACCAGGAGAGACCTTTGAGGAGCTCAAGACGGGTATCACCACGGACTGCTCCTACGACGCCCCGAACAAGGTGTACTTCCTCTACAACGTGGGTTCAGGCAAGTTTCTCAACATGGGAGGCTACTGGGGTACGCATGCCTCTATGAAAGACTACCCGATGCCACTTTGGACACGCGAAGGAACGCCTGTGAAGGCGATTATGGGAGGCACAACGTACTCTCTCAACTTCACCCATAACATCGCTACCACGGAGGGCAAGCTGATAAAATGGGTGAATTCGGGAAGCTCGACCGATGCTGGCGTATTCTGCGACCGTTCTGAGAATAACAGCGCAAACGGTTACGATGGCTGGTTCTTTGAAAAAGTAGAGGACGACAGAAAGAACACCTACAGGATCTACACCTATAGCTCATCGTCAGTAGGATCAGAAAGTGACCGACTTTATCTCTACGCTTTCTCCCATGGACAGGCCACGGCCGACAGAAACTGTGGAGCTGGAACGTGGTCTGATCTTTACGGCTCAAATGGTGTAGAAGACAAATACGACCATTGGCGCGTCCTCACTCTGCAGGACGTCTACAACTTGCAGGAAGAGAATAGCGAAAATCTGGATGCTCCGCTTGACCTTTCCTTCAAGTTGAAGTGCCCTGGTTTCGAGCGTGGAAGAACGGATATCAACGAATGGTATGTATTTACCTCTTCCGTCGCATCGGAATCGTACACCCGTATCGGTCTGGAGGAGTACAACTGGAAGACGACGACGAAGGTATCGGATTCGGCCACTCCCCTGTCACGCGGCACGGGCGAAGATTATAACAGCGGCGGATTTTATCCAAAATCAAAGTCCTACTCATATAGCTTCCCCTATTCGGGCACTACTGCCCAAACCATTAAAGGCTTCGACAACTACCTGCGCTACATGGGTAAGTTCTTCTGCATGGACGTACACAACACGCATGGCTACATCTATCAGAAGGTGTTTGTGAAGCACGCGGGCACCTACGTCGTAGAGTGCAAGGGCTACTCCAACACGGATAAAGCCCACCTCTTCGCAGGTGTTGCAGGCAAGGATGGCCACGGCAAGGGCTTGTTTGACGGTTCAAGACGGACGATCATGCTTAACCAGGTCAGCAACATGCCTGAGGACGAGAAGACTCGCCTTCACGTAACAGAGCAGAACATGGACTATGCGGGTAAGGAGTTCTACGAGTCAAACAAATATACTAATAGCGTGATCGTACAGGTGACGGAGGATATGATCCAACAAGCTGGTGACGCAGGTGCTTGCATCGCCTTCGGCCTCTACATTGGCAACCCCAACGAAGCCAACGAGGAGCCCAGCGCCGACGAGTGGACGGTGTTCGATGACTTCCGCGTGCTCTACGCCAGCGACGTGAATAGCTGGGACCTGATCCTCGACGAGCTCCGTGACAATCTGGACTACCTGAAGGATGGCATCACCTACAAGAACCGCACGCTCCGCCTTGCCAAGACGTTCAAGCGGAACAGCTGGAACTCCTTCGTACTGCCCGTGGATCTCACGGTCAAGCAGCTTCGCAATGCCTTTGGTGGCACCGTACGCCTTGCCAAGCTCAAGGCCCTCACGGAAACCGAGCTGCAGTTTGAAACCGTAAACCTCGACGAGGACGACACGAAGATCGCTCTCAAGGCTTACCAGCCGTACATCATCTTCCCGGTCACGACGATGGAGGACAACAAAGGTAGCTCCTACACCGCCAAGACGAGAAATGGCGAGAATTACCAGATAACGATCCAGGGTCAGCACTTCGAGATCCCCGGCGTCACGTTCAAGATGACCGGCAACAAGAACGACCTCTCGCAAATGGAGGCAAACTGGACGACGAAGCTGACTGACAAAGCGGAAGCCATCACGGCCTACGGCACCTTCGTCCGCACCTTCGACCCAGATGCCACACAGGACAAGACCTCGGGCAAATGGGACTTCTCCAGCAGCAGGAGCACAATCATTCCAGGCCACGACAACCTGATGGGAAGCTACTTCTTCGACTATGGCAACGTATATTACTCTGACACGAAGGTGCGCGGCCTGCGCGGCTTCTCCTGCTGGTACAAGCCCAACACGAACAACGGCACGAAGCCCGCAGTCTCTATCGACGGCGTGAAGCAGGAGGCAGAGTTGACGGCCATTGGCGAGCTGATCGTAGGCCCTGAGGCTGCCAACCGCTACGGGAAGAACGATGGCGTGTACAACCTCCAGGGACAGCGTGTCGGCAATACGACCGAGGGTCTGCCCAGCGGCATCTACATCGTCAACGGACGCAAGCATGTGGTAAGATAATCCTATCAGACAAACTTCAAAAAAGGACTTAAGAAAAATGAAACGTAAATATATCAAGCCCACCACATCCTTGGTGAGGGTGGAGACGCAGGGCAACTACTGTCATGCTACGTCTTGGGCCGCACACGACGCCAGCGGAGCAATACAGTCCGACGCCGACAGGGGTTATGTCCTCACGGACGAGGACGAAAGTGTAAACGAGTACAATCCTTGGGACAGCAAACACTGGTAGTCCACGCGGCATAAGGCCGTCGGAAACGACTACATATTATAATTAGATCAATGGACGGAAGCCGCTTTAGTTGGCTTTCGTCCATTTCTGTTTGAGCGAGAAGCCTTTGGTGTTGGAGCAAGAAGCCACTGATGTTTGAGGGAGAAGCCTCAGGTGTTCCCCCACACAAAAAACTTCTGCCGAGAAAATCGGGTAAAACGCTGACCCATTTCAAAGTTTTTTCTTACCTTTGCACTTGCACCAGATTGCCACACGCTGCCTTCGGCCGCGCGTGGCGATCAACGATCGACATTAAATCAAACTATTCATGGAAGTCCGTGGTGGAGGCTGTCCTTCCCACGGGTTCGCCTTTTAACTAAGACATGGAAAAAAGAAGAACTTTGAAAAACTGGATCATCGCCACCCGACCGTGGGCGTTGCCCGCCTCGGTGATGCCGATCCTCATCATGTGGGCCTACCTCTACTGCCAGAGCCATGGCGGAGGCGAGAACACGACACCGATCAACTGGCTCAACGCCCTGCTCTGCCTCCCACTGCTCTCCATCGTCCACTCGGGCGGCAACATGGTGAGCGACTACTTCGACTTCACATGGGGCGTGGACACGAAAGCCTGCAGCAATGGCGTGACGTGGATACACGACGGCACGTTTCGGCCAAAGGAGATCCTGCGCTACGGACTGGTACTCGTGGCGCTGGCCGTGCCCATCGTCGTGTTTCTGCTCTACAACTCGTCGTGGTCGGGATGGTGGATCGGACTGGCAGGCGTCCTGCTCTCGCTGGTCTATCCCTGGATGAAGTCCCACCACCTGGGCGACCTCAACATCCTCTGCAGCTTCGCCCTGCTCCCTGCCCTCGGCACGTTCTTCGTGGCCGTGGGGGCCTACGACACGCAGTCGCTGCTGATGATCCTGCCCATCGGCCTCATCACAGTCGCCATCCTCCATGCCAACAACACCCGCGATGTGAAGACAGATCTTCAGGCCGGGCTGGGGACCATCACGACCTCGGTCTCGCTGATGAACGCCAAGGCCATCTATACCTTCGAGATCTTCGCTCCCTACGCGCTGGCCCTGCTCTATGTGGTCCTGCTGGGGCAGCCGTGGACGCTGCTGGCGGTAGGACTGACCTTGCCCCTGGCCCTGCGCAACGTGCGGACGATGATCCAGGCCGAAGACGACCTGCCCTACCGAGGCATTCAGCGACTCGACCAGACGACGGCGCAGCTACAGATGGCCTTCGGCCTCCTCTACGCCTTGGGCTTCTTCCTCGGCAGTTGGCTGGGAGTGTAAGAACTTATATATATAAAAAATGAGAAAGACCATTGCTGCCGTCCTCGTCGCAGTCCTGCTATGGTTTGTGATGTTCTCGCCCTGGACGGCGCCACACATCAACTTCTGGTACACGATGACGTGTGCGGCCCTCACCCTCACCACGCTCTCTACGATCTGGTGTAGAGAGTGGCTGAAGGACCTGAGGTTCTCGCCCCGCGCGGTCGCAGCGGGACTGTCGATTGCCTTCGTGCTGTGGTGGGTGTTCTGGACGGGCGACAAGGTGTCGCAATGGATGTTTGGTTTCGCCCGCGGCCAGGTGAACATGATCTACTCCATGAAGGGCGGCACGCCCCCTGCCGTCATTGCCCTCCTGCTTCTCCTCGTCATCGGTCCGGCAGAGGAGATCTTCTGGCGCGGCTTCATCCAGCGGCGAATGATGGCGCGCTGGGGCGCCAACGCGGGCCTGGTGGCTGCCACGGCCTGCTACACGCTCGTCCATCTGCCTTCGCTCAACTTCATGCTGATCGTGGCGGCAGGAGTCGTAGGCGGCTCCTGGGGCCTCATCTACCGCTTCTTCCCGCGAAGCCTCACGGCCCTCATCATCTCCCATGCCGTATGGGACGCCTGCGCCTTCGTCCTCTTCCCCTTCTGACAGGACACAAAAAGGGGAAAGACCCACGGTCCTTCCCCTGGTATTTCCTTGCGAAAAAGAATTGACAGTTATGCGTTGACCGCATCGCTGAGGTCAGCACCAGCCTTGAACTTCACCACCTTGCGTGCGGGGATGACAATCTTGGCACCCGTGGCGGGGTTGACACCCTGACGCTCGGGACGCTCGTTGACCTCGAAGGTACCGAAGCCGACCAGCTGCACTTTCTCGCCAGCTACCAAAGCATTCTTCAGTTCGCGCAACGTGGCGTCCAAAGCATCCTTGGCCTCAGCCTTCTTCAGACCCGAGCCGGCCGCAATCTTCTCGATTAACTCTGTTTTGTTCATAACTTTTCTTGATTATCGATTAATATATATTGATTCAAACGCTTGTGGGTGCAAATATAAGAGAATAGTTTTACAATACAAACTAAAATTCGGAAAAAGTGACGAAAATTGCGTAAAAAAGCGTATTGAGGGGGCTCCGTGTGCAGTTAATGAGGATTTTTTCGTAATTTTGCACGGTATAATCAAAAAGAACAAAAATGCTCACGCGCGAAATACCCGCAGTCACTAAGAATCTGCTGATCATCAACTCCATCATGTTTATCGCCACCTGGGTGACGGAAAACATGGGGATAGACCTGACCGGCTTGCTGGGACTGCACTTTTTTCTGGCTCCTGACTTCCACCTCTACCAGATATTCACCTACATGTTCATGCATGGTGGCCTCGGGCATATCTTCATGAACATGTTTATGCTGTGGATGTTCGGACCCGTGATGGAGTCCTATTGGGGATCGAGGAAGTTCTTTTTTTATTACATCATCTGCGGCTTGGGCGCAGGCTTCTGCCAGGAGCTGGCACAGTTTGTACAGTTCTACATCATCTGCAATGAACAAGTGCCTGGCTTCACCTTCGCCGACACCATGATGGTGGTGCGGGCCAACCAGGGCTTGCTCAACCTCTGGACGACAGTAGGCGCCTCGGGTGCACTCTACGGCATCCTCCTGGCCTACGGTATGTACTTCCCCAACGAGCGAATGTTTGTCATTCCCTTCCCCTTCCCCCTCAAGGTCAAGTGGGTAATCGCCGGTTCCATCGCCCTGGAACTGTTCTCGGCTATTGCGACCACCAACGACGGCGTGGCCCATCTGGCCCACCTCGGCGGCATGCTCTTCGGCTACATCCTCATCAAGTACTGGCGCAAGCATCCCTTCATGGAAGGCAACGGCTTCGGAAAGCACGGAGGAGGCTGGCAGAACACGGGCCGCAAGCGCAAGAGCTGGGGCGGATTTGGCAAAAACTGGGGCGGCTTCGATGTGCTCAAAGGCAAGAAAAACGCAGGCGAGACCACACGACAGGAGACCGACTGGGAGTATAACGCCCACAAGAAGGCTACCCAGGAGGAGATCGACCGCATCCTCGACAAGATACGAAAGAGCGGCTACGACAGTCTGACGAAGGAGGAGAAGCAGACGCTCTTCGACAGTAGCAACAACTAAGGGCTACGCACGACAGAAAGGGTTTCCCCGAAGTCGAGGATTCTTCCGCGGAGGCGGGGGAAACTTCCTCTGAAACGGGGGAGAAATAGCACGACGTAACCATTATAAACACGACGAGAGAGAGAACGCTATGGAGAAATTGAGAAAGGCGATGCGCCTTCTGCTGGTGGTGGCCAACTTATTGGCTATCATAGCATTGCTATTGGTGGGCTACTCCGACCTGCTCCAGCCCGAGGCGTGGCCCAAACTGAGCAACGTGGGACTGCTGATGCCTGCCGTCATCCTCGCCAACCTCTTCTTTCTCGTCCTCTGGATACTGCTGCGCCCACGCCTGCTGTGGCTACCCGTGGCGGGTCTGCTGCT
>OKVK01000941.1_pt1 | contig 16892 bp, 13 predicted proteins | sample 1604771 | NCBI WGS metagenome assembly OKVK01 (sample SAMN01760906, study PRJEB22395) | human gut metagenome | reverse complement strand
CTCCTAATGATAATTATTTTATCATAGAAGGACCTTGCCTAGATTATTTTACAGATGATAGAGCGAGGGCATCACTCTATCATCTAATCTGATGATTTTGCGACACCCTCTTGTAACATCTTTTATAATTCTTTCACTCTCCACTAAGTCCATGTACTCGACTTATTTTTTCTATATTTTAACGGAGATACCCCATATGTTTTTTTGAAACTTCTGATACAATAACTTACATTCTGATAGCCACTGAGCATTGCAACTTCTGTAACCGGAATATCCGTATTTTGTAATAACTGTTTTGCATGCTCCAACCGCAAATATGTAATATATTTTGAAAGCGTAATATGAAAATGTTCTTTAAAATATCGCGATACATATTTTTCTGAAAGATGAAACTGTTCCCCGAATTTCCTTAATGATATCTCCCCTGCAAAACTCTGCTGTATGTATGAAATCATCTCTTTTTCTACAGTATTTCTTCCACTTTTATCATTTTCGATTATAAATCCATTCTCCCACATGTGAAGAATAAATTGTAAAAGAATTATTTTTATCTTTATCTGAACAGCTATTTCCAACTTCTTTTCATCATTTTTTGCCATATGTATTTCGGCCAACTGCTCACACAACTCTTTTTCTGTATCCTTGATTCTTGGCCTTATCATCAAATGACCATTTTTTAATGGAGTAAGCAACTTATCATCTAACATATCATCTGCGCAAAAAGAGATATATTTTAGTGGAAAAAGGAAAGTAAAATAATCCACGTCACCAGACTGTGAACCCATGAAATGCAGATTACCCGGCGACACCACAAAGGCATCCCCGGGGGCTCCGATATAGTTTTCTCCTGAAATACTTACAGTCAAGGTTCCACTTTTTACATATACAATTTCAAGTTCGTCATGCCAATGTACCGGTATCTGAAATGATCGTCCCTCATTTCTTATATGATATGTACTAAACGGATTCTCCTTTGTTCCATGCGGTTTATTTTCCTTTAATTCAAAGTACATAATCTCTCTCTAAAATTCTATAAGACTCTTGTTTTTCCATTTTCCACTTTTCCATCTAAGTACCATTCCCACAGCCCTCGCGCATTCATCACTTGCCATAGCAATATATGCCCCCACTGCCAGAAGTCCCATATGTACTCCGAGAAAATACGTGCCACCGACCGCGAACAGATACATAAAAATTGCACCTAATATAACCGGAAAAAGTGCATCTCCACTCGTTTTTAATGCCTGACCATATACAAGGTTTGTTACCCTTCCAAATTCAAGAAAGACATCTACTATTAACAACTTTACCACAAGATTTATCATCTGTATATCATCAGTAAATATATGCACGATAAAATGTCCGGACAATGCAAATGTTACTGAAAAGCATGTTGCTGTTATAATACCATATATCGCAGCTTTTCTCGTACCTTTGTCACATTCTTCAAATTCCTTTGCACCAATTCTCCAACCGGTCATGATCGCATTCGCCTGTGCAAGTGCAGCTCCCACACAATACGAAAAATTAGCAATCTGCACAGTATACGAACGTGCTGTAACATTCATTCCATCTGCATCCATCTGATTCATAAAACGAACTATAAGTGTCATTGCTATGTTATAAAGTGCCGTTTCAAATGCAGAAGGAAAACCGATTTTAACAATCTGCGCAAGTATCTTTCTTGATAACATTCGCTCAGGGCTCTGCTTTGCTTTTATAAGCACAGCTCCCATTCCGGCTACAATAATAAGATTCACAATTCTTGAGATAACTGTGGCAACAGCAACGCCCATTACGCCCCAGTTAAACATAAATAGGAATACTGAATTAAGTATTATATTAATCACATTTCCAACGACAGTTCCTATCAAAGAATGCTTTGTATATCCAAACACCCTCAAATAACTGGAGAAAATAGGGATCAGTGCATTCAAAAAACAGGTTCCCCCAACAATCTTAAGGTATGTTTCAGCCGGAGCAAGCAAAGCCGGAGCAATACTTACGATTCTAAGTATTCCACCAGAAAAAACAGCTAGAATAACCGACATCAAGATACCTATCATTGCATTAAACATAAGTCCAAGCTGTCTTGCCTGATATGCAATCCCAGGTCTTCCGGCTCCGATATTTTGTGACATAACAGCTACCATCCCCGATGATATCACCCCAAACATGATAATAAAAACACCTATATAGGTATTAGCTGTTCCCACTGCTCCTACAGCCTGGTCACTTACAGACGATAGCATAAGCGTATCGACCATACCCGAAAGCATATAGAATAAAGTCTCTAAGCATATTGGCACAGATAGCTGTGTTAATGTTTTTCTTTCCGTTGCCATGGTTTTCTCCTCACATACAAATATATCATACCTTATCAATAATACGATATCTTTCTATGTAATTCTTGTATAATATCATGCAAAAATTGCACTATTTCTACTTTTGTAGTTCTTTCTCTTCACTTGTCTGTATGCAAAGTCACCACTTACTTTTAATGAGAGATAATCACCAAACCGAAATCTATTTATCCATACATCTTATAATATGATTGAGCGTAACACTTTCTGTTTTCACACATTCATTGTAATCTAATTCTGTTAAATTACTTATTATATTAATAACGCAGTTTTAAATTTTTAAGGAGAGACACAAGGCCAGAAAAGTGGTTTTGCAATGCCAGTCAGGCGAGTTGGTTCTCCGTAAGATACGCCAAAGGTTTCAATCTGAATCTGTTCGATGAAGACAGGATAAACAGGGGTGTTGATCTTAACATTCGGTTCACCTGGATATGGAACAGGATAAGTTTCCAATTGTTCAAGACGTCGAATCTCTTCCATGCCATTTACAATTTTTCCGAAAATAGGATAAACGCCAGTGATTGCCGGGCAATCCGCAAGTGGAAAGAAAAATTCTCCGCCTGTAATCTCTGGTGCGCCATAACCGCCAAGCCCAATTGTACCTGGAACAGCTTCCAGATATTTTCCGGATTTTACATCATTGGGAATGAAATAGCAGGCTTTGGGATTATGAAAAGCATGGTAACTCATATCAAGAACCCAGCCTGGGACGATTCTCTCAATTGGGTAATGATCATAGACACCTTGTTTTGCAAGATATATAAAACTGGTAACTGCATTGGGGGCAATATTAGGGTAAAGCTCAATCTGAATAACACTGCCGTTTGAAAAAGTTATTGTGGCAACTGGATTTTTTTTCATAAAGCTCTTCTTTCTTAGTCAATCACTGTTAGTTCTTTTGAAAAATGATTCAATATCTCATGCCCATGGTCTGTAACAAGAACCAGATCCTCCACTCGAACTCCCATATCATTTTCAAGATATACACCCGGCTCAATCGAAAAAATATTTCCGGGGACAGCTCTGTCTGCAGAAGCAGAAGAAACATCTCCAAATTCGTGATCTTCAAGTCCGATGAAATGTCCGAGGCGATGGGTAAAAGCAGAACCATATCCCTTGTCTGTGATGATTCCACGTGCAATCTGATCCAGAGAAGAAAGAGGAATTCCAGGAGTCACAGCTTTTTCAGCTTCTTCGTTTGCTTTTAATACCGTATGATAAACTTCTTGTTGATGTTGTGTTACGTTTTTGTAAAAGAAGGTTCTGGTCATATCAGAACAATATCCTTCCCATGTACAGCCAATATCGACCAGAATACAATCTCCGGGTTTTAATCGGGTGTCATCCGGCCAGTGATGTCCGCTTGCAGCATTGCTTCCAAATGCAAACAGAGGTTCAAAGCTTAAGCCGTCAGCACCAAGATCACGGTAGATTTTTTTCAATTGTTCTGCAAGATCTGTTTCGGTAACTCCTTCTTTGAAAAAGTGTGTGATTTCTGCCATAGCCATATCGTTAAGGTAGGATGCTTTGCGCATAAGTTCCTGTTCCTGAATATCTTTGACTGCACGTGCCTGATCAAGTGCCAGAGAGGCATTTACAAAACCGGAGGCAGCTTTTTGGTCGATAAGCGGAAGAAGAAATCTTGCAGGCATATTTTTATCAATTCCCAGCGGTTCCGTATGATCAGTTGTTTTTATTACAAGATCCATATAGGAATCAGAGTCAGTAAAACGTACTTTTTCCACACCAAGATCTTCAGGTACCGTTTCTAGCTGATTGATAAAAATTTTATGGTTTCCATTTTGATTTAAGTAGAGTGCATAAAATCGTTCAAATGGTTTTATCATGCGTCCTGTCAGATAAAAAATAGCTAGTGGGTCTGTAATCAGAATCTGTGACAGATTCAGGGATTCCATATTTTTCAATACAGCTTCAACGCGATTTTGTTTCATTTTTTTGCCTTTCTGTAAATAGAAGATATCATTTATTGTCTGTTTTGCTTCATAGTAACACATTTCTTTTTCCAAATCTATATAGACTCAATAGATATTCTGCACTTTATTACCATAACAGATTGCTTTGGTAAAGTATATATGATACACTAATACGCAAGAATGGAAAGAATTGCAGTAGTGGATTTTGTACATTTGACAATAACATACGAGGAGGAACCTAATATGAAAGTTGCAACTGACATTGGCGGCACCTTTACTGATCTGGTAGCGATTGATGAAAATGGATCGCTGATTCTGGAAAAGGCACATACCACACCGCCGAATTTTGATCAGGGTGTTATGGACGTTCTGAAAAAAAGTGATGTAGATATGAAAAGCATTGAGGCTTTTTTCCATGGAACCACAACGATCATTAATGCACTGACAGAAAGAAAAGGTGCAAAAACAGCCTTGATCACAACAAAGGGTTTCCGGGATATTCTGGAACTGGCGAGAGGTAATCGTCCGGATTTGTTTAACATGGTATTTGAAAAACCAACACCGTTTGTTCCGCGTTATTTACGCCGTGAAGTGACAGAACGTATCAGCTATAAAGGTGAAATTCTGACACCATTAAGTGAAGAAGATATTCGCACGGCAGTGGAATATCTGAAAAAGGAACAGGTGGAGGCCATTGCTGTCTGCTACATCAATTCTTATGCAAATGAAGAACATGAACGTAAAACAGTTGAAAAAATCAAAGAATTATGGCCGGAAGTATATGTATGCCCGTCTGTTGATATCACGAGAGAATGGCGTGAATATGAAAGAACTTCAACAGCTGTTCTGAATGCATACGTTATGCCGGTGGCATCCTCTTATCTGAATCGTCTGGGACAGAGACTTACAGATGCCGGAATGCCGGAAAACCGTTACATCATGCAGAGTAATGGCGGAACTACAACATTTGAACAGGCAAAACTGACTCCTGTTAATATTGTAGAATCAGGTCCTGTAGCCGGTGTGTTTGGTGCTTCTATTCTTGGAAAAATCATTGACGAACCGAATATTATCGCATTTGATGTGGGTGGAACAACAGCGAAATGTTCTCTGATCGATCAGGGAGCAGTAAAAGTAACTACTTCTTACTATATCGAAAAAGACGAAAGACATGCAGGCTATCCGATCATGGCACCTGTTGTCGATATTGTAGAGATCGGAAATGGTGGAGGATCCATCGCATGGATCGATGAAGGAGGATCTCTGAAAGTTGGACCAAAGAGTGCAGGTGCGCTTCCGGGACCTGTTGCTTATGGAAAGAACGGAACAGAACCCACCACCACAGATGCCAATCTGATTGCAGGACGTCTTTCTGCGAAGAATTTCGACATGGAAGTCTCTCTTGACAATGTGAAGAATGCTTTGGTGGAAAAAGTCGGAAAACATTTTAATATTTCTGCGGAAGAATCAGCAGAGAGCATTATTCGTGTGGCAGATTCTAATATGAATAATGCGTTAAAGCTGATTTCTGTACGGCGTGGATATGACCCTCGTGATTTTGCGATGGTTGCATTTGGAGGAGGAGGCCCGATGCATGGACCGACACTCGCCAAAGAACTGAATATTCGTAAGGTCATTATTCCGGTAGCAGCTTCTGTATTTTCAGCATGGGGTATGCTGATGAGTGATATTCGTCATGACTTTATTCAGACAAAGATTCTTTCATTCCAGAATGCTTCTATGGATGAACTGAATGCGATGTGGAAATCACAGATTGATGAGGCACATAAGATACTGGCATCTGAGGGACTTAAGGAAGATCAGGCTATATTTACTTTTATTGCAGATATGCGTTATGCGGGACAGGAACATACGGTACAGGTACAGGCTCCGGCTTATCCATGGAAAGAGGAAGATCGTGCTGAAATCATGAATCGTTTCCACAAAACACATGAGCATTTCTATACCTTCTCATTGCCAGATACACCGGCAGAGATTGTAAATCTTCATCTTGTGGCATATGGTCAGTTGAACAAACCTGCATTACAGAAGGTTGCACCTCAAAAAGATGATATTTCCAGCGCATTGAAGGAAACACGTCCTGTATTCTTTAACGGTGATGGCTGGCTGGATACACCAATCTATGATCGGAGCAAGCTTGGATTCGGTGCAAAAGCACAGGGTCCATTGGTTGTAGAAGAGCCTACTACCGCAACTGTAGTTTGCCCGGGACAAAGCTTAAGTGTAGATGAATACGGTAACCTGATCGTAGAAATGGAGGTGGAATAATGGCTGAGAAAGAAAAGATTAATCCGGTCACACTGGATATTGTAAAAGACTCTTTGATTGCAGTAAGTAACGAAATTTTCTATGCATTTGCACAGACTTCCATGAGCCCGATTATTTATGAAACACTGGATTATGCCAGCGGTATTGCAGATGCTGAAGGTCGACTGCTTACCCAGGGAAATGGTGTTACCGGATTTATCGGTATGATTTCACCCATGATTTGTGCAGTTGTGGAGAAACATGGAAAGGAAAATCTTCATCCGGGTGATGTATATATTATCAACGATCCGTTTATGGGCGGAGGAACCCATATGTCCGATGTTGGAATGGTAATGCCTATATTCTATCATGACGAGCTGATTGCTTTTGCTGGTAACAAAGCTCATTGGAGTGATATCGGAGGCATGGCACCAGGATCCTTTACGACTGATGCAACAAACCTTTATCAGGAAGGCATGTGTTTCTCTGGTACAAAACTGGTGGATCGCGGAGAACTGGTGGAACCTGTATGGGATCTGATGCGCAGCAATATGCGTTATCCGCAGATCTCACAGGGAGATATGTGGGGTCAGATATCCTCTCTTCGTACAGGTGAAAAACGTATTTGTGAATTATGCGATAAATATGGGGCAGACGTTGTAAAAGGATCTATGGAACGTCTGGTATCCCAGGGCGAAAAAGTAGCCCGCCGCCGTCTAGCTGAGATGCCAAAAGGCACATGGGAAATGGATGAATACATGGACAACGATGGACATGGCAATCCAGTTCATTTACAGGTAAAAGTTACCATTACCGATGATGAATTTATTGCTGATTTCACGGGTAGCGATCCGCAGGTAGTAGGATGCGTGAATTCCGGAGCAACGGCAGCATATGCAGGTGTAAAAGTAGTCTTTATGTCTGTGGTAGGACCAGAGTTGGCCGTAAATGATGGTGTATTTGCACCGCTGCGGACAATCTGTGAACCTGGCAGTGTATTGAAAGCGAATCGTCCGGCAGCAACCTCCTGTTATTATGAAAGCATGATTTACGTTATTGACTTGGTATGGAAAGCACTTGCACCGGTTTTCCCGGAATCTCTTGGTGCAGGACATTTACTTTCTGTATGTACCGTATTGATGGCCGGAAAACATCAGGACTTTGGAAATGATTATCTGATTATTGAGCCAACTGTTGGCGGATGGGGAGCTTGCAAAGGCCATGATGGTCAGGTAGGACTTTTCTGTGTTGGCGATGGAGAAACTTATAATGTGCCGGTAGAGATGGCTGAGACTCGTTATGGAATTCGTGTAGATGAGCACAGTCTGCATACTGATGGGGCAGGTGCAGGAGAATACCGTGGCGGAAGTGGTGCGGTTCGTGTATACCGTTCTATGAATGAGAATCAGACCTTTACAGCATCTTTTGGTCGAAATAAATGGCCGGTATGGGGTGCAGCTGGTGGAAAAGACGGTTCTGTAAATTATTTCCAGTTTATTGATGCAGATGGAACCGTAAGCGAACCAATGGGAATTGCAGCACGCCGTGTTATGAATACCAATGATGTTGTGCGTATGGTTACAGCAACTGGTGGTGGATATGGTAATCCGTTTAAGCGTCCTGCTGAAAAAGTAGCTATGGATGTTAAGAATGAATATATCACTGTGGAACAGGCCAAGGCTGACTATGGTGTTTTGGTTGATCCTGAAACATTCAAAGTGCTTGGATTGACAGAAGAACGTCAGAAAGCTGAAAAATAATATCATATTAAAATAAAAATATCCTGAACAAGTTGCAGAGCCAGAAAGCCTTGTAACTGTCAGGATATTTTTGTTTGGTGCTGTCAGCGCTAAAAAACGTTATTTACCGACAGTCCCATTCATTTTAAGCTGTATTCTTTTCAGAAAAGCGGGTCTGTGATAAAATGAAATAAAACAGCAGGAGAGATACGATTATGAAAAAACCGGAAATAGATGCACAGGCAGTGGTTGCCACAGGCGCAGTTGTTCTTGGTGATGTGACGATAAAAAAGGATGCCAGCATCTGGTATAATGCAGTAGTGCGTGGGGATTCAAGTGAGATTCAGATAGGGGAAGGAACCAATATACAGGATTTGTGTGTGCTTCATGTGGATGAGAATTGTCCGCTGAATATCGGCAGGAATGTGACGGTAGGACATGGTGTGATTCTTCATGGCTGCACCATTGGAGACGGCGCTTTGATCGGTATGGGAGCTATTATTCTGAACGGGGCAGTAGTCGGAAAGAACAGTATGGTGGCAGCAGGAGCATTGGTCACATCGAATACAGTGATCCCGGATGGGGCACTTTATATGGGAAATCCTGCAAAATTCAGGAGAATGCTGTCAGATGAAGAAATTGCAGCAAACAGGGAAAATGCGAAGCATTATGTGAAAGAAAGTAAATGCATATGAAAACGAAAATGGAAAAATTTGCGATTCTTTCTCTGTCATGGATGTTGATTTCTACCTATTCGGTATCGACAGCCCTTCCGGCAATGAAAGAATATTATATAGAATACAGCGGAAGTCAGGTGGAGTTTCTGGTGTCGGCAGCGGCGCTTGGGATTACCTTCACGATCCTTTTTAATACGGTGATTGCAAAATATCTGAGAGAACGGCTGATGGTGGCAGGAGGGCTTCTCCTCTTGTCTGTAAGCGGGATTGTTCCGGTATTTACGGATATCTATCCGGTGATTCTCGGATCCCGTTTTCTGCTTGGCATCGGAATTGGCCTGGTCAATGTAAAGGCGATCAGCATGATCAGTGAACGCTACAGTGGAAGAGAACAGGAGACGCTGCTTGGGTTTCGAAGCTCTTTTGAAATGTTGGGAAATGCAGTGCTGACATTGATAGCCGGACAGCTTCTGGTCTTTGGATGGCAGAAAGCGTTCAGCGTTTATGCACTGGGATTTCTCGTACTGGCATTGTACCTTCTGTTTGTGCCGGAAAAAGAAGGAAATGTTTCAGATACAGCTGCGGCTGGCGTTTTAAATGGAAAATTTGAACGTAAAAATGCAGAAACCGCAATTTTTTATACAATCTGTGGTTTCTTACTGGTGGTAGCAAATGCTGCCTGCTCGTTAAGAATTCCGGTACTGGTAGAAGAACGCGGCTTTGGAACAGCATCAACAGCCAGTATTGTGCTGAGCATTTTGATGGTCGTGGGGATTCTGGCGGGATTTCTCTATGGAAATCTGCTGAAAATTTGTCGGAAAAAAATATTTTTCTTCTGTCTGGCAGGATATTGTGCAGGAATGGTTCTGATGGCGGCAGCAGGATCCTTTCTTTTGTTTATGGCAGGAGTTGTGATTACGGGATTTGCGCATACGACTGGGATTACCTGCGTATTTAACGGTGCAGCGGCTGATGAGCCAGGAGAACTGCTGTCTGTTGTAAATTCCATTGTACTGGTGGGATGCAATCTGGGATCTGCATGTGCACCGTTTCTGATCGGGGGAATCGAACTGGTATGGCCGGTTTCTTTTGCAGCATTTCCGGTCATTGGAATTGTATTATTACTAATTGGATGGATGAGGGGAAGGGATTAAGTGTCTGAAGGAAAGATCAAAAACAAATACGAAATTGATATGTGCAACGGGACGATCATGGATAAGCTGATCACATTTTCTGTCCCACTGATGTTATCCAGCGTTTTACAGTTAATGTTCAATGCAGTGGATATCATTGTGGTCGGTCGATTCAGCGGCAGCCAGGCGCTGGCGGCAGTTGGCTCTACAACGGCGTTGATTAATATTTTTGTAAATCTGTTTATCGGTATTTCTCTGGGAGCCAATGTGCTTGCAGCCAGATTTTATGCACTGGAGCTGAAAAAAGAAATGTCAGAAACCGTGCATACAGCCATTACCTTTGCGTTGGTCAGCGGAATTGTGGTGGCGGTATTTGGGGTGACTCTGGCAAGATTTGCACTGGAAATCATGGCAACTCCGGAAGATGTCATCAATAAGTCTGTGCTTTACATGAGGATTTATTTCTGTGGAATGCCATTTTTTATGCTGTACAATTATGGGGCTGCCGTGCTGAGAGCAGTGGGAGATACGAAAAGACCGCTGTTGTTTCTGATTATATCGGGTGTAGTCAATGCGGTTCTGAACCTGTTTCTTGTGATTGCATTTCACCTGGACGTAGCGGGTGTGGGAATTGCGACGGTGATCTCCCAGTGCATTTCCTGCATTCTGGTTTTGCGGTGCCTGTATCACACGGAAAGCAGCTATCAGCTAAGATTTTCAAAACTTTGTCTGAAAACAAAATATCTGAGTCAGATCTTTGCCGTGGGAGTGCCGGCCGGAATTCAGAGCACGGTTATCAATCTGTCAAATGCCATGCTGCAGTCATCCGTCAATTCCTTTGGGTCTATTGCCATGGCAGGTTATACGGCAGCCAACAATATTCTTGGATTCCTGTATGTATCCATCAACTCCGTGACACAGGCATGCATGAGCTTCACCAGCCAGAACTATGGTGTGAAAAAATGGAAACGAATGGACAAGGTGTTGATTGACTGTATTATCCTTTCCGTGATAGTTGCACTGACTCTTGGAAACGGTGCATATCTGCTTGGTCCTAAACTACTGCGGATCTACAGCGAGCAGGCAGATGTAGTTGCCTGTGGGATGGAGATTCTGGCCTATACGACCATTACGTATTTTCTGTGTGGACTGATGGACCTGTTTCCCGGAGCGCTTCGAGGCATGGGTTATTCGACCGTTCCCATGATCCTGTCCATTATTGGTACCGTAGGTATGCGGATTATCTGGATCTGCCTGTTATTTCCGACACACCGGTCGCTGACATTTTTGTTTCTGTCTTATCCGGCATCCTGGGCTGCCACTGTTGTGATGCAGGTGATCTGCTTCTGGTTTGTGAGGAAGAAGATACGTAACACCCGTCCGGGCATATAGCCCTAGAATGCAGATCGATCAATTTAAAGGAGCGAAAAGAAATGTAAAAGTTTCTTTTCGCTCCTTCCTTTTGAATGAAAATTATTTTTAAAACACTGCGACCAAATGGAGATTGCATGCATCTAATCTATGTAAATACAAAAAAGCCGGCGGGAAGGATACTATGAAAAGAGAACAACTGGGTCAACTGATTCTGGCATCGGAGGACAGCATGTATCATGTGGCGAAATCATTACTCTATAATGATGCGGACTGTCAGGATGCCATTCAGGAGGCCATCGCAAAAGCATTTGACAAGATTGGAACGTTAAAACAGGACACTTATGCAAAGACCTGGCTGCTCCGTATTCTGATCAATGAATGTTATGAAATCATGCGTAAGGAAAAGAAGATCATATCATTGGAGACTTGTGAGCAGGAAGAACCGTGGATGGAGAGACAGGATTATTCGGATCTGTATGAAGCGTTGATGGGGCTTACAGAGGAAGCAAGACTGGCAGTGACCCTGTATTATATGGAAGGATACAATATTCGGGAGATTGCCAGAATGACAAAAGTGACAGAAAGTGCGGTCAAGAGCCGACTTGCCAGGGCGCGGACAAAGCTGAAGGAAGAATTATCCAAAGAAGGTTAAAGGAGAGGATGAACGATGAAGTTGGAAAATATGAATCAGGAATTTCCGAAGATGCCGGATGCTATGCGGAAGATGATAGAGCAGGAAGTAGAACAGCAGTTACAGAAAAAGACAAGTAAATTCACAGGCCGCCGAGTGATGATCGCTGTGCTGGCAGCAACTCTGGCGCTGGGAACCACTGCATTTGCAGGTGTTTTATATCGAATGAAAAGTAAGCAGGTGGGAACCTATGCAGTGAAAACAACGCAGGAAAAAGAAGCAGGAACAGAAAATGAAACGATGCAGCCGACAGGAGAGAGCCATTATGTGAAGCTGACTGCGGAGTGGCTGCCGGACGGAATGGTGCAGACAGAAGAAGGAAAATATAGCTTTGAAGATACTTATGCGCAGGGTGGCGTGAGCATGCTCTGTTACTATATGGATACGGGAGACTCCGCTTTTGAAATGCTGACACAGCAGGTGGTAGAGAGTGAAACATTGAATATTGATGGCAGAGAAGGTATATACTTGGGACAGCAGGCACTGGGAGATGAACTTACATTTAACCAGCAGCTCTATGTTGTGTACCCGGATCTTCATCTGGTACTGGAAATAACAGCGGCATCAGATGTGCCAAAAGAGGATGCCATCCAGATAGCGGAGCATGTGACATTGACACCCGCGGAACAGTCCGATGATAAAGATGTGATGATGTGCTATAACTGGAGCAGTTATCTGACTGCGGATGAAGGACAGGAGATGATAGATGAATCGAACCTTCCTGTCACATCAGTATCCATGGAGCACCTAGAAAAAGCACATCCAATGGGAGAAGTATTGGATATATCTGAAAACGATCTGGAAAAACATCCAGGACTGACAGCAAAGGTAACGGATGTCCAGATTGGGGATAATCGCTCCATGTTGTCAGACTCCATGCTGGGAGAGGATGATAAGCAGGCTTTTGCATCAGATAGAACGCTGCTTCCAGTCACACTTACCTATGTGAAAGAAGGAGATGGAGTCAATACGCTGGATCAGGTGATCCAGACGGAAGAAGAGCCGCAGAAGCTGGTCTGCGTGACTGTGGATTATACCAATACCGGTACAGAAACATGGAAAGATATTATGTTCAATGGAACGATCAATATTCTGGAACCGGCTGGAGCTGAGGCAAAGATCTGGAGAGCAGATACCCAGACACCGTCAGAGAATGATGCATGGACCTACGTGGCTGTGGCCAGTCATTCTTTCAATACGGAGGTAGGACTGTATGATGTGAAAGGTGGGGAACGTTCGAATAACTATATTGATTCTCTTGCACCGGGAGAGACAGTAACGGTACATTGGGCATTTGCTGTACCAGAAGAAAAACTTGGGGAAATGTATTTTGACTTAGGAAATACCTGCAATCTAACATCTGATCTTACGGATGGATACGTGACAGACATTAGACAGCAGGCACAATAGTTACCCTGCCCATTGTAAAATATCCTTGACAACATTTGAAAACTAATGTTACCTGTCTTGCGTACTTGAAGCGAAAAAGTAGTGCTAAGCCATAGGATAAAACCTATGACTCAGCACTTTTTTAATATCGGTATTACCAAGAAATCATGCGATCGTCAACTTCAATTACAGGACAACAACAAAAATCTCTGTTATGGTGTGATAGACCGAGTTGGGGGGAGTGTCTGTTAATCTTTATTGTTTGTTCACTTCCTAAAAATTCTATGACAATATAGTTGCAATTTATTCATCTATATGTTACAATCAAAGCAAATAGATAGTCTGGCTAATTCACAATTCATTCTCGGAGCTCTGATCGAGCAAGATTCCCGAATGATTCAATTTCATACAGAACAGATGCGGGAAGAAGCTTCTTTCAGAAACTGAGGATCCATGGTAAAATAGTAAAAAACAAGTCTCTCTTTTTGTATCTGATTTGTACAGTGCAAAAGGAGAAATGATATGAAAGCAAAAACAAGAGACGATTTTCTGATGTCCCCGACAGTAGATTATTGCTTTAAAGAGTTGTTGGCGTATCCGGAAATTAGAAAAGGATTTGTAGCGGCAATTCTTAACCAGGATCCGGAAAAAATCGCAGAGACTACGCTAATGCCAACCATTCTCGGCAAAGATACAGAGAATGGGAAATATGGCATTTTGGATGTGCGAATCAAAATGAAAAGCGGCACTCAGATGGATTTGGAAATGCAGGTTGCTCCATTTAAGTTCTGGGACAATCGAGTTATTTTCTATCTAAGTAAGATGTATACGGATCAGATCAAAGAGGGGCAGAGATATGAAGATTTAAAACCGTGCATTCATGTAAGTATTCTAAATTTTAATCTGTTTTCAAAGGATCAGATATGTTTCCGTGAGATTGCGTTTTGCGATCTTACGACAAAAGAGAAGTATACAGACCTGATGGAAATTTATGTATTGGAATTGAAAAAACTTCCATTGGAACAAAAGAATGAACCGTTGGTGGTTAAGTGGATGCGGTTCCTGTCTGCAGAGAGAAGGGAGGATTTTGAAAAAATGGCGGAAGAAGATACCTATATCAATGAAGCCTACGAAGTTCTACAAAAACTCAGTGCCGATGAGCGGAAACGTCTTGAATACGAGGCGCGTCAAAAGGCTATCCTTGACTATAATTCACAGATGAGTAGTTCCAGAGAAGAAGGAATTCGGATTGGAGAAAAGCGTGGTGTTAAGAGGGGAGAAAACAGGTTGAATGAATTAAACGAATTGCTGGTAAAAGATGGACGTATAGACGACTTGAAAAAAGCAATTGTAGATGAAATATACAGGGAAAAACTGTACGAAGAATATCATTTATCACTGTAATATAACAGATCTGATTTGCAGAAAGAATCAAAACAGATGATGTCAGCGAAAAGGAGAATCTATGGTAAAAAGGAATTTTACGGGTCTATTACTTGCCGGTATATTGTTTCTGACAGGCTGTGCTTCTAAATCACTTACATATAATGCGAATCTTGGATATGATTTCAGCAAGATGGAATACAGCGAACTTGTTTTCAAAGTATATCATTCCAACACGGAGAATCACAGGTGGGAAAAGATTGCGGAAATGCCGTGCACTCCTCCAGAAAGCCACTCTGCAGATATAAGAGTGGAAGGTGCGCAGGACCGGGTAACGGTTATTCTGGAAGATAATTTCTGCGAAAAGGACGAGTACAGCGCATCTTATTTTACCAATGATGAAATGACTTACGAATTTGCTGTGGAAGGATTTGAGGGAAATCTATCGTCATATCAGATTTTTGAAATAAAGGACAGCAGTGAAGAACAGTTTTACAGATTATATCCGATAGCGAATGGAGATGGAACTATATTTACGGCGTTGAATTTGAATGAGCCATATGATGTTGACCATGTAAATCTTGATAATTTGCTGGTTACCCTGACTATTGTAAAATAAAATATCCTTGACAACCTCTGAAAACTAGTGTTAAGATAAAGTTCCTAAACCCGATAAGGGTGTGGATTTTACCAGAGAGATCTGATTTTCGCCACACAGTTGTTTTGCGAAGCAGCTGTATGGCGATTTTTTTATGTCTTTTTTCAGAACCATACTTCAAGGAGGATACAACAATGAATGATACTTTTATGAAAGAGAAGCCGGTATTTGGTCTTGTACTTTCGATGTCATTACCCATGGTGCTTTCCATGATGGTAAATGCGCTATATAACATCGTAGACAGTTATTTTGTAGCGAGAATCAGCGAAGATGCCATGACAGCACTTTCCCTGGTCTATCCGGTGCAGAACCTGATCAGTGCAACGGCCATCGGTTTTGGTGTGGGAATCAATGCGGTCATTGCCTTTTTCCTGGGAGCAGGAGATAAGAAAAAAGCGAACCAGGCGGCCACGATGGGAATGTTCTGGAGTCTGGTGCAGGGACTGACATTATCTATCGTCTGCATTTTGATTATGCCGAAATTTCTGACCTTGTTTACCGATGATGCAACAGTTATTGATTATGCTATCCGCTATTCAAGAATTGCTTTTCTCTTTGGAATGATTATTTCCAGTGGCCTTTCTTTTGAGAAAACGTTCCAGGCAGTGGGTCGGATGAAAGTATCCATGCTCAGCATGATGGCCGGATGTATTTCCAATATTGTTCTGGACCCGATTATGATTTACGGTTGGCTTGGATGCCCTGAGATGGGCGTGAAGGGGGCCGCATATGCTACTGTAATCGGACAGGTTGTATCTGCTGTATTGTTGTTTATTTTCCATATTAAATTAAATAAGGAATTTGAGCATGGAGTAAAATTCATGAAACCGAATGGCAGAATTATCAGGGAAGTCTATGCGATTGGACTCCCTGCAATTATTGCACAGGCATTAATGTCTATCATGGTATATGTGATGAATCTGATTTTGAAGTTCAGTCCGTCAGCACAGACAGCATATGGATTGTTCTATAAGGTACAGCAGTTTGTACTGTTCCTCGCCTTTGGACTTAGAGATGCAATCACACCAATTATTGCTTTTGGGTATGGAATGAGGAGTAAAAAGAGGATAAATGACGGAATCAAATACGGACTTGTTTATACGATTGTACTTATGATTGTAGGTGTGGCAATTACGGAGATTTTTCCGGGGGCTTTTGCAACTTTATTTAATGCAGGACAATCAAGAGGATATTTTGTTGGAGCAATGAGAATTATTTCCATAAGTTTTATTTTTGCAGGAATAAATGTAGCATATCAGGGAATATATCAGGCGTTGGACGGT
>OKVK01000940.1_pt1 | contig 16896 bp, 17 predicted proteins | sample 1604771 | NCBI WGS metagenome assembly OKVK01 (sample SAMN01760906, study PRJEB22395) | human gut metagenome | reverse complement strand
ATGATGACGCTGCCGCTGTCGGCCTTGAGCTGGCCGCACATGATGGATATGGTCGTGCTCTTTCCGGCGCCGTTGACGCCGAGAAATGCGAAAAGCTCGCCGCGCCGCACATGAAACGAAAGATCGCTTACGGCCTTTATGCCGCCGAAGCTTTTATTCAGATGTGATATTTCAATTATATGCTGCTCCATATAAGCTCCTATCTCTTGCCGCCTTTGCGGACAAAAACGTTTTTAAATGCAACGATCGCGCCGTACAGAACGCCGGCGACGGCCCAGATATACCACAGCGTGCCGGGCTGACCGTTGCCGCTCAGACCAAAGCTGAGGTAGAGGAAAAGCGCCGTGACAACGAGCCAGTAGGCTGTGCTTATAGCGCCGAAAACCGGGCTTTTGCGCTTGTTCTCGCGCGTATAGTCGCCCTCCTCGAGAAGCTTATCCATTGCCGCGTTGTAAACCCCTGCGCGGATAAAGGCATAGCAGCCGAACGAGGCAATAAGCAGAAGCACTGCGACGGAAATGCCGGCCCATATGTCGGGCGCTGAGAATGCTAGGGAAGCGAAGATCGGCAGGACCGAGAGTATGCACAGCGCCGTTCCGACGGCGTTCAGGCGCGAATACTGCTCACCGAATTCCTTTTTGCGCTCTTTTACCATGCCTGCAACGCCGTACTCGGTCTCAAACTCTTCTTTTTCGAGAAATTCAAACTCGGCCGATGCATGACCTGTGCGGATGAAGATGACGACTGCGGCGGCAACGATGCAGAGCATAACGCAAAGTCCGATACCGGCCGCGGCGTCCTCGCTTATGCCGAAATAAGAGGACTCGCATGCGCAGGCAAGCACGATCATGACGATCGGCGAAACGATGCACAAAAGCGTTGCAAGGGCTATCCTCGGCGCGGCTGCCTTGCGCAGCGCCAGATAATTTGACGCCTGTTCCATGCTCACGCGGCGCAGCGAGGTGCCGGCGTCGGCATCGGCGGAGGAAAACTCCTCGGTCTCAAGCTCGTCTTTTAAAAGATAGTCCGTCGTCACGCCGAATAGCCTGCTCATCCGGACGATACGCTCCATATCCGGGATCGATTGCGCGCCCTCCCATTTGGAAACGGACTGGCGCGTTACGTTGAGCTTTGACGCAAGCTCATCCTGCGACCATCCGGCCTTTTTGCGTAGATTTATGATTTTGTCTGCGAGTATCATCTTGATATCCTCCTGTCGTGTTGAATATGCTCAGAAGGTAACATTTTTTGCGGTTGCAGGCTATAAAGCCGACCGGGAAATGTGTCAACCGGCGGTTGCTGTTGGTTGCGAAAGGCGTTAATATTGCGATTTTGACACTAAAGTACAACACAAGGGCAACAAAAAGGCAAACATGCACACATTAGCAGAGCTTAGCTCTCCTTATCAAAGCTCAGGGTGCTGAGCGGATCGACGTCGGCATCATCGCGCTTGACGGGGCGGATATCGGTTATGGCCTTGCCGCGCATGCCGGACTTAATAAAGCTCATGACGGTCATGAATTCGTTGCCAAGCATGCTTATAAGCTCATCCTCGGAAAAGTCGCACATGCCGGTGGCGCTCATTGCGCTCACCCCATAGGTGAATGTCCAGACGTATTGGAAAAGGAAACGGGCTTCCTCTGCTGTAAGTCCGTAATCATTCATGGCGAACTCTATGCACAGCTTTGCCGTTTCGCCCAAAGAGTCGAATACGTCCTCAAAGCGCCGCGCCTGTGAGTTTTCGGCCATGAAAAGAAGCTGGAACAGCTTCGGCTGCTCCTTTGCGTAACGCAGCATGAGGATGCCGATGGCTTTAAACGACGGATAGTAGTCGCGCGCACGGCTGACATATTCGTCATAGCGGTGCATTGCCTCAATGCGGATGGCTTGCATGACCTCGTCCATGCTTTTGAAAACGGTGAATATCGGGCTTGACGAGCAGCCGAGCTTTTCGCCAAGCTCGCGCGCCGTGAGCGCCGCGACTCCGTCACGGCTTACGATATCGAGCGCGGCATCTATTATCTCTTCTTTTGAGAATTTGGGTTTCGGGGGCATTAAGATCTCTCCTTGAATTAAAACTGATGTTTTAAAACAAATGTTTTGTAACGAGTGTTTTAGATTATATGAGCATTGCGGCGCATTGTCAATAGCTTTGCGGTGAAAAAATGATATTTTATTAACATTTTACAATGACAATACAATAAAGAAAAGGCATGTGCCGTGTGGCACATGCCTTAAATCTGTTTTTATCAGCCGCCGAAGACGGAGAGCAGGAAGCCTGCCGCGATAGCCGAGCCGATAACGCCTGCGACGTTGGGACCCATTGCGTGCATGAGCAGGAAGTTTGTCTTGTTGTACTTTCTGCCGACGTCCTGGGAAACACGCGCGGCCATGGGGACTGCGGAAACACCGGCAGAGCCGATGAGGGGGTTGATCTTCTTGCCGGAGGCGTAGTACATGACAACGCCGCCGAGCAGACCGCCGATGGTAGAGATGGCGAATGCGCACAGACCGAGGATAATGATCTTGATCGTTGCGCCGCTCAGGAAGTTCTGAGCGACCATCGTTGCGCCGACTGAGGTCGCAAGGAAGATGGTTACGATGTTCATCAGCGCGTTCTGAGCGGTATCCGACAGACGGTCGGTCACGCCGCACTCACGGAAGAGGTTGCCGAGCATCAGGCAGCCGACCAGCGGAGCGGTCGAGGGCAGAAGCAGAATGACGAAGGTTGCGACAACGATCGGGAAGATGATCTTCTCGGCCTTGGAGACCTCACGCGCCTGCTCCATTTTCACCTCGCGCATTTCCTTTGTTGTGCAAAGCTTCATAAGAGGCGGCTGAATGAGCGGGATCAGAGCCATGTAGGAATACGCGGCGATGGCGATAGGCCCTAACAGATGCGGCGCAAGCTTTGTCGTCAGGAATATCGCGGTCGGGCCGTCTGCGCCGCCGATGATGCCGATGGAAGCGCCCTCGGGACCTGTGAAGCCCAGAGCGATAGCGCCGAGGAATGCGACGAAAACGCCGAGCTGAGCCGAAGCGCCGAGAAGCAGGCTCTTGGGGTTAGCAAGCAGCGGTCCGAAGTCGGTCATTGCGCCGACACCGAGGAAGATAAGCGAGGGATAAATGCCGGCCTTTACGCCGATGTAGAAAAAGTCGAGCAGGCCTGCGTTCGCCATGACATGTCCGTAGCTATGATAATAGGGGCTTGCCTCATCGAGGAATGCCTCCCACAGCTCGGGGTGATACAGCGCGTTCTCACCCATGCCGATGAAGTAGCTCAGGTTTGTCAGCAGGCAGCCGAAGGCTATGCCGCACAGCAGCAGGGGCTCGAACTTTTTGACTATGCCAAGGTACAGGAGCACAAAGGCAATGATTATCATGATGAGGTTTTTCCAGCCGCCGTCGGTGACGAAAAACGCGGCGAAGCCGGATTCCATCGAAAGCTTTTGGAGAGTACCCAGAATGTCCATCCGTTACCTCCTTATGCTATGACAACAAGAGGAGCACCGGTCTCGACTACTGCGCCCTTGGCCGTGACGATCTGAGCGACGGTGCCGGACTTGGTTGCGACGATCTCGTTTTCCATTTTCATGGCCTCAAGGACGATAAGCACGTCGCCCTCGTTGACCTTCTGACCCTGCGAAACATTGATCTTGAGAATGTTGCCGGGCATGGGGCTTTTTACGACCTCGCCGGCAGCAAGTGCTGCGCCGGCAGGGGGGGCAGGGGGAGCCGCTGCGACGGGAGCCGCCGCCACGGGTGCGGGAGCGGCAGGAGCATAGGCCTCGTACTCATCGACGAGCATTGCCTTGCCCTCTTCGACCTCGACCTCGTAAGTTCTGTTATTTAAAGTTACCTTATACTTCATCTTCCTTGACCTCCTTGATGGAAATAAAGCGGAGCTGGTTAATGGGCTTGCCGAGCGTGTCGGCGACGATGGCCATTATCATTGCTGCGTCACGGGGATCGGTGTCATACAGCTTCAGCTCGCCGGCAGAGCCGGGAGCTTCGGGAGCCGGTGCGGCAGGGGCGGCAGGGGCGGCAGGCGCCGCCGCCTTTGCCTTGTTTGCGCGGCTGACCATGATCTTGCCCATTATGATAACGACGACCATCAGAAGAACAAGGCCGAAGAAAACGACAAGATAGCCCAGCAGAGCCGTAAGCGCGGCGTCGCCGAAGGAAATGTTTATCAGATCACTCATCGTCTAAACCTCCTCAGGCTTCGGTAATGGTGTAGCGGACGACCTTTTCCTCTGCCTCGCGGCGCTTTTCAAAGAAGTTCTCGGCAACCTGGGGGAATGCGATGTAGCTGAGGACATCCTCTTCGCACTTGGCGGTGTCGCCGAGGTGCTCGGCGGCCTTCTCATAGGTGTCGGTCGGAAGAGTGTCGGCATAGCGGCCCTCGATGGGCTTTTCGCCGTTGAGGATCTTTGCGCGGACTTCCTCGTTGATGGGAGCCGGAGTTCTGCCGTATTCGCCGCGGCAGTAGGCCTTTATCTCTGCGCCGACGTTCTTATAGCGCTCGCCTGCGAGCACGTTCTGAACCGCCTGCGAGCCTACGAGCTGGCTTGTCGGGGTGACGAGGGGAGGATAGCCCATGTCTTTGCGCACGCGCGGAGTTTCGATGAGCGCTTCCTCAAACTTGTCCAGCGCATTCATCATCTTCAGCTGACTGAGCAGGTTCGAGAGCATGCCGCCGGGTATCTGATAGGTCAGACACTGGGTGTCGGTGGTCATGGAGATGGGGTTGAGGGTGCCGTCGGCGAGGTAATCGTTGCGGATGGGCTTGAAGAAGTTTGCCATTTCTATGAGTATCTTCTCGTCAAGCGCAACATCGTAGCCAAGCTCTTTGAGCGCATAGTAAAGCGTCTCGGTCGCAGGCTGCGAGGTGCCGCCGGAGAAGGGGGATATTGCGGTGTCGATAACGTCCGCGCCGGCCTCAATGCCCTTGAGGTAGGTCATGAACGCAAGACCGGTGGTGCAGTGCGTGTGCAGAACGACGGGCAGGTCAACGGCGTCCTTGATGCCGGAAACGAGGTCGTATGCGCTCTGCGGAGTCATGATGCCGGCCATGTCCTTTATGCAGATAGAGCTTACGCCCATCTGCTTTAGCTCCTTGACCATCTCAACAAACTTTGCCGTCGTGTGCACGGGGCTTGTCGTGTACGAAATGGTGCCGGAGGCCATTGCGCCCTGCTTTATGGTCTCTTCAACAGCGACCTTGAGGTTGTCGGTATCGTTGAGCGCGTCGAAAATGCGGATGATGTCGATGCCGTTTTTGACCGATGCGCGCACGAAGCGGCGGACGACATCGTCGGGATAGTGCTTGTAGCCGAGGATGTTCTGGCCGCGCAGAAGCATCTGAAGCTTGGTGTTGGGCATTTTTGCGCGGATCTTGCGCAGACGCTCCCACGGATCCTCGTTGAGAAAGCGCAGGCAGACGTCGAAGGTTGCACCGCCCCAGCATTCAACGGAGTAGAATCCGGCCTGATCCATCTTCTCGAGGATGGGCTCGAACTTGTCATAGGGAAGCCTTGTCGCAATAAGTGACTGGTTTGCGTCACGAAGCACGGTTTCCGTAAACTGTACTTTCTTCATTTTTTCCTCCCAGAATTCATTTTTTCGCCTGCCGCGCAGACTAATAGTTTAACATTATATATTATAATATAAAATTTCCTCAAATTCTATATTTATCTTAGGCAAAATTATAACAAAAAGCAGGCAGTTTAAACTGCCTGCTTTTAAAAATTTTTGGTTATTTTGCAGCCAAAGCCCTGTCGAGCCAGACACTTGCAACGTCCATTGCCGCCCAGAAGCCGTCCTTTTCGCTTTTCTTAACGATGCGGTCACGGGACTTGACGGAGGGATCGGTGAGCTGGAGCTGGACGGATACCTTTGTGGCAACGTCGAGATCCTTGACCTTCTTGGTGTCCATGATCTGGAGCATGATAACGTATTTGTCGGACATGCTGCCGTAATAGACTATGTTTCCTGCGCGCTGCAGGGGATGACCTTTGTATTCAAGCGGTTTGTTTGCCAAAGTAATTCCTCCTTCTTGCTTAGAAGAGATCACGGAAGTTTGCGAAGATGTCATCGTTGCCGCCGGTGTTATCGCCGGTATTGCCGCCGGTGTTGTCATCCTCGTTCTTCTTGTTCTCTTCTTCCTGCTTTTTCTGCTCTTCCTCTTCCTTCTTCTGACGCTCTTCCTCGGTCAGGGCCTGATCTTCAAGCTCCTCGCGCGTTCCGAAGATGCCGGTCGGCGAGCCGCCGTAGGATATCTTGAAGTCCTTATAGGGAAGATCGGCGTGGATGGAAGCCATGACCTTCTGCCAGATCTGCGTTGCGGGGTTGCCGTAGAAGGACATGTATTCGGGCGTATCGTATCCCGTCCAGACCGCGCAGGTGTAATACGGTGTGTATCCGCAGAACCAGCGGTCCTTGTTCGCGGTCGTTGTACCGGTCTTGCCGGCAACGGGCATGTTGCTCAGGCGCGATTCATGGCCGGTGCCGTAGGTCGCAGCGTTGTTGAGCATATAGGTCATGGTGCGCGCGGTATCCTGCGAGAAGGCCTGAATGGTCTGCGGCTGATTATCGAGGATTATCTTGCCGCTGCGGTCCTTGACCATGGAATAGGTGCGCGAATAGGTGAAAACGCCGTCGTTTGCAAGGGCGGTGTATGCCTGCGCCATCTCGCGCACGGTTATGCCGTAGCTCGGCTGACCGAGAGCCATTGCCGCATAGTCTGCGTCGGCATCGACAAGGCTCGTCACGCCGAGGCGATTGCGCAGGAAATCAAGCGCTGTCGAGGGCGTAAGCTTATCCATGATCTGCGCTGCAACTGTGTTCTTGGATTTCTGAAGCGCCGTGGCTATCGTGATGATGCCGTCATAGGTGTTAGGCGAGTTTTTCGGATACCACGAGGTGTGCGCGAGCTGAACGTGAGTGTCATCGGCATCGAGCACCAGCGTCGTGGGGCTTATCAGTCCGTATTCGACAGCCGGGCCGTAGACCGCGATAGGCTTAATGGACGATCCGGGCGGTCTTGTGGTGCCGGTGGCTCTGTTGAGTCCGTAGCTGATCTTCTTCTCGCCCGTGCCGCCGGAGAGGGCCTTGATCTCGCCTGTGTACTGGTCGATGATGACGATGCCGCTCTGAAGCTGCGACTTTGTGCCGTTTTGAGCCTTGGGAAGCTCTTCGAGATTTGTGTAGATCGCATCGACCTTCGCCTGAATGTCCTTATCGATGCAGGCATAGATCTCGTATCCTGCGTTGTGGACAAGCTGGCTTGCCGCGACGCGGCTGATGCCTTTTGCCTCGGCAAGGTCGGTGATAACGTCAGAGAGGACGACTTCTTCGTAGTAGGTATAGGTGCTGGAGCTGCTGGGTGAGTTTTCACCGCGGACAAAGTCGAGCTCCTGATTTACCGCCTCTTCATACTCCGACTTGTTGATGTAGCCCTGCTTATACATCTCGCGCAGGACGTTTTCCTGACGTTCCTTATTGTTCTCAACGCTGTAGAACGGGTCGTAATAAGTCGGCAGGTTAGTTATGCCGACAATGGATGCGGCCTCGGCAATGGTCAAGTCCTTTGCGTCCTTGCCGAAATAGGTCTGCGCCGCCGTCTGTACGCCGTAGCAGCCTTCGCCGAAATACACGGCGTTGAGATACCACTCGAGTATCTCCTGCTTATCGTATTTCTTCTCAAAGTCCAGCGCCTGGAATATCTCCAGAAGCTTTCGCTGAACGGTGATATCATCCTGCTGGGTGAGGTTCTTGATAAGCTGCTGGGTTATCGTCGAGCCGCCGAAGGTCGAGCCGCCGGTGAACATGTTAAGCGCCGCGTGCGCCGTTCGGAACCAGTCAACGCCCTTATGCGTGTAAAAGCGCTTGTCCTCGATGGCGACGAGCGCATCCTTCATGTGCTGAGGAATCTGATCCCCGTCCACCCAGATGCGGTTTTCGCTGCTGCTGACGGTCGTCAGCTTTTGATAATCTCCGTTTGCATCCTTGTAATAGATAATGCTGGACTGATTGAGCGTGAAATCGTTAAGATCCAGATCGAGGCTCGGCGTGATGCAGGTCTTTACATAGAATGCAAAGATGCACACGAAGATAAGCCCCGTCACGACGCCGATGAGCAGGATCGTTCCGATTATGCCCAAAATGCGGCCGGCCTTGCCGCTGCGTTTTTCGGTGCCGGGCTCCTTGGCAATATCCATTGGGTAACACCTCCTTGCGAGTGTTATGTGTCAAATCGTTATGAGCCGAGTAAAATATTCAATAGGCGCAATAATCTAATTTTATCTGAATTATCATTATATCATGTTATGTCAAGTAAGCGTGGATAATTTGTAAAGATTTCTCCGGCGCAGGTATTTGTTTTTGACGTATATGGAGATAATAAGATGAAAGGAGCGTGAAACAAAATGAAAAATACATTTAAAAAGCTGCTGCTGTGTTTTCTCGCCGCGGCGGCGGTGATAACGGGCAGTGCGGCGGTGAAAAGCGTGGGCAATGCCGAAAACAGCGGCGAGCCGGACAAAAACGTAAGCCTTGCGGCAGCAGCAAAGCAGGGTTACTGTCTGCGCGATTGGCAGGGCTATATCGCCGTTTTTGAGGACGGGCGGCAGACACCGAAGACCGTGACAGATATTCCGACAGAAACGCTGAACAATGTTGACCGCGAAAAGCTCAAAACCGGCATCGAGGCCGGCACGCGCGAGGAGCTTCTGTCGCTGCTGGAGGATCTGAGCTCATAAGCTGACAAGAGACGGACACTAATACTTGATTTATGAGCCTGTGTAGGGTAGAATAAGGACACAACAACACAGGAGGAAACAAACATGAGCAAAGAATTCGGCAATGATTTCATGACTATAATAGATGATGACGGCAACGAGTTTAACCTTGAGCTGCTCGATACTATCGACTACAACGGCGAGACGTTTTCCGCATTTCTCCCGGCGGATATGGACGAGGATGATCCCGATTACGGCCTTATCCTCCTGAGTGTCACCGAGGACGAAAACGGCGACGAGCTGTTTGAATCCATCGACGATGAGGAGAAGCTTGAAGAGGTTCACAATATGTTTATAACCATCTTCGAGGCCGAGGAAGGCGACGAGGAGTAAGACGAAAAAGCCTTCTCATATGTTCCGCAAAAGCGGAATATGATTTAAATGCTTAAGCTGATGAGAGTCGAACGCGTATCGGTTTTGACGGGCAGACTTCCGCCCATGCTGCGTTAAAGCTCTTGACAATACGGCAGTATTCTCTTCAAGCTTTGCCTTGCCTGAACAAAAATCTGCTCCGGCAAAACTGCAAGGCACCTGTCAGATGTGCTTTTCGAGATATTTTCGGCTTTCTTTGGCGCAGGTGGGCCGGCGCCCATCAAGACAAAAAAGGCAAAAATAGCCGAAAGGGTGCGCTGACAGGCGATATGGATTCGGCTCTCGTCAGCTCAAGAAAATTGGAGGTGAAAGCAATGCCATTTGAAATGACGATGACAATGTTCTGGCTGATCGCCATGGTGTTTTTCCTCGTTGTCGAGGCGGTAACGGTGGGACTTGTGTGCATCTGGTTTGCGGCAGGCTCGCTTGTTGCGCTGCTGTGCGCCATGTTCGATGCGCCCGTGTGGCTTCAGATCGTTGTGTTTCTCATCGTGTCGGCGGTGACATTGTATTACACAAGACCGCTGGTGAAGAAGTATGTCAACAATAAGGTCGAGCCGACAAATGCCGATATCGTTATCGGCAAGGAGTGCCGCGTGATCGAAACGATCGACAATATCGCAGGAACCGGCGCCGTTTATGTTGACGGGAAAACATGGACGGCACGCAGCGCCGACGATAACGAGACTATCCCCGAGGGAACGCTTGTAACGGCACGGCAGATAGACGGAGTCAAGCTCATAGTTTCGGCTATGGAAAAAGAAACAATAAAATAAATTTTAAGGAGACAGCAAATGCAATATGTTATTTACGTACTGATACTTCTTGCACTCATCATCATTGTAAGAAATATCCGCGTCGTCCAGCAGAGCAAGGTCATGATAATCGAGCGCCTTGGCAAATATCAGGCCACCTGGGGCACCGGCATTCATGTCAAGATCCCCTTCTTTGAAAGAGTCGCAAAGACCATCTCCCTCAAGGAGCAGGTCGCGGACTTTCCGCCCCAGCCCGTTATCACCAAGGATAACGTAACCATGCAGATCGACACCGTTATCTACTTCCAGATAACCGATCCCAAGCTTTACACATACGGCATCGAGCATCCCATGGTCGCTATCGAGAACCTGTCGGCAACCACGCTGCGTAATATCATCGGCGATCTCGAGCTTGACCAGTGCCTTACCAGCCGCGATCTTATAAACGGCAAAATGCGCACCATCCTTGACGAGGCTACCGACCCCTGGGGCATCAAGGTAAACCGCGTTGAGCTTAAAAACATCCTGCCGCCCAGAGAGATCCAGTCGGCGATGGAAAAGCAGATGAAGGCAGAACGTGAACGCCGTGAAGCCATTCTTCGCGCCGAAGGCGAAAAGCGTGCTGCGATCCTCGAGGCCGAGGGCGAGAAGGAGTCGGCTATCCTGCGCGCAGACGCAAAGAAGCAGCAGCAGATCCTTGAGGCCGAAGGCGAAGCCGAGGCTATTCTCAAGGTTCAGACCGCTACTGCCGAAGGTATCCGCCTTATAAACGAGTCCATGCCGAGCGACGCCGTGCTGAAGATCAAGGCTCTCGAGGCATTTGCCGCCGCTGCCAACGGCAAGGCGACCAAGATTATCATCCCCAGCGAGATCCAGGGTATTGCGGGCCTGGCCGAGGGTGTTGTTCAATCGATCAAGGACGTTCCGGCAGACAAGGCAGAGTAAGAAAAAGTTTAATAAAAGACCCGACGGGGCTCCGCCGGGTCTTTTTGAGGTATATTATGATCAAAGTAGCACAGTTTATGAAAAACCACGGCATGGATGCCGAGCGCATTGACCTTGCCGAATACACAAAAGCCTTTGCCGGCGCGATGCGCTCTGGGCTTGACGCTTTTCAGAAGGAAATGCCGATGCTGCCGACGTATCTGTACTCTTCCGGCAAGCTCCAAAAGGGCGGCAAGGCCGTAGTCATTGACGCCGGAGGCACGAATTTCCGCACGGCCGCCGTAGGCTTTGACGGCAAAAAAGCCGTTATCGAATCGCTTGACAAGCGCCCCATGCCCGGAGCGGACGAGTCTGCGGAATGGAGTGAGTTCATCGCCTGCGTTGCCGACTGCGTGCAGCCGCTTCTTAAGCAGGCGCAGGATATCGGCTTCTGCTTTTCATATCCGATCGAGATCACGCCCGAGTGTGACGGTAAGGTGCTCGGATTGACAAAGCAGGTGGATATCAAAGGTGCTGTCGGTTCGTATCTCGGCGCGGCTCTGCGCGCGGAGCTTGAAGCTCGAGGCGAGCACCCGGGCAGAATAGTCGTTTTGAATGATACCCCGGCTACGCTGCTTGCCGGCAAGGCACTCGCCAAGGGCGGCTATGACGGCTATATCGGCCTCGTTTCAGGAACCGGCTGCAACACATGCTGTGAGATGGAATGCGGCAGGATAGGGAAGCTCAGTATGCCCGGCGGCAGGAAGATGCTCGTCAATCTCGAAAGCGGCTCTTTTGCCGGATTTGCGCGCGGCGACGCAGACCTTGCAATGGACGCCGACCTGCCAGACACCGGCGAGTATGTTGCCGAAAAGATGATATCAGGGCGCTATCTCGGACAGGTGTGCATGTATACGCTGAAAATGGCCGCCGCCGAGGGGCTTTTCTCGGAGCGCGCATCCGAGATAATCGAGAAAATGACCGAGGTCGTGACCCCGACTATCGACAAGTGGGGCAGCGGTCGCTTTCCTAAGGGATTCAACAGCGAGGATAGGGTCAATCTGGTTTACATAATCAATGAAATTTTCGAGCGCTCGGCCAGATGCATTGCAAGCATGCTCTGCGGCATACTCGAGGTCACGGGAGCGGGCGAGGCGCGCCCTGTGTGCATCGCGGTGGACGGCTCGCTGTATTCCGAGAGCAAGCTCCTGCGGCCCGAGCTTGAACGCTTCATGGATGTGTACGCCGGAGAGATCATGGGCAGACGCTATGAATTCGTAAACGCCGAAAATATGAGCCTTATCGGAACCGCCGCGGCGGTTTTGCTGAAAAAAACTATGAAACACGCATTTAGAAAAATCATACCGCTGCTGCTGACGCTGTGCATTGCCCTGTCGGGCTGCGCCGCGCAGGAAGCGGAGAAAAAGGACAGCTCAAAGCTTCAAATTGTCTGCACAAATTTCCCGGCCTATGACTTTGCACGCGAAATGGCAGGGGACAGGGCGCAGATAAAGCTTTTGATAAAGCCCGGCGCGGAGGTGCACTCGTACGAGCCTGCGCCAAAGGAGATCGTTGCAATACAGGAAAGCGATCTGTTTATCTGCAACGGCGGCGAGTCCGAAGCCTGGGTCGAGTCGCTCGTGTCCGACGATGTAAACGTTCTGCGCATGATGGACTGCGTTGAGACCGTTGCCGAGAGCAGCGAGGGCATATACGCTTCCGACCACGACCACGAGGGCGAGCACGACCATGATGCCGACCATGACCATGAGCACGAGGAAGAGGAGCTTGACGAGCATGTGTGGACAACGCCAGGCAACGCGGCGAAGATCTGCTATGCCCTGTGCGATAAGCTCTGTGAGCTTGACCCGGATAACGCAAACGAATACATGCTCAATTACGAGGTCTATAATGCAAAGCTCATGGAGCTTGATATAGACATACGCACGAACGTCATGAACGGAGTGCGCAAAACGCTTGTTTTTGCCGACAGATTCCCGATGCGGTACTTCACGCGCGAGTACGGCCTGACGTATTACGCTGCCTACCCCGGCTGCGCGTCGCAGACCGAGCCGTCGGCCAAGACGGTGGCGTTCCTCATCGACCATGTGCGCGAGGAGAACATACCGGCGGTGCTGTACATGGAGTTTTCAAACGAAAAGATGGCAGATGTTATCTGCGAGGATACCGGCTGCAAAAAGCTGCCGTTTTACTCGGCGCACAGCATCACCGCGCAGCAGTTTGAGGACGGGGTGACTTACCTTGACCTCATGCGCATGAATATAGAAACCCTGAAGGAGGCGCTTTACTGATATGGCACAGATAATATGCCGCGACCTGAGCTTTGCCTATGACGGTGAAACGGTGCTCAGTGACATTAACTTTTCGCTCGATGCAGGCTCGTATCTGTGCATCGTCGGCGAAAACGGCTCGGGCAAGAGCACACTCATGCGCGGACTTCTCGGGCTGAAAACGCCTTCGACCGGCACAATAACGTTCAATGATCTTAAGCCGACTGAGATCGGATATCTTCCGCAGCAGACGCAGATCCAGCGCGATTTTCCGGCGTCTGTGCGCGAGGTGGTGCTTTCGGGCAGACTCAATTCAATGCACGGCAGGCTGTTTTATAACGCAGCCGACAAAGCCGCCGCTGCCGAGAATATGGAACGGCTCGGCATCGACGATATAGCAGACCGCTGCTATCTTGAGCTGTCCGGCGGACAGCAGCAGCGCGTCCTGCTTGCGCGTGCAATGTGCGCAACAAAAAAGCTTCTGCTGCTCGATGAGCCGGTGACTGGCCTTGACCCTGTTGCGGCAAACGAGATGTATAACCTCATAAAGCTTGTCAACCTCTGCGATAACACGAGCGTCATCATGATATCGCACGATATCCACGCCGCGGTGCGGTATGCAACGCATATTCTGCACCTCGGACACAGCCAGCTTTTCTTCGGCACGACCGCGCAGTACCGCGAAAGCGATCTCGCGCGCAGATTTGTGGGAGGTGAGAGAGCATGATAGAGCTTATTAAGGAGATGTTCTCTTATCACTTCATGGTAAGAGCCGTAGTAGTCGGCGTGCTCGTTTCGCTGTGCGCGGCGCTGCTTGGCGTATCGCTCGTGCTCAAGCGCTATTCCATGATCGGCGACGGCCTGTCGCACGTCGGCTTCGGCGCGCTGGCAATAGCGGCAGCGGTGAATGTCGCGCCGTTGTACCTTGCCGTTCCTGTCGTTATCGCGGCGGCGTTCCTGCTGCTGAGGATAAATCAGAACAGCAAGATAAAGGGCGATGCGGCTATCGCGCTGATATCCTCGTCGGCGCTGGCGATAGGCGTTGTGACCGTCTCGCTCACAACGGGCATGAACACCGACGTTTCAAACTACATGTTCGGCAGCATCCTCTCGCTAAGCCATGCCGACGCGGTGCTGAGCATAGTGCTATCCGCCGTTGTGCTTTTGATGTTCGTTCTGCTGTATCCGCGCATATTCGCCGTCACCTTTGACGAGACCTTTGCGCGTGCAACGGGAACAAAGGCGCAGCTTATAAACAGCGTCATAGCCGTACTGACTGCCGTGACGGTGGTCATCGGTATGCGCATGATGGGCGCGCTGCTCATATCGAGCCTGATAATTTTCCCGGCGCTGACGGCGATGCGTATCTGCCGCAGCTTTAAGGGTGTAGTTATTTGCTCGGCCGCGGTTTCCGTCGTGTGCTTCGTGATCGGAATGGCTGCATCTTATGCATTCGAGCTGCCGTCCGGCGCGGCGATAGTGATAGTCAATATAATCGCGTTTGCGGCATTTTCTTTTGCAGCTTTACTAAAAAAGAGAGCATAAAACTGTACAAAGCACATAAAAGCCGGCTCCGAACACCAAATTCGGGGTCGATTTTTTATGCAAAAATTCATGAAAACGGTGAATATTCGCGCAATAATGAATATTATTCATTAAAAACGGCTGTTTAACGAAAAATTACGAATATTTTTTCAAAAAAGTGTTGACAACAGTGAATAAACATGCTAATATAGGCAACGTCGTAAGGAACGACACAAAAAACAGTTTAAAATTTTTTGAGAGGTATAGAAAATGAAAAAGTTTATCGCACTTATGCTAGCGATGGTCATGGTGTTCGCACTGTGCGCCTGCGGCAACGACAGCAAAAACGACACCGACGCCGATGCGAAAGATTATTCTTCCATGACTCTTGACGAGCTCAAGGCAGAGCTCAAAACCGTCAACGAAGGCAAGCTCACCGTAGCTACCAGCCCCGACTTTGCTCCCTACGAGTTCTACTCCCTCGATGCCGACGGCAACGCGACCCTCGCAGGCTTCGATATCGCATTTGCTCAGTACATAGCAGATAAGCTCGGCCTCGAGCTGAACATCGTCCCCATGGACTTCGACGGCACCCTCGCAGAGCTTCAGGCAAAGAACGTTGATATCGGTATGGCCGGTTACTCCCCCGACCCCAAGCGTGAGAGCATCATGAACTTTACCAAGATCTACTACAATGGCGGCCAGTCCTTCGTAACCTCCAAGGCAAAGGCTGACGAGATCACCTCCCTCGAAGTTGCAAACAACGCAAAGTACAAAATCGGCGCACAGACCGGTTCTATCCAGATGGATCTGGCAGAGGCAAACACCCCCGACGCTGACAACATCGGCCTGACCAAGGTTCCCGACATCATCGCAGAGGTCGTCTCCGGCAAGCTCGACGGCGCATTCATGGAGACCATCGTAGCAAAGGCATACCAGGCACAGTACGAAGATCTGGTCATCGTATGCGACGTACCTTACGAGCAGGAAGGCTCCGCAATCGGCGTCAACAAGGATAACGAAGTTCTGCTCGCAGCAATGAACCTCATCATCGACGAGGCGATCAATGACGGCAGCCTCCAGAAGTTCGTTGACGAAGCAGGCATCCTCGCAGTCGGCGACAAGTACGAAGGTCTGCTCGACGACGCAGGTCATGTTCCCGAAGCCGACGACACGGCAGCAGATACCGCAGCATAACGATAACAATAACGAAATGTCTCCCCGGAGAATCTCCAGGGAGAATTTCCCGTATTCACGATAGTTTGAAAGGAGAAAGACGATGTTCTTTACTCAGGAGGGTTTTGCACTGACATGGGATTACAGGCAGCTGTTTATAGACGGCCTTGTCTGCACCGTGTCCCTGTCCGCGCTGACCGTTATATTCGGATTCACCCTTGCGCTTGTGCTGGCGGTGATGCGCCTGAGCAATTGGCATCCCTTCAGCTTCCTTGCGCTCGATAAAAACGGGCACCTGCGCGAGGAGGGCTTCCTCGCCGCTCTCGGCCGCTTCAACCCGGTGTCCTTTATCGCAAGCATTTATGTTGAGCTGTTCCGCGCAACGCCTATGCTTGTTCAGCTCTTCATTATATATTATGTAGTGTTCGCAGATATAGATATTCCGTCGTTCAAGCTGTTCGGAACTATCCGCTTTGAGCGTTTCGTTCCCGGTGTTGTTGCACTGAGCCTGAACTCGGCGGCGTACCTCAGCGAGATCATCCGCTCCGGCATCCAGAGCATCGACGGCGGCCAGACCGAAGCTGCGCGCTCCCTGGGTCTTACCCAGACGCAGAATATGCGCTTTATCATCCTGCCGCAGGCAATCAAGAACATTCTCCCGGCTATCGCAAACGAATTTGTCACGATAATTAAGGAGTCCTCCATCTGCTACACCATCGGCGTGGGCGAAATTATGTATGCGGTCGCATCCATCAAGGGCGCAACGTTCCGCATAGCCGAGCCGCTTGTCGTTGCAACGGCTGTCTACTTCTGCCTGACATTCCCCACCTCCAAGATAATCGAACACTTTGAAAGGAAGATGAGCGTCGGTGACAAACGATAAAATAATCCAGGTAAAAGACCTGAAGAAATACTATAAAAAGGGCGTTATCAAGGCGCTCGACGGCGTTTCGGTCGATATAAACCGCGGCGACGTTATGGTCGTCATCGGCCCGTCCGGCTCCGGCAAATCGACGCTTCTGCGTTCGCTGAACCTGCTTGAGGAGCCGACTG
>OKVK01000939.1_pt1 | contig 16908 bp, 15 predicted proteins | sample 1604771 | NCBI WGS metagenome assembly OKVK01 (sample SAMN01760906, study PRJEB22395) | human gut metagenome | reverse complement strand
CAAGGTCGGCGAGGACGCCTTTGGCCGTCTGCTGTGCCAGACCCTTGCGGACGCCGGCATCGACCTGAGCGGCGTCATCCGCGCGGAGGACTGCTTCACGACAATGGCTTTCGTCACCCTGGATGAAACGGGCAACCGCCATTTCAGTTTTGCGCGTAAGCCCGGTGCGGATATCTGCCTGCGGTCGGATGAGGTCAATGAAGCTCTGATCCGGGATTGCAGGGTGTTCCATTTCGGCACCCTGTCCATGACGGACGATCCGGCCCGGGAAGCTACCCGGTATGCGATCCGCCTGGCAAAGGCGCAGGGCAAGGTGATTTCACTGGATCCCAACCTGCGCAAGCCGCTGTGGCCCAGTGAGGCTGCGGCGAAGGAAGCGATCGAATGGAGCCTGCATCAGGCAGATGTGGTGAAGATCAGTGATGAGGAGATCGACTTCCTGTGGGGCATTTCCCCGGAGGAGGGCGCGCAGAAGCTGCTTCGCGAATACGGTGTGTCCCTGGTATATGCGACGCAGGGTCCAAAGGGCTGCCATGCAGCGAACAAGTTGGGCTGCGTCACCGTGGAAACGCCCAAGGGCATCCATGCGGTGGATACCACCGGTGCGGGCGATATCTTCGGCGGCAGCGCCATGAGCCAGTTGCTGAAGACCGGCAAGCATCCTGGTGAGCTGATCGCGGAGGAGCTGAAGGACATTGTCCGGTTTGCCTGCTGTGCTGCGAGCCTGTCCACCCAGAAGCAGGGCGGCATTTCCAGCGTACCGGAGGAAGCGGAAGTGCGTGCTCTGGTGAATACAATGGCATAATCGCAGAAGCCCCAACCGGGAACCTGCATGTATGGGGCTCATCCGCAAGGACGGGCCCCTTTTGCATATCAATCAGTAAAGGAGCGTTGGCATATGAGCAAGCAGGAAATCTTCTACACATCCCCCAATGGTGCGGGCGGCGATATCATTCCCTTTTATGATAATGGGGAGTACCGGCTGTTCTTCTTGGGCAAGGGCTGGACCTGCGTCAGCACAAAGGATCATCTGCACTTTCACGATGAATACAAAACCGGTATCTATGGCGGTACGGGCTCCGTGCTGAAGGTGGACGGCGTGTACCACATGTTCTACTGCAAGTTTACCTTCCACCCCTACATGCGCCAGTATGTCTGCCATGCCACCAGCGAGGATATGGTCAATTGGGTGGAGCATCCTGCGGAGACCTTCCAGCCGGATGATGTGATCTACGAAATGAGCGACTGGCGCGATCCCCACGTCATCTGGAACGAAGAGGAGCAGTGCTGGTGGATGCTGCTGGCGGCCCAGGCCAAGGGCAAGACGATGCGCAAAGGCTGTGTGGGTCTGTGTACCTCCAGGGACTTGACACACTGGGAGATCCAGCAGCCGCTCTATGCACCGCAAACCAACCAGAGCGCCAGCGAATGCCCGGACATCTTCCGGTGGGGAGATTGGTGGTATCTGACCTACTCAGTGTACACTGATCGGTTTGTGACGCTCTACCGCAAGCCTCGCTCTCCCCGCGGGCCCTGGATCACCCCGGATGTGGATACCTTCGACACCCGCTGCTTCTATGCCGCCAAGCACGCCACTGATGGTGCGGAACATCTGATGTACGGCTGGAATCCCACGCGCGAAAAGAACCTGTGGGATTTCAATCCCCAGAAGTACCCCGGGCAGGATTACAACACCTGGGACTGGGGCGGAACGATGATTGCCCATAAGCTGATCCAACAGGAAAACGGCGACCTGTCCGTTACTGTGCCTGAAGCAGTGGATGCAGCCTTCACCGAGCCTGTCGGGCTGAAAATGACTCCCTTGAACGGCAGTTGGCAGCTGGGTGCAGACGAAGCCGAGGTGGATTCCCCTTATGGCTATGCCAGCCTGCTGATGAACCGGGTGTCGGAGTGCTGCAAGCTGGAAATGACGGTCCGCTTTGATAAAGCGCCCCGGGAATTCGGTGTGGCGCTGCAGGTGGATCAGGACTTTGCAATGGGTTACTATCTGAACTTCGAGCCTAAGCGGAACCGCGTGCAGTATAAGACTGGCCTGAGAATGTACGAGGACGGCGGCAAAATGTTCCCCTACGAAGTGGAGCAGGAGCGGCCTATCAAATGGGAAGCAGGCCGTGATTATAAGGTCCGTATCTTTGTGCAGGGGTCGATTCTGCTGCTGTATGTGGACGATCAGATTGCCTTGGGCACCCGTATGCTGGACAGGAGCGGCAAGCAATTCGGCCTGTTTGTGTCCGACGGCAGCGCATCCTTTAAGCAGATCCGTCTGTGGGAATGATCAGGAGGGAATATCATGGCACAGATGCATTGTAATTTTTTCTCCTACTCTCTGGGCTACCCGGTAGATATTGAGGTGACGCTGCCGTCTTTCACGTCCTGCAACCTGCATTTGCCCCACACCCACGCGCTGCCGGGAAAATTCCCGGTGCTGTATCTGCTGCATGGGCATGGCAATGACTATCAGGCATGGCTGCGCTACACCAGCGCAGAGCGCTATGCGGAGGAATACCGCATGGCTGTGGTGACCTTCTCCTGCCACAACAAGGCCTACCAGAACGCTCCTCTGGGGGAGAATTTCTATGACTTCCTCAACGAGGAGCTGCCGGAGTTTGTGGAAAACTACTTCCCCGTTTCCGACAAATCTGAGGAGCGCTACATTGCGGGCCTGTCTATGGGTGGATACGGCGCGCTGCTGCACGGGCTGACCAATCCCGGCAAATATCGTGCCATCGGCGCATTTTCTCCCGGTATCCCGGCAGAAAATGCAGATCCTGATCTGAACAGGATCGCCCGGTTCAATCTGTTTGATGTAACCTGCAAGGCGCTGGCTTCCGGGGAAAAACTGCCGGATCTGTTCATGTGCATCGGCGATGGGGATTTCCTCTACGAGCGGGTGACAAGCTACCGCAAGGCCTTCCTGGACGGGTGGACGGCATCCCGCTGCCGGTATGATGACGTTCCCGGCTATGAACATGAATTTGCCTTCTGGGATAAGGAACTGGTGGAATTCCTGGAGTGGATCCGCCGGGAGGATGCGTACAGCAAAATGGGCAAGAACAAGGTGTAAGGCAATACCGCACAAATGAGTTGGTGCGGTGGCGAATGCATTTTTCGTCAGATGCAATTGCAGATTTTGAAGGTTTACTGGCGGTAAATCGAGAAGTCTGCAAGCAGCAGATGGCGGAAAAGGCATCACCAACGCTGCCAACGAATTGTGCAGTATTGCCGTAAAAATATGAACCGCTGCTTATGCCTCAGCGGCACAGGCAGCGGTTCTTACGATACGGTTCAGAAGACTTCAATGCGGGAGTTAAGCTTGATGGTTCGTTTGGTTGCGTCAGGATTCTGCATACGGTCAAACAGCAGCATACACAGGGAGGATGCGATCTGCTTGCGGCTAACGTTGACCGCTACGAGCATTTTTTCGTTAATAACCAGATCATGGGTGGTCTCAAACACTACAAGCCCGGAGTTTTCCGGCAGCGTGATTTGCTCATCCCGGACGGCATTCATCAGCTGAATGGCGATCATGGCATTGGCACAGACGAACACCTCGGGAATATCCAGCGAACGAAGTGCTCGTCGGTAGGAGTCCGGCTGGTGCATCAATTTGTCCGAAGTGAGGATGGAGTGCTTTTCATGGCTGCTCAGTCGGAAATCGGCCAGTGCAAGGCGGAAATAGTCATATCGGTTGCGGAAACCGGCACAGTGGTCAGGATCTCCAACAAAGCCAAACCGGGTATATCCTTTCTGGTAGAGCGTTTCAATAGCAACATACAGCCCTCGCTCCCCCTGCAGGACAATATCAAAGGGGATTTCGATGTCATCGGTGTCAATGGCGCAGTCAAAGAATACACAGGGCTTGCCGCATTCCACGATCCTCCGGACATAGTCGTGATCCAGCAGCTCCAGACCGATTACGCCGTCTGCCGACTGCAGCAGGGAAGGAATTACACCACGCCGGATTTCCTCGGGGGACATATACTGCATGGTGATCGTGGCGCCCCGGGCTCTGGCAAGATGCTGCAGCTGTAGGTTCAGCGGCCCGAAGAAGGGGCTGATCAGCTGGTGATCCTTGCAGATCAGAAGGATGGTGGAAGGTTCCGTGGGCTGCAGCCGCGTCACATGGGAGCCCATCATCTTATAATTCATTCGGACGGCCTGATCCAGCACGCGCTGGCGGGTTTCATTGGTAATGCCGGCACTGCCGTTCAGGGCTTTGGATACCGTATTGCGGGACAAGCCTAAAGCATTGGCGATGTCGGCAATGCTGACTCTGTTGGACATCGTGAAAGCAACCGCCTTTCTTCTCATTGGAAGGAAAAAGAAAAACCGGAAGAGCATATCAAGTATACCATTTGCAACGATTGATTGTCAAATGTAACGCGGATGCAATATTATTGAGTACATTTGCCCCATGTACAGTGCAGAAAGAAAGCCATGGAGGGGATATGGTGGAACAGTGGCGGCCAATCAAACAGAAGTTTGATGAAATGTATGAAAGGTTCATTGAACATATTGAGCAGCGGGGTGTTGAGATCCCGGACAGTGGGATTCTGGCTGGTCCGGTTTGCCCCGTCAGGCCGATGATCGAGGCTGGTCAGATCCGTTGGCGGGACATGGGGTGGGACAACGCCCATTTCCCGTTGGATTATCGTCTGTTGATGCAGAAGGGCATTCCTGGGATCATCGCATGTGCCAGCGAACCACACCAGGACTTGACACCCACGCAGCAGATGTACCGGGCGCTGATTGCCGATTGCTGGATCAGAATTCGGGAATATGTCCGCCAGCATGGGGAGGCTGCACTGTCCAGGGCGGCAGAGAGGCCTGCGGAGGCTGATCGATTGAAGCGAATGGCCTTCAACTGCCTGGAGCTGACCAGCCATGCCCCGGAAACCTTTGAGCAGGGGTTGCAGCTGTTCTGGTTCATCTGGAGGCTGAGAAGCAACTTTACCTCCTGTATCGGGCGCATGGATGTGCATCTGCAATCGTTGTATGAGCGGGATGTGCCGCAACGGATCAGCCGGGAAGAAGCGTTGGCGCTGCTGTGCGAGCTGTGGGAGAAGCTCAATGCGGTGTACGCAGGCGATACGCTGATGAATCTGATGCTTGGTGGTGTGAATGCAGAAGGAAAGGATGTGTCCAGCGACCTGTCGGTGCTGATCATGGAAGCGACGATGCGGGTTGCCAGGCCGGAACCACATATCAACGTGCGCATCCATGCAAACAGCCGGGCGGACTTCCTGGATGCAGCAGCCCGGCTGATCGCCATGGGCCAGGGGCAGGGTGTGCTTTATTATGACGAGAACATCATCCCAAACCTGGTTGCCAGAGGGGTGCCGCTGGAATATGCCCGGCAGTATGCCAATGACGGCTGCACGGAAATCACCTTTGACGGCCTCAGCGGCATCTGGTTCTGGCAGATGGAGTCTGTCAAGAGCCTTGAACTGGCGCTGTTCCGCGGCCAGGAGAACCCCAGTACGCCCTTCAACCCCTATACGAAATGGGCACATTTCCAGAAACCAAGCGTGTACCGCACACGCCTGACGCTCGGCCATGACAGCGGCGATTTTGCCCGGATGACCAGCTTTGACGAGGTATATGCAGCTTTCCTGGATCAATACGGTTATCAGATCGACCGCTATATGGATGTACTGGCCCGGGAAGTTCTGAAGAATGCGGCGGAGGATGTGTTTCACACATCTCCCATCGTGGCGGGCTTGAATGAGATAACCCTTGATACCGGCGTGGATCCCATGCGGGGCGGCTGGGCGGTAGAGAATTATCAGCTGCTGTCAGGCTCCATTCCTACGCTGGCGGATGCTCTGTATGCTATTCGGGAGGGCGTTTTTGAACGCGGTCTGTGCACGATGAAAGAACTGATCCATGCGCTGAGCGTGGATTTTGAGGGTTTTGAAGACCTTCGCCTTGCTTTGAAGAAGCTGCCAAAGTTCGGCAATGATGTCGATGCGGTGGATCAGCTGGCAGCAGACCTAGCAGCTTTCTTCTGCGACCGTGTGGAAAACTATCCTACGCCGCTGGGCGTCAAGCCTCTGCCGGGCATCTACAACATTGATTTCAACACTTTCGCAGGGTCTGTCGGCGCTACGCCGGACGGCCGCAAGGGCGGAGATCTGATTTGCGAACACTATTCACCTACGCCGGGCAATGCGAAAAACGGGCCGACTGCTGTCATTCAGTCGGCCGCGAAGGCAGATCTGAAGCGGGGTTGTGCGTCCTCACCCTTGTATCTGGTGCTTCCCCGGGGCCTTGGTGCGGTGGACGCCAAACTGATCCGGCAGATGATGAAGGGCTGCGGTGAAGCCGGTTTGCCGGTGGTCAGCATCTCCATCTATGACAAAAGCGTGCTGGAGGACGCCCTGCTTCACCCGGATAAGCATGAAGACCTGGTCGTAAGGGTGTGGGGCTTCAATGCGCGCTTCATTGATCTGGATGAAGGCCTGAAACGTCATGTAATGAGCCGCATCCTGTAAGGAGGAAGATATCATGGGCCTTGTGATGGATGTTCAGCGTTTTTCGCTGCACGACGGGCCTGGCATCCGGACAACTGCCTTTCTGATGGGCTGCAACCTGCGCTGCCGGTGGTGTCATAATCCGGAAAGCTGGCTCATGACCCAGAGGATGCTATTCTACGGGAATCGATGCAGACAATGCGGAAACTGTGTGCCATTGTGCCCCAAGGGGGCGCATTGCTTTGATGCTCAGGGACATCATATCAACCTGCAGCTCTGCATAGGCTGCGAAAAGCTGGAGCAGTGTGCATCGTGCTGTCCCGTGGAAGCCATGATGGTATGCGGGCGTGAATATACACCGGAGGAGCTTGTCAGCCTGCTGGCCAGGGATCGCATCTTCTACGGAGAGGATGGCGGTGTAACCTTTTCCGGCGGTGAAGCGATGCTGCAGGAGGAATTTCTGCTACATTGCCTGATGCTCTGTAAGGCGCAAGGATTGCACATCTGCGTGGATACAGCTGCAAATGTTTCCCAGGACAGCATCCGGCGCATTGCTGCGTTATGCGATCTTTTCCTGATTGACCTGAAGGCGATGGACGAAGCGCGTCATCAGCGGCTGTGTGGTACGGACAACCGGCAGATTCTGAAGAATATTCGACTTTTGGGGGAAATGGGGAAACCAATCTGGATACGGATTCCGCTGGTGCAAAGTGAAAACACGCAGCCAGAGGAACTGCATTCAATGGTGGATTTCCTCATGGAGATACCCACTGTCCAGCAGGTGGATCTGTTTCCTGTCATGAATCATGCGCAGGATAAGTATCGGGCGCTCAACCTCGAAGATGAACGCTTCAACGAAGGAACCGATGGGCATCTGTTGGTTGAAAATGCACGGCTGACACTGCAGCAAAGAAGCGACAGAAGACTGAATGTGCGCAGCTTGCTATAATCAGGGAGAGCCGGCCCGAGCTGTGTTATATCATGCATATCAGCACCGCCTAGTTGATCTTTGGAATCATGCTGATCAGGGAAGCAAAGACCTAAAAATTTTTCGACGCGTAATATCATAGGCTTGATACTGTTCCCGCTTTGCGGTCATCAATTCGCGGATATAATCTTCCATGAATTGAAAATCAGGTTCCCCATCATCAGTCACAGGAAGCATGACTCGCATCTTTTTAATACGGATGTCGTTTATTTCGCGGTTGAAATTGAAATTTGAGCCTTGCTGCTCCAAAACTGTAATCAGGAACAAGTAAATATACTCATTTGCTTCTTTACATTCAAGACTCGTAATATGGTCGCTCGCCACAAACGCAAATGGCTCATAGAACGCGGTACCAACACTTCCGCTATTGGCAAGGCTGATGCAATTCTTAAACACTCGCGTTCCCTCAGTTGCTTCTATGTAATCATCGACACCATTATTATTGGCAGTGGAGGACACATAGGGCACTATACCCGGAATGTGGTCTGCATTTTTTAATCGTTTTCCTCGCTGGATATTCTGAAATATTTCAGGGACAGCAAAATCCTTCCAGTCTCGTTCATCAAGCTTCACCATTTGCGGCACCCCCTGTGAACAGGTATTCCCGGTTTTGCATGATCATGGAGAATTCAAAGCTTAGATAATCCCCAATCGCTTTCTCAAAATCTGCTTCAGTTGGAATCTCATCGTTAAAGTAGTAGAAGCTGTGCAACCATTCATCATCGGCCTGCGCCGTTGATTCCACACAAAACTTGCTCGGTGCCTCTGTGCGACCAAACCACACATCCAAAAGATGCTGCTTTTTATCTTTGGCGGAATCACCTTCAACAAAGCCAATGTGTGCTCTGACCTCGTACCCATCATTCCTGAAATCAATAAACTTACATATTTTATCAGTCGGATGGGGTTCATGAGCAGTAAATACCGCAATAACCGGATTTGTGCCGACTCCGTAAAATGTATCTGTGTTGCAGGTAATCACACCTTCAAGCGTGTGATGCATCATGATGCTCTCTTTGAAGTGTTGCTCATCTTTTGTCTTTCCTGTCATGGAAGACTGTGGGACAATGACCGCCGCTTTGGCTCCTTTCACAAGAGAATCAAGAAGATGCTCCACAAAGGAGAGTTCGTATTGGCTTGGGTCGGCTTTTGTTCCCTGCGAATACGGAGGATTCATCATGCCGATTGTCGCACCCTTTTGCTGCACCAGCGCCGGATTCTGCTTTAGAAAGTCCTGGCATTGAATATTGCTGTTGCCGTCTTCTCTGAGGATCATATTTGTACAGGCAATGGCAAACATATTGCTTTGTAATTCAAAGCCGTGAAGCTGCTTTTTGCGAATGTTTTTTCTTACAGTCTGGTCGTCACCCGCAGCATAGTCCATTCTGTGCATAGCAGCGACAAGAAATCCAGCCGTTCCACAGCAGGGGTCAAGCACGATATCCGTCGGCTGAACATCAAGCAGGTCGCAGAAGAGTTCGCAGATGTGTGCCGGTGTTAAAATAATACCCAACGACTGCCCATCACCACCGCTATAGCTCATAAATTCGCCATAGAAGCGGCCAATGAAGTCTTCCGCAGAGGATTTGTATTTGATACTATCGAAGACCCGTTCCTTCAAGAACTCCGTGTAAAACTTCAATGGCGTCTTCCCGAGCTTTTCGTCTTTTTCGTTCAGCCGTGCACTTGTGCGGATGATAGCAAATTCGCTCATAAGCTTATCACGTTTTGCGTCCGGTCCGACATTGGAGGATTTCAGGCGGCGCTGTATTGCCTCGCAGATCAACTGGCCGTCTGTCGTAATTCCGTCGCCTTTGAGGTTGTCAACAGAAAAGAATTGGTCGTCCAATGCGAGAAGTATACCAGAGACCACGAGGGGCTTGTCCTGATCCTTCAGCGATCCGTATGTACGTAGATATTCATGTAGCTCCGCAGCATCCTTGAGGATTTCTTCTGTCGTCTTTTCAACGTCTGTTTTCTCCTCCAGGACGTTCCGAACATAGTATTCTTGAATGTTCTACTCAGTAAACATGGCAAAGGACTCAACGTCAGGGAGGTGTCTGTAGCTTTCCCTATCGTCGACATACAGCGGGGTTATTTTGTGATGTCTGGAATCGCCGGAAACCCCTATCGCAAACACCTTTCTGAATGAACTTTTCTGCGCAATGTGCTTTGCATAGAAATATGCACCATTCACCGCGAAGTCAGTTACTGCTTTCGTAGAGGTATCAAGTATCCCGGAATCAGTGAGCTTGATATGCTGTCCCAGATCAGCTTTGTCCTCAATGACAATAACAAAGTCGTTTACAACAGCAACATACTCCGGAAACCCAGTCTTTCCGGTCCCTCCTTTGGAGGCAGAAGAAAGGGCCTCGCCAATCTCCTTAACATCGCTTCCCTGTGGCGTGTATTGAATGCCGCATTTATCGAGTTGACCGGCTACCCATAAATCGGTCTTTACTTCTCTCTTTGACATGTTAATCACCAATCCTTATCCGTACATCTCAATCGAATATCGGTCATCTACAGAATGTTAGTTGCAGACTCCGCCGCCCCCAAGAACATCACATCATAAATCGGCAAATACGTGATCTTTCCATTTGTCGTAATCTCGCGGGCATTCGACAGAACAAAAGCCTTTTTCACATGATAATCATCATTTTTCACAAAGTTATTCAGCGCGCTGTGAACGGTGTAATCCTTGCCGGACTTCACCTCAATGGGAACGGCGGAGAGGCTGTCATAATCATCAATCAGATAATCAACCTCGCCTTTGCTGCGGTTATCGTAATAGTACAGGTTGAAGCCATGGGCGATCAGTTCGCTGGCAACAACGCTTTCATAGACCGATCCAAGGTTGATGCTCCGCTCATCTTCCAGAATCGCACGGATATTGTTGCCGTACAGGATAGCGGTCAAAATTCCGACATCGTTCAGATACAGCTTCAGCAGGTTTTTACCGGAGGATTCAATCAGAGGGAAGGTCGGTGTTGAGATGGCTTGCACGTTTAACGCAATGCCTGCGCTGATCAAATACTCGAATTCATCCTCATAGTTGGCGAAGGTGCTGCCCTTTTTGCCTTCGATCCGCTGCGCGACCACGCGCTTCTTTTTGTTTTCCAAGTTGGAGGGAATTTGATCGTAGATCCGACGGATTTTCAGCTTGTTCTCCTCATCGTACTTGGAAGCGTCAGCCGCATAGTAATCGTGAATCTCGCGCTGGATTTCCCGCACGGCCTGGATATTCTTCGTGTCCAGATAAGCATTAACCGCAGCCGGAAGCCCACCCACCAGAAGGTAACGCTTGAAGGTGTCCATGATCTTCGCATGCATGGCCTCATCCAGCGATTCCTGCGCCTCAAACTTCTTGCGCAGCGCGTCAATCGCAAACGCATTCATGCCGTTGGCATAAAGGAATTCCTCAAAGTCCAATGGGAACATACGCACCTTGCGAATACTCCCAATAGGAATGGAAGTGGTTTGCGCAAGCGTTACGCCCAGCAAAGAGCCGCTGGCGATATAGGTAAACCGATTGTCGTCCCGAAGGAACTTCAGCATCGTAAGCAAATGAGGATAAGCCTGAATCTCATCAATGAAAATCAGGGTATCTTTTGCTTCGCCCATCAGTTCACCCTTGATTGCGCTGACACGAAGGTAGAAATCATCTATCGTTTTTGCGTTCTCAAACAGCCTGTCGCCGATGGAATCTTCCAGCATGTTGATCTCAATGAAATTGGGAAACAGCCTCTTTCCAACATGGCGGATAATATATGTTTTTCCGACCTGACGCGCACCGTCAATCAATAAAATGCGCTCAGAGTCCGATCGCAGATGCTCTTCAATCAGCTCTGCGATTTTTCGTTTGAGCACGATTAATCACCTCGCGAGAATTTTTCAATGCTATTATAACCTCAAATAGTCAACTTTTCAATATGTATTTTGCTTTCTAAATCAAACTTTTCAAACTAAACGGCATTAGACAGACCGACAGCCGACAGTCGGAAGGAGCTAGTCATGATAACGCTTTATTGAATTCAAAAGTGCCTGAGCCGAATTCGCCAAGGAAAGCTTTCAATTAGTGTTTCCACTTTGCTTTGATTTTTGCATAAAGGTACAGCAGACAATATATAGCCGACGGCAGGAGGTGATGCTGGCATGATTCGCGGGCTGATTGATGGCTGTCGATACTCGTGAAAAGGTATTTCAAAAAAATTTCCGCCAGAGATTTCCAAAAAGCACGATTTTGGACATTAAACAGTGCGGGGAGAAAACGACGACGATCCGCGTTCTGAAAAAAATTTCTGGAGGTGGTGTCACTTGCCCGGAATTATACATAGGAGGGTGAGGGGTATCATTAACAGCCAGGAAAGGAGAAAGCCTCACGGGGATCCAAAGCGAAAAAATTCCACTTACCGGTGTCACTTTGCCAGAATTTTTACATATAAGGATGCGGGGGATAAATAGCGGGCTGGAATGGAGGCAGTCTTGCGGAGTCCCAAACAAATTTTCAGACACCGGTGTCACTTTGCCCCAATTTTCCCATATAGGGGTGGCGGGGATTACGCCAGAGAGAAAAAAGGACGGGAAATCATGATGAACACGAGACGAAACGCAGATGCAATCCGGCAGCTCATGAAAAGCCCGGTATGGGCTGACGATGGAGCAGTGAAGCTGTATCTCTACTGCCTGGCCATGGCAAGCCATAATCAGTATTGTTGGCGCGGGCTGCAGCTCCAGCCGGGCGATATGCCCCTGTCAGAGCGAAAAACGGCAAAAGCGCTCTGCTGGTCCAGGGACAAGCTGCGCCGCAGGATGCGGATGCTGGAAGCGCAGGGCATGGTGACGATCCAATCGATCCCCAACGTGGGAACAATGCTGCACGTGGTGAACTGGCCTGTTGCTGACACTGCCGTGTTGAAAAAATGGACCAGTTTGGCTCCATGATGGAGCCATCACAGAGGTGTGGGATGTTCAGGATTGTACCGGTTACCCGTGGGTTGCCCAGCAGGCATGGTATCAGGATGATACCAGTTACCAAGCAACCGGTATCGCCGTGAGACCAACAGATGCTCAAGATCAGACCAGCTCCGCCCAAACCGGTACATTGGTAAGACCTAACCCATATAAAAAGAATATATATACTTCTTCTTTAGGGTATGGGATGAAGACTGAACCAGATCGCTTTTCGGAGATATGGTTTGCCTATCCGCAGAACAGGCGGATAAACCGTGAGGCTGCAGCAGAGCTGGTGGAGAAGGCACTGAATGACGGCGCGACAGTGGATAGCATCCTCGCAGCGCTGGAAGCAGAGAAGCAAACCGTGGATTGGTCGACAGCGAATGGTCAGTATGTTCCCGGTATTGTGAAGTGGCTAGAGCGAGAGCCCTGGCGGAGCTATGCGGATGCTAACGTAGCTCCCCAAGTTCCGGATAATGAAGAACAATGGGAATCATGGTGAACCATTAGCCAAGACAAAAAAGCTGAGCCGTTTCATTCATTTGTCGCTGGCATCGTCAGCGAAGCGCATCTTGACAATCAGGGCCACGTTTCCAGATCTGTCCAAACCGCGAAGATCTTCCTCTTCGGAAGGGAGCGCCGAAAGGACCGGCAGTGAGCCAAACAAGGTTTCTTGCCAGAGGCAGCAGTGAAATAAGCCCGAGCCAAACTAAAACATTGAAACAATATACCTGAATTCATTGGATTAAGAAAGAAGAAAGGAAGATAAACATGAGTGAAATGCAAAACCACACTGTTCACTTCAGTTTTGATACCACGCCGGAACAAGCTGCTATCATTCAGCAAAAAATGAAAAACGCCGGCGTCAAAAACAAATCAGGATTCTTTCGCGCGATGGTGTTGAATGGTTATCTTTTGCGGCTTGACCTGCCTGAGCTTCGGGAAGCCTCTCGCCAGATGAGTATTCTTTCAAACAACGTAAATCAGATTGCTAAGCGAATGAACGAACATGGAAGCATCTATGAAACAGAAATCGATGAGATCCTGGAAAAACAGGAGGAGATTACTCAATTGATAAGACAAATCTATGAACGGTTGGAGGTACTTTATGAGTGATAACATCTTTCCTTATACGCAATCTTGCTCCGATCCAGCGGAAGCAATCGCGTTATTTCGTGAAATCTAGGACGGAACAATACGCAGGGAACATGCACAACCACAGCGCTTGCGCTGGCAGAACCGGGGCTTGGGGGCAAAGCCTACCAACAAGCTTTTTGCACAATCTAGCAGATTTGCATTGCTTGCTACTATTCTCCGGGGCTGTTTTCAGGAGAGCATGAAGACGACCTTCTGAAAAAATAAATTTCATTTCGTGAAAACTTTTGGCCCGGGAACCCCAGTAAAATCGTCATTACAAGAAATCGGAAAGACGCAAAAACGCCACGGAAGCCTTATGCCGCAACACTTTCGGAAGTTTTCAAAACGTGAAAACGATTTTGGAAGCCATGTGATATGGTGTCAGAGGAAGCCGAAATCATGGGAATTACCTCTATGACTTCCCGTACAGGAAAAGCTATCCTGTGCGTTCAGATAAACGTTGCTCTGCGTCATGTCGCCGCGAGACATGATCCGAACGCAGAGCAGCACAACTTTTCCTGACTGTGTGATCGGACGCACAGCAGGATCACAGATTACGATAATCAGACGAAATTAAACGAGGAGAGAGCAAATGAACAATATGCTGATCCGGAAGATCAGGACCCTGGCACACAAGGAATGCTGCAATTACATCGATGGAAAATGTATCGAAGATGGAGATTGTGCCGTCATCAATCCGCGGTATCCGACGATTCATGATGGAGCTATCGACTGCGATTATTTTCTGGAATGTGTGCTGCCCATCAATCCGGATTTGAATCGGATCCTCTGGGCAGAGCTGCTTCGGGAAGAAGATGTGATTCGTCCGAATGAGAGAACCTGCGCCTGGTGCGGCGGAGCTTTCGTCCCCAACAGCGGCCGACAGCAATACTGCCTGCACTGCAAACCACTTCATGAGCTGCTCCGTAACCGGGACAAACAGCGCAGCTACTATCGGCGAAAGCAGATGAAAAGCACGTGATTTGTTACCGGTTAGCACGTCAGAAAGCCTTGCATAGCAGGGCTTTCCGTGGCTGGTTCAAGCATGGGATGAAGAATGAATCGTCCCCGTCAAAAATTGGGTTCTAACCGGTAACAAAAACAAAGTTTACAGCTTTTTATCACTTTAAAGTGTGAAAGGATATTGAAATGATGAGAAACAGGCTTTATACTAAAGATGAGGTTATTCAGGTCGTTGAGGCAGCGCTCAACGCTCTGAATAATCAAAGCGCTCCCGCTCGGGAGCCGGAGCACCTTGACAACAGCACATCTCAGCAATCATCGCCGGGCACGAAAATGACATTGTCCGTCCGGGAAGCCGCCGAGCTGATCGGGATCAGCAAGCCGAAGATGTACGAGCTCATTCACAGCAATGAGATCCCGTCCATCCACGTCGGAAAGAAGATTGTGATCGCCCGACAGGCGCTCATGGACTGGCTGTCGGAAGGAGATACGAATGGCAAGAAAGCGTGCTAACGGCGAAGGAACCATCAGAAAACGGGCTGACGGAAGCTGGGAAGCCCGATACTGTGCCGATGGAAAACGGCATTCGGTCTATGGCAGAACCCAGGCGGAAGTCCGGAAGAAACTGACCGAAGTCTCCGTCACCATCGACCATGGTGATTTCAGAGAGGACAGCGGCCTGACCCTCGGTCAATGGCTGACCATGTGGCACCGCGACTACCTGGGGAATGTGAAGCTCGGCACTGCCGATACCTACGAAATGCAGATCCGGGTGCACATCATCCCCGCGCTCGGAGACGTCAAACTGTCGGCACTCCGAACGCCCATGATTCAGCGCCTCTACAATAAGAAGCGGGAGGAAGGGCTCCGTCCGAAATCCATCAAGAACATTCACGGCTGCCTGCATAAGGCACTGGATGTGGCTGTCAGGATCGGCTACCTGAGCAAGAATCCATCCAGCAACTGCATCCTGCCCCGGATCGAGCAAGCGGAGATTCATCCGCTGGATACGCCGGAACTGTCCAAGCTGCTGGCCTTTTTGAAAGGCCACGAGCATGAAGCGCTCATCGTGACCGCAATCTTCACCGGATTGCGGTCCGGTGAGCTGCTGGGGCTGACCTGGGATTCTGTGGACTTTGAGAACGGTCTGATCTGAGTCACCAAGCAGCTGGCCCAGCCGAGAAAGAAAGGCGAAGTCTTCCGGTTTGCGACGCCGAAGAACAGCAAGCCCCGCACCATCGCTCCCGCTCCTACGGTCTTCCAGGTGCTGAAGAAGCACAAGGAAGAGCAGGAAGCACAGCGGAAAGCACTGGGGCCGGCATGGAACGATGGCGGCTTCCCCAACCTGGTGTTCACGCATCCGGATGGCAACCACCTGTCCCAGCCGACCGCATGGAAGATTCTTCACAAGATCCTGGTGGCAGCGGGTATCGACGCGCACCGCTTCCACGATCTGAGACACACTTATGTGGTCAGTTCCATTATGGCGGGGGATGACGTAAAAACGATCCAGCAGAACGCCGGGCATTACTCCTCGGCATTCACACTGGATCGCTACGCACACGTCACCGCCACCATGCAGAAGGAAAGCGCGAACCGCATGGAAAAGTTCGGCTCTATAATAAAAGTTGGGGTAATCACAAAAAGAAAGACAAATGATTCGCAAACTGATAAAGTGTCATTGACGAGAAAACACACAGGAGGCGAATCACTTGTCCGGGAAAGAGTATACAACAGAACTGCTGAAATTGGAAGACGCCCAGATTGAAAGAATGGAGGAAACCGAGGAAGAAATCATTCTGCAAATCAGTCTGAAGCGAAAAATGCATAATTGCCCAAGGTGCAAAGCCGAAACCGATCAGGTGCATGATTACCGCATCAGAGCTGTAAGAGATCTGAGTATCCGTGGAAAGCCTTTGAAATTGCTGTACCGCAGACGCAGATACTTTTGTCCGTCATGCGGCAAAAGGTTTTCGGAGGCTTGCGCATTCCTTGGCAAATATCAGCGTTTTACCTATCAGGTGACCGAAAGGATCATGCAGCTGCTGCATCACAGGTGGAGTATGAAGGACATTGCCAGGGATACACGAACCTCTGTTAGCGGGGTCGCACGCTGCCTGGCGCTTTATCCGCAGGGCAAGCCCAGAGAGTTGCCCCGGGTGCTTTCCTTCGATGAATTCAAGGGCAACGCAAACGGTGAAAGATTTCAATGCATCCTGACCGCACCCGAAGAACGGCGTATTCTGGATATTCTGCCGGACAGAAGAGGTTCCACCATCCAATCCTACCTGCGCTCCTTCTCCAACCGACAGGACGTGCAATATGTGGTGATGGATATGAACCAGGGATACCGTGATATTGCCAGAGCCT
>OKVK01000938.1_pt1 | contig 16911 bp, 20 predicted proteins | sample 1604771 | NCBI WGS metagenome assembly OKVK01 (sample SAMN01760906, study PRJEB22395) | human gut metagenome | reverse complement strand
TGCATAGGAAATGATATCTTTGAGATAAATGTGTCAACCAATATTGACAATATCAGTCTTTAGTTTATAGTGACCCAATTCTGGAAGAACATGATTTTCGATTAGGTTTTGATATTTGTTTATGGATGATGGTTTGAGATTGATTTTGACTATGCCAAACCAGTTGTTGACTATCTCACCGAACAGCATGTTCTTAGCATCTACATATACTTGTCCGATACTTGTTTGAAACTTAGCTTCATTCATTTTTTTCTTTACCTCTGAGTAAGTCTTTCCATATATCGAAGCATATTTTGCTTTTCCTTTTGCAGAGTCATAGCCTTTAATATAGCGACCTTCCCATCTACCATCTTTACGTTTGCGAATGTTTTCTCCTCTACGGGGCATAATTTTCACTCCTTTCGTTTTGACCACAAAATTGACCCCGAATGGAATACAATCAGTTTTCGCAGTTCACGGCTATGACAAGAAAACAGTCAAATTGCCTTTTTATATGACTGATTCCTTTACATTTTCCGACCACACTTGACAAGTTGCTTTACATTTATTATAATTGTAAATGATATAACCCATCGGATTAATTTCTGTGATGGATATATTCTACGAAAGAAAGCTGCTCCTTGATGGATGAGGGGATTGGAGCTTTCTTTTTTATTGACCTGATAACTGCTTTTGGCAGCATCAGGTCATTTTTGTTTCAATCATTTAATGCAAATTGCCTATAAAATTTTATCACATTGCATTTATAAATGCAACTTGCATTTAGTGTTGGTTGTTGAGATTTGGGGTACATTTTATAATGTATAGCAGAATCATACACAGCATGGAGGTGATTGAAATGCAACCGGAAATTGACTATATAAAAATCGGTCAGCGTATTAAAGCTGCTCGCCAGGAGAAGGGATACAGCCAAGCAGACTTAGGTGCGTTGGTTGGTTGCTCGAACAATCATATGAGCCATGTTGAAGTTGGACAGACAAAAGTTTCTTTGGCAATGCTTCTAAAACTGGCATTCGTCTTGGAAAAAAACTTTGACTATTTTTTGCTGGATACCCCATATGCAAAATGCGACAGCATCATTGATGACGAGATTGCTACAAAACTGAAAAAGTGTAATGTAACAACATTGATAACCGTAGGAAAGTTGATTGATGTCTTGATTGACCAGCAAGAGATGATAAAAAAAGCGGAGCTTGATTGATATAATGAAAAAGAAGCCCATTGGCAGTTCTGAGTGAACTGCTATGGGTTCCTTTTTTTGCAATACAACATACTGAGCCTTTAAGAAACAAAAAGTCCACCAGTTATGATGCACTACGCATCGTACTGGTGGACTTTTTCTGTAAAGATATAAAAATAGATATTCATATATCGCCATAACTAATGTCGTTATCGTAGGCATGAAGATCTTCTTTCAGGAAATCTGCTTTACGAATATACATCGAATTTACCAGCTCCCCTTTTTCGTGGAGCAGGCTGAATTTGTAGTCTAATAATGCTGCCGGTACATAGAGCATTTTAGCCGTTTCAAAAAATGTGTGTTCCGAAAGGCATTCCAAAACTTCCTCATCTTCTAACAGAAGTTCTGCCGCAAAGAAGTTTGCTTCGTTTTCTTCGATTGATCTATCATCAAACACTTCCATTTCTTGAAAGCCGTGCATCATGGCAATTTTCGTATGCAGGACAGCGTGTCCTAATTCATGTGCGACTAAGATACGTTCCAGGATACCGTTTACATTGTGATCTATCACGATATTTTTCTGTCTGGACTGGTAATAGAAGAAGCCCTTCAATTTCTTCTGTAAATCGTAATAATGGATTTTGATACCTAACAGCTGACACAACTCGTAAGGGTCTCTGGTGTGATATTTTCGCACAAGCTTATCGACAGTTTCAATGATATGCTCTGCCGTTTTCATTTGCTTCACCTCCGAATCGCACACAGAAAACATATTCTGTGCTTGAGGATTTTACTCTTTATCTTTATGCTTTCTGTATTTCTTCGGAGTGTACTTTTCCCGTGCTGTTTTCTTAGAGTCCATATAAACTGACATAATCGCCTGGAAGAATACATCTTTTGCGTCCTCGTCCAATTCTCCACCGGCAAACAGAGAATTTACACGACCCAACACTTCCTGAGCTTCTTTTGCTCCCTTTGAACCGAAGTTTTCCTTTGCCTCTAAAATAAACATATCCTGATCTATATGGCTCTGGCTATCCGTTTCAGATTCGTCCAAAAGATAGGACACAGAGATATGCAGCGCTTCAGCAAGTTTTCTGATGTTGCTTTTTCTGGGGAGTGTTCCGAGCTGCTCATAGGTGTAAAGGGATCTTTCGGAAATGCCGGTCATCTGGGCAAGCTCCGTTTGAGATAGGTTCATAGCCAAACGAGCTTCTTTAATTTTTTCTCCAAATGTCATGGTACTGTCCTTCCTTTCAAAAAATATTTATTCGTAACTTCCGATTATTTGTTGACAAACTTCTGGAAAATGCTATAATGAGAATCAGAACAGAAGTATTAGTTCCACTTAATTATATATCGGAACTTTTATAAAGTCAAGAACTTCCGATTTCGCTTCTGTTATTTTTATTTTAATCAAATATCGGAAGTTATAGTCATTCTTGTCCCATGGTATTTGTTTCCCTTTAGCCAAGTGACAGGAGTTAGAAAGGAATTCTTATTTTATGGATTAGGCTGAAAGGAGATTCTGAATGAGCAGATATAATACACAGGTATTAAGCAATATTCGAATGCTTTGCCGGATGCAGAACATTGACGAGAAGGTTCTGTATGAAAGAGCAAAGCTGATTTTATCCATATATCGAGAGGTGTGCTGGTCTACCATTGATCGTGCGAATGATGTATGTGATACCCTTATTTGTACTTACGGTGACAGCTTAGATGGTGCATTGATTTATCTGGAGAACTTTGCTCCGGATGAAGCGAGAGAACGATTTGAAGAACGCATTCGCAGCTTGTTCGAGACAAAGTGGATCATTGAACTGGTAGATATGGCGATGTTGAAAATCAGAGAATATCCGGATAAAGGCGCTCTGTACTGTGAGATTATCTCAAAGGCATTTCTCAACCGCTTCAAGTACAGGGAATCAGAAATGCTGGAAGTTCTGAATATGGAACGCAGCACCTACTATGACCGAAAGAAAGAAGCAATTCTGTTATTTGGTCTGTCACTTTGGGGAACAGCCATTCCTAAATTGAAAGATTTCCTGGAAAGTGCCAGGGAGGAAGAAGCATTGTGTTATTGTGAGTGCTAAGACAGGATTTTAGTCCGACTAAAATCCGATGAAAATACGACGGTTTTCCTACTGAAAGTCCGACTTGTCCAGTGTTAGAATGGCTATGCTGGGAGATAGCGGCATAAAATTGAATAGAGAGAGTTACGCCTCGTGCCTGTAATGGGTACGGGGCTTTTTTTATACCTGTCTATCTTCCTTCATATTAACACAAAGGCATGAACGAGAGCTTGGAGTAATTTACTCCGGCTCTTTTTTTATGCCGTTAAGGAGGAAACGGTATGTATTACGACCAGAAGGAAAGCGGAAAGAGAATTGCTAATTTGCGAAAAAAAGAAGGGCTGACACAAGAGCAACTCGCAGAAAAGTTGAGTATTAGTTACAGCCTGCTGGCAAAGGTAGAGAGTGGCTCCAGAGCAGCGTCGATTGATCTTCTTGTGGAGATGAAAGCTTTTTTTAATACGACGCTGGATTATTTGGCTTTAGGGATTGAGCCAATGGCAGAACCATCAAAACACGAAGATATGGTTTATAAAAATCAAACTGAACAAAAGATTGCAGAGTTAGAGCAGAAATTCAAAGAACTCAAAGAGATTATTCTCTGACTTGCACGAATTGTGTTAGTTGCAAAGCCCGACTTGCACTAATTGTCCATAAAAAGCCAAATCCAAAACCAGTACAATTTAGATACAGCCAAAGAAAACGGCTGATTGTTCCTTGAAAACTAAATAGTCATTCATCAGATACATTCCTGTTGTCGGTGCGAGAGCATCAGCCACATCAGCGATACGCAATGACCTGCTACTTAGGAGATAGAGTCACCTACGTTACTTTTGTCTGTCCTTCCTGTGGCAAGAGCGAGAACTATCGGCTCGTAAATATCGGGTTGCTCCCGATACGGCAATGAAAGCAACAGGCACAATGATACTTCTGCCCAGCCACAGCCCCTTTTCTCTTTTCAGGGAACGGGGATCACGCAATGGGGGTAGCCCGGTGAGAACCACGGGGAGGTTAGATTCCTATGGAGTCGGTTAGCAGCTGACCGTCTGATGATTTCCCAGACAGTATTCTGTCTCCCAGGGGTGTCGAGGACAAATAGGGGAACGACATAGCAAACATGAAGGGGCAGTCTCTGCCCCTCTTACATAAGACGATGAAAGGAGGGCTAACAGGTGATGAATAAAAATTGGGAATACCGCCGTGGCGATATATATTTGGCTGACTTGTCTCCGTTCTGCGGCTCTGAACAAGGTGGTGTTCGCCCGGTTGTTGTTATTCAGAACAACACCGGCAACCGGCACGCCCCTACTCTGGTTGTGGCAACCGTCACAGCCAGAACCAGAAAAAAGACAAAACAGCCAACTCATTTTCTGATTAGAGATAACCCGGCTCTCAGCAAACCTTCTATGGTGCTGTTGGAGCAAATCAGAACCATTGATAAGCAGCGAATTGAAAGATATTTGGGTAGAGTTACCCGACAGGAAATGTTCGGTATCAATAGAGCGTTGCTTGTCAGTCTGGATTTGAATACATCCTCTCGTCAGTGAAAACTATGGGCAGACCTACCTTTGTGGGGCTGCCTATACTTTTGCCGATGAGGTTCCATGAATAGCTCAGGGAGATTTTGGCAAGAATAATAAACGAAGGTGGTGATTGCAGATGACAAGAAGTGAAGCGGCAAAATCTACAGCAGCTGAACAGCTGGTGGATATTCGAGATGTGAGAATTGATCGCTCTTTGCCGAGTGAGGAAAGAATCAAATCCTTTATCGAGCAGATTAAAAATCCTTACCAGTTCAAAGTAGGCAACACGGTTGTGAGAGTGTCGTTTGCAAATACGCAGAATACGATTACTGACAACTTCATCAACATGATTGCTTCTATGTAACGGATAAATCCGTTGGCAGAAATTGGCGAGATACTAATGCGGTGACAAACTGGATTTTCGCAGTCCGCTATGGTAACATAGCCTTGGACAAAATCATGCGAAAACTCCGGTTTGTTTTTTCAGCTTCGGACGATTAACAAACAGGAGTGGCACACTATGCAAAAAAGTATTGATAAGATTTACTATGCCGCCATCTACCTGCGTTTATCGAAGGAAGATGGTGACCTTTCTTCTGGCGAGAAGAAAGAAAGCAACAGTATCGCTAACCAGCGAAAGCTGATTGAAGATTATTTGAGCAGAAACCCTGAGATCACTTTGGTTCAGGAGTTCTGCGATGATGGTTATACAGGTGCTAATTTTGACCGTCCTGACTTTCAGCGAATGATGGAACAGGTCAAAACAGGAAAAATCAACTGCATCATTGTCAAAGACCTTTCCCGTTTTGGTCGTGACTACATTGATTCCGGCAGATATATCGAGAAGATATTTCCGTCCCTGGGCATCCGTTTTATTGCCATCAACGACAACTACGACTCTGCACAGTCTCAGCAGGTAGGCAACGAAATCATTCTTCCGTTCAAAAACCTGATTAACGACTCTTATAGCAGGGATATTTCCATCAAAATTCGTTCCAATTTGGAGACCAAGAGAAGAAATGGCGAATTTGTTGGAAGCCATGTGGTCTACGGCTACCGTAGATCTGACGATGATAAAAACAAACTGGTCATCGACCAGACTGTTGCTCCGGTCATCCAGAGCATTTTCAGCATGAAGATGGATGGCTTCAGTCCTGCACAGATTGCAGACAAGCTGAATAAAGACGGTGTTCCGTCTCCTTATGAATATAAGAGACAGAGTGGTTCCAAATACCAGTCTGGTTTCAAGAAACAGATTCAGACCGATTGGGGCGCAAAAGCGATTTATCGCATTTTGAAAAATGAGATGTATACCGGCACTCTGGTTCAGGGAAAGACAACGACTCCAAACCATAAAATCAAAAGCAGAACCACAAAAGATGAAGCGGATTGGATGAGAACGGAGAATGCACATGATGCGATTATCTCTCCTTCCATTTTCGATATGGTTCAAAAGCTCATGCTTGAGGACACAAGAAGTCCTTCGGGTGATAATTCTGTGCATCTGTTTTCAGGTAAGGTGTTCTGTGCCGATTGCCAGAGTACCATGACCAGAAAGAAAACCAAGTCCGCAGGCAAGGAGTATGTGTACTTCGTTTGCAATGCCAATAAGGTAGATCGCAAGGTATGTAATGCACACACAGTAAAGGAACAGGTTGTTTACGATGCTGCTCTTGCGGTCGTTCAGGCACAGGTTTCTCTTGCCTTAAACTTGGAAATTGCCCTTGGGAAATTGAACGGTATCTCTTGGGAGCGCCGTGAAATGGAGCGTATCGCTTCAAAAATTGCCAGACAGGAAGAAGTTATCGAACACAACAAGCAGATGAAAGCTCATGTGTACGAGGACTTCAAGACAGAAATGATTACTCGTGAGGAATACTTTATTTTTAAGGCTGAGTTCGACAAGAACATTCAGGAAGCCAAAGAAACTATTGCCCGTCTGGTAGGTAATAAAAATCAAATCAGTTCCGGTCTCACGGAACAGCAGAGCTGGCTTGCACAGTTCAGAGAATACGAAAACATTCAGGAACTGAACCGCAGAGTCGTAGTCAATTTCATTGATAGAATTGAGATTACCGAGGATAAGCAGGTTCATGTTGTTCTGAATAACGCAGATCAGTTCCAGGCGATTATGGAGTTCCTGGAGGAAGAAAAAGCGAAAGCCAACGCAAAGAAGGTGATTTCGTTCATAAGGGAGGTGAGCTAAATGGCAAGACCGTCAAAGCGCCGTCAACAGGCATTATCCAGTCAGACCGTTGCTGCGGAACAGTTTACTGTCGTTCACAAGACTGCTATCTACGCTCGTCTTTCTCGTGAAGATAATCTGAATAGCTCTGATTCCATCGAAAATCAGCTGGCATTGCTCAATGAGTATGTAAGCAATCGTCCGTATCTGCAACTGGCAGGAACCTTTGTTGACAATGGCTACACTGGAACGGACTTTGACCGTCCTGAATGGCAGAAGCTGATGGAAGCAGTTCAGACAAAAGAGATTGACTGCATCGTAGTAAAAGACCTTTCCCGACTTGGACGTAACTACATTGAGACCGGTGAGTTTCTTGAAAAAATCTGTCCGTTTTTCGGTATCCGTTTTATTGCTATCAATGATGGTTTTGATACAGATACTGTAGAAGCAAGTGGTCAGCTGTCTGTATCCCTTTCCAATATCATCAATGATTACTATGCCAAGGACATTTCTCGCAAGGTATCTTCTGCCCTGAGAAGCAAGATGGAAAACGGCGATTTCATTGGTGCATGGGAAAAGTATGGATACCTGAAAGACCCAAACAATAAGAATCAGCTGATTATTAACCCGGAAACCGCACCTGTTGTAAAGCAAATTTTTCTGTGGCGTAGCGAAGGTATGAGCTACATGGGCATCAATAAGAAGCTCAATGACAGTGGTGTTCTCTCTCCGGGGCAGTACAAAGCGAACCGTGGCATTGTTACGAACAACAATCAAAAAGACCGTGTTATCCTCTGGAACAAGCACATGATTACTGAGATTCTGAAGGATATTACTTATCTGGGTCATTTGGCTCAGAGAAAGGCTTCTCAATGCTTGTATGCCGGTATCTCCTTCCACCGTACAGAGGAACAGGACTGGATCATCGTTGAGAATACCCATGAACCTATTATTGAGCAGGAACTGTTCGATAAGGTCCAGGCTATCAACAGCGCTGCCGTTGAAAAGTCAAAAGCAAACAGTGGTAAATACGACCACTTACCGAAAGCTGTAAACATCTATGGGAAGAAATTCATCTGTGCTGACTGTGGCTCCGTAATGAAACTTGTCCGTTCTTTCAGCACAAAGAAAGACAAGGTGTACTTTACCTTTAAGTGTCCGACCTATGCCGAGCATGGCGCAAGAGCCTGCAATGCAAAAAAGATGCGTAAAGCAGACTTGGATGAAGCTGTTCTTTCTACCATTCAGGCACAACTTGACCTGTTTGTAGATATGCAGGATAGTCTGCATCAGCTACTGGCTATGAAGAAAGCTATGGCAAAGCAAAACGGACAGAAAAATGAAATCAAATCTTTGCAAAAGAAGCTCGACCATAAGAAAGGTTTGTTTGGAGGGCTTTACCGAGATTTGCGTGAGGGTCTTATCTCTGATGAGGACTACGCACAGACCCGTGAAGTTATTCTGGGTGAAATCAAACGCTTGGAAAAGCAGTTGGCAGAGCTTGAGGGAACCACGAACAGATTTGAAGAACAGCTTCGTGGTGAAAAGAAATGGGCTGAACTTGTAAAGAAATATCATCATGCCACCGAAGTTACTGCCGAAATGGTGGATGCAATGATTGTTTCTATGAAGATGAACAAAGATAGCTCCCTGAGTATTGAATTCAACCACATGGATGAGTTCAAGGCTATCTACGATACTATTGACATTCTCAGAAAGGAGGTTGCGTAATATGAAAAAGAGCATTGGCATCTATCTCCGTCTTTCTCTGGAAGATGTGGACAAGAGAACCAACAAGGCAAAGGATGAAAGTAACAGTATTGTTGCACAGCGTCAGCTGATCCAGCGACATATCGAACAAAACCCTTACCTTTCTAATCTGCCACAGATGGAGTTCTGCGACGACGGCTTTAGTGGCACGAACTTTGAGCGACCGGACTTTCAGAGAATGATTGACCTTATCCGTGCCGGTGAAATCCATATCGTGATTGTCAAAGACCTTTCCCGTTTTGGTCGTGACTATCTGGAAGTAGGTGATTACCTGGAACATATTTTTCCGTTCCTTGGTGTCAGAATGATTTCCATTAACGACCATTACGACAGCGAAAAGTATCTTGGCAATACCGCAGGTATGGACATTGCCTTTCGTAACCTGATTTACGATTATTACAGCAAAGACCTCTCCAAAAAGGTCAAGTCGGCTATGAGAACAAAACAGCGTAATGGTGGCTATATCACCTGCTGTACTTATGGCTACAAGGTTTCTCCGAAAAACAAGCATCAGATGATTATTGACCCCGAAACGGCACCGATTGTACGCAGAATTTTTACCGATGTTATCACAGGTAAATCCACCAGTCAGGTTGCCAGAGAGTTGAATGCCGAGGGCATCCCTACTCCGCAACAGTATAAAGGTGTTGCCAGAAGAAAAGATAGTCCTTCAAAAGCATTATGGACACATAACCGAATATTGGATATGTTGAAGAATATCAAGTACACCGGTTGCATGGTGAATCACACTCGTGAGAGCATGGTGATCCGTGCGAAGTCCCAGCGCAGAGTTCCAAAGGAAGATTGGATTTATCACGAGAATGCCCACGAAGCCATTGTGACAACAGAGGAATTTGAAGCAGCACAGGCAACTCTGCGTAAGGTAAAACCCCATATTAAGAAGAAAGCCGAGAACCTCTTTCCATTCTATTGCGCCCATTGCGGTCGTAAGCTCCAAAAAACTTTTGGCACAGATGTTCACTTCTATTGTGTAACTCCATATTGGGACACGGATGAAGAACTGTGTAAATCAGTTAGATGGGACAGGACGGATATTGAGGAAGTTGTTTTGGCTTCGTTAAAGGCTCAAATTGCCGTTATGACGGTCGAATCTGTCGGAAAGACCCAGGATACCATTTCCGAAGGAACATTGCTTAGACAACGTTTGAAGGCTCTTACAAGCGAATTGGAAAGTGGTGATACCCAGAAGGTTCAAAGCTACTTGGACTATCGTGAGGGTCGCATAACAAAGGAGGATTTTATTGCTCTCCGTTCTGAGCGTGAAAAACGTATGGAAGAATTAAAAGTTCAGATTGCGGAAGCAGAAGCTGCGTATGAAGATTTTCTCGAAAAAGAAAATCAGACAAAGCAGGAACAGGCAATTATTGAGCGTACAAATTCCATGAATGATGAAGCTCTGAAAGAACTGATGTATGATGCGGTTGAGCGTATCAATGTCACGGACAATCAGAATATTGAAATCGTCTGGAAGTTCGATGATCTGTTTGCAACAGCATAACAAAGAGCCAGTCGGAAACGGCTGGCTCACATCTTTGAATAAAATGTCGATTTTTGTCCTAAAATGACTCAATGAGTAGGACAAGTGTGAAAGCTCCCAAAAGCTGAAAATCTTTATATTTCAAGGCTTTTTGGAGCTTCACAAAAATTTTTTGCACCTGATTGACACAATCAGATGATCTTGGCAGGGTGGTTGTACCAAAGGAAATTCGACGTACACTCAGAATCAGAGAAGGAGACCCGCTGGAAATTTTCACGGACCGGGAAGGAGAGATTATCTTAAAGAAATATTCTCCCATCGGAGAACTGGGGACTTTTGCACAACAGTATGCGGACAGTCTTGCACAGACAACTGGATATGTAGTATGTGTAACTGACCGGGATACAGTGATTGCCTGCGCCGGAAACGGTAAAAAAGAATACCTTGGCAGACATATCAGCCGTGAGTTGGAGGAACTGATTCAGGGACGCCAGAGCCTTCAGGCGGTCAGTGGTGACCGTAGTTTTGTTCCTGTATCATCGGAACCGATGGAGGGAATTCTATCAGAGACGATTGCCCCGGTAATCAGTGAAGGGGATGCTATCGGATCGGTAATTCTGCTTGGACGGGAAGGCAAAAATAAGATGGGGGAGACAGAACAGAAGCTTGCAGCTGCAGCGGCGGCATTTCTTGGAAGACAGATGGAACAGTAAAAAAAGCTCCGGTTATCCGGAGCTTTTTTGATGCCTGATTAATGATCGGTCTCTTCATTGAGAAGCGGTTTCATATTATTCAGACTGATTAACAGAGTGGAAGTATTATGAAGCAGTGCAGAAGTGGTCGGCTGCAGGATGCCTGCAACGCCAAGTCCGATCAGCCCGGTGTTGAATCCTACGATGACCCGGTAATTCCGGTGGATTCGTTTTATCAGAAGATTACTTAAATTCTTCAGAATTACAAGCTGATACAGATCATCAGCAGCTACGGTGATGTCAGCGATTTCTCTGGCAATCTCAGCTCCGTCGCTGATGGCAACGCCTGCATCAGCAGCAGACAGTGCCGGTGAATCGTTAATACCGTCGCCTACCATGATAACCTTGCTTCCTCTGGCTCTGCATTTTTCGATGTAGTTGGCTTTGTCCTCCGGAAGAACTTCTGCATAGTACTCGTCAACACCTACACGTTTTGCAATCGCAGCTGCAGTACGCTCACTGTCACCGGTCATCATGACAACATGTCTGATGCCTGCGGCTTTCAGCGCGCGGACGGCATCAGCGGCCTCTGGACGAAGTGGGTCTTCGATGCAGATGACAGCGGCCAGCTGATTATCAATAGCCATATAGAGATGGGAATACTCCGTCGGAAGGTTCTGAAATTTCTCCATCTGATCTTCCGGAATCACGCATCCCTCATCCTCGAATACAAAGTGATGGCTTCCGATAATGACTTTATGATCATCGATGGAAGTGGAGATTCCGTGAGCTACAATATAGTTGACTTTGGAATGCATCTCTTCGTGATCCAGCTGGCGGTTTTTTGCAGCTAATACAACAGCTTTTGCCATGGAGTGAGGGAAATGTTCTTCCAGGCAGGCTGCGATTCTGAGCAGTTCATCCTTGCTGTGATGGTCAAATGCAACCACATCTACAACAGTCGGTTTTGCCTTGGTCAGTGTACCCGTCTTATCGAATACGATCGTATCAGCTGCGGATACTGCTTCCAAAAATTTCCCACCCTTCACAGTGATGTGATGAGACTGGGCTTCGCGGATCGCTGACAGAACAGAGATCGGCATGGCCAGCTTCAGTGCGCAGGAGAAGTCTACCATCAGAACCGCCAGTGCTTTGGTGGTATTTCTGGTGAGCAGCCAGGTCAGCACAGTTCCTCCTAAAGTATAAGGAACCAGACGGTCTGCCAGAGACTCAGCCTTGCTCTCTACGCCGGATTTCAGTTTTTCAGAATCCTCGATCATGGTTACAATCTTTTCAAATCTGGTGGAGCCGGAAACGGCTTTGACCTGAATGGTCAGTTCTCCCTCTTCCAGTACGGTTCCTGCGTAAACGTAAGTTCCGTGATCTTTTCTGACCGGTTCGGATTCTCCAGTGAGGGAAGCCTGGTTGACCGTTGCCTCGCCGTCGCATACGATGCCGTCAAACGGGATGACATTGCCCATGCGGACGATGACTTCGTCGCCCGGTTTAATGTCTTTGGACGATACCAGAATCTCCTGGTCATTTTTTTTGAGCCATACCTTGCTGACATTTAAGGACATGCTGCGTGCCAGGTCATCCACGGATTTCTTGTGGGTCCATTCTTCCAGAAGTTCGCCAATTCCCAACAGGAACATGATAGAGCTTGCGGTATCAAAATCTGCACGCAGTACGGAGACGCCGATGGCGGTTGCATCCAGCACTTCAACCTCCAGTTTTCTGCAGGCCAGACATCTGAGCCCTTTCCATATATAATGTAAGGATTTAAAAGCGGCATAAGCGGCGCGGATCGGATATGGCAGAAACAGTTTGCTTCCTGCCCGGAGTACGACCTTCTGCACCAGTTTCTCCTGATAGGTGCTGTTCAATTCTCTTCCGGAATGTGCAAGGAGATCAGCCGGAACATCCGTTGTCTGATACTGGAAAATACGCAGCGCCTGTAGCAGTGTTTCACGGTCTCCTTTATAAGAAATGGAAGCATCACAGGTCCGCTCAAATACTTTGGCGGAAGTGACACCTGAAAGATTCTCTATATAATAAAGAAGCGTATCTGCTTCTTCATAAGACATGCGGGACTGTATCATATGAATACGAAGACGGCCCCTGATGTCGTGTTTTATAATGAATTTCATGTTTTCCTCCAATAAAAGACGGAGCTGTCAGGCAGCTCCGTCCATATGAATACAGATTATTCTGCGTCTTCTGCAGTCTCAGCTTCCTGTACACATGCAGCTTCCTGTGCTGCTCTGTCCTCGTTGATCTGTTTTGCTTCTGCAAGAATGTCTTCTGCATTCTCCTGAACAGTAGTAGCAGTCTTCATCACGCATTCTTTTGCACGAAGAACAGCAGCGGTGCAATTGGTATATACTTTACGCGCATCTTTGCTGGAAAGCACCTGGATGCCAGCAGTTCCGAAAAGAACGCCACCTGCGAAAAGTCCGAGTTTTTTCATTTTGGAAATGTCTAACATAATTTGTTCCTCCTGTGTTATCTTATTAATATAATAGTGACTGTTTTCAACCGTTTTGGTTTATCATCCATCATAGTGAGAAAATACCGGTTAGTCAATTAGAACAAACGTTGATGAAAAAAGTTATCAATAAACATACTGCGCAAAAAGTGATAATTTAATAGAAAAAAAACTTGACGCAATATGTAGGGGTATGATATAGTAGACAGGCGAATGGAAGTTTAGGCTTTTTTTTTATGCCTAAAAATTGATGATTTTCGCAGGATCATCAACAAGCAAAAAGTATAAAAAAGCGAGGTGGAAAGTTGTGCGCGTAAAGATCACATTGGCATGTACGGAGTGCAAACAGCGTAACTACAACATGACCAAAGAAAAGAAGAATCACCCGGACAGAATGGAAACCAAGAAATACTGTCGTTTCTGCAAGAGACATACTCTTCATAAGGAGACGAAGTAAATCTGCCCCCAAGGTAAAGGAAGTGACGAAATGGGAGAAACAAATAATGCCCAGAAGGCAGGCTGGTTCACAACCTGGTGCAAAGGCGTAAAGGCCGAGTTCAAAAAGATTGTATGGCCAGACCAAAAATCACTTACGAAACAGACCATTGCGGTAGTCAGCGTTTCTGTTGTATTGGCTCTCATTATTAAAATTCTGGATATGGTCATGACGTTTGGAATCGATCGTTTATTGACTCTATAATTCATGAGAAAGGTGATTGTATGTCAGAGACAAACTGGTATGTAGTCCATACTTATTCTGGATATGAGAATAAGGTAAAAGCTAATATTGAGAAAACCATTGAAAACAGACATCTTGAGGATCAGATTCTCGAAGTCAGAGTTCCCATGCAGGATGTGGTGGAATTGAAAGACGGTGCAAGCCGTCAGGTTTCCAAAAAAATGTTTCCTGGTTATGTTCTGATCAATATGGTCATGAACGACGACACCTGGTATGTAGTTCGCAATACCAGAGGCGTAACCGGATTCGTTGGACCGGGATCCAAACCAGTTCCGCTGACGGAAGAGGAAATGAGACCGCTTGGGGTTCAATCGGATTCCGTGCAAATTGATTTTGCGGAAGGTGACAATGTCGTTGTTACTGGCGGCGTATGGAAAGACACTGTGGGTGTCATTCAGGCCATCAACGAAAACAAACAGAGTGTGACAATCAATGTCGACCTGTTCGGTCGTGAAACACCGGTAGAAATAAGTTTCACAGAAATTAAGAAGATGTAAATGGTCTGCGAAAACTGTAGATCGCAGATCGTGGGAGGGACATTCCCGCCATCACCACAAGGAGGTGCCTAATTATGGCAAAGAAAGTTACAGGTTACATCAAATTACAGATCCCTGCTGGAAAGGCAACACCGGCTCCCCCAGTAGGACCGGCTCTTGGTCAGCACGGCGTTAACATCGTACAGTTTACGAAGGAGTTCAACGCAAGAACTGCAGATCAGGGCGATATGATCATTCCGGTAGTTATTACCGTATATGCAGACAGAAGCTTCAGCTTCATTACCAAAACTCCGCCGGCAGCAGTTTTACTGAAAAAAGCATGCGGACTGAAAACCGCTTCCGCTAACTCCAAAAAGGATAAGGTCGCTACCATTAAGAAATCTGAAGTTCAGAAGATCGCTGAACTGAAGATGCCGGATCTGACCGCAGGAAGCCTTGACGCTGCTATCAGCATGATCTCAGGTACTGCAAGAAGTATGGGTATCACCGTAGTAGACGACTAAAAACTGTTGCATATGAACAGACGTGGGAGGGAAATTCCCGCAATTACCACCAGGAGGTTAATGAATTATGAAACATGGTAAGAAATATGTTGAGGCTGCTAAATTATACGATAAGCAGACTCAGTATGATAGAGACGAGGCTGTTGCCATCGTAAAGAAACTGGCAACTGCAAAATTTGACGAGACCATCGAGGCTCACATCAGAACCGGATGTGACGGACGTCACGCAGATCAGCAGATCCGTGGTGCAGTAGTTCTTCCGCACGGAACCGGAAAACAGGTTCGTGTACTTGTATTCGCTAAGAACGCAAAAGCTGACGAGGCACTGGCAGCAGGCGCTGAGTTCGTTGGAGCTGAGGAACTTGTTCCGAAGATCCAGGGCGGATGGTTCGATTTCGATGTAGTCGTTGCAACTCCGGATATGATGGGTGTTGTTGGACGTCTGGGACGTGTACTTGGACCGAAGGGCTTAATGCCGAACCCGAAGGCTGGTACCGTAACCATGGATGTTACCAAAGCAGTCAATGATATCAAAGCCGGTAAGATCGAGTACAGACTGGATAAGAGCAATATTATCCATGTACCGGTTGGAAAAGCTTCTTTCACCGAGGAGCAGTTAGCGGACAACTTCCAGACGCTTATGGATGCCATCAATAAAGTAAAACCGGCAGCTGTTAAAGGCCAGTACCTGAAGAGCGTAACCATCGCTCCGACCATGGGACCGGGCGTAAAAGTTAATCCTTTAAAGCTTGCTTAATTACAAAAAAGTATTGACATCTGATATATATTTGTGATATTTTATAACAGTTGAAGATGACTGCCCGAAGACAGCAGGTGCCGTAAGGCATAAGGTTGATACGCCTGCCGAGGAAAGCATTCGATTAAGAATGACTTATGAACCCTCTGTGTCTGCGGCACAGAGGGTTTTTTAATCCTTACCACTGGGAAGGTTATCTCTTTTAAAAATCTATAAGGAGGAAACCATTCATGGCAAAAGTTGAACTGAAAAAACCGGTTGTAGACGAGATCTCTGCAAATCTGGAAGGTGCAGCTGGCGTTGTTCTGGTTGACCACTGCGGTCTGACCGTTGAGCAGGATACACAGCTTCGTAAACAGATGAGAGAAGAAGGAATCGTTTACAAGGTTTACAAAAACACCATGCTGAACTTTGCAATCAAAGGAACCGAGTTCGAGCCGCTGTCTCAGCATCTCGAAGGACCGTCTGCAATCGCTATCTCCAAAACTGATGCGACTGCTCCGGCAAGAATCGTTGCTAACTTTGCAAAGAAAGCAGAGAAGCTTGAAATCAAAGCTGGTGTCGTAGAAGGAAACTACTACGATGCAAAGGGAATGACTGCAATCGCAAACGTTCCGTCCAGAGAAGTGCTTCTCGGAAAGCTGCTTGGCAGCATCCAGAGCCCGATCACAAACTTCGCTCGCGTTATCAATCAGATCGCAGAGAGCAAAGAGGCGTAATCGTTATTACAATAGGAAAAGCCGCATAGCGGCATGATACAATTATTATTATTGGAGGTAAATAAAAATGGCAAAATTAACTACTGCAGAATTTATTGATGCAATCAAAGAGCTTACCGTATTAGAGCTGAATGATCTTGTAAAAGCATGTGAGGAGGAGTTCGGCGTATCTGCAGCAGCTGGCGTTGTTGTAGCAGCAGCTGGAGATGGCGCAGCAGCAGCTGAAGAGAAAGATTCCTTCGACGTAGAGCTGTCTGAGGTTGGCCCGAACAAAGTTAAAGTTAT
>OKVK01000932.1_pt1 | contig 16961 bp, 16 predicted proteins | sample 1604771 | NCBI WGS metagenome assembly OKVK01 (sample SAMN01760906, study PRJEB22395) | human gut metagenome | reverse complement strand
AGTGTAGCTTTCTCGAAAGAAGCCCATCAATAGCACCTCTTTTATACTTCTTGAGCTGTTCAACGAGTATTGCCTGTGCAACGATTCTTTTTTCGAGGGTAACAAGCATAGAGGCGATTTTCTCCTGCTCTTCAATTGCTGGTAAATACACTTTTATTGTCTCTATCTGTGGATATTTCAAATTCCATGTGTCGGAGGTCATACCCTGTGAGTTCTTTCTGAACTCGTTGATTAGTTTATAGTTCTTAAAAAGTGCTGCAAAATACTCATTGCAGATAGGGAGCTTTGCTGTGAGAACTGTATAGGCAGGGCTGACAATGCCGTCGTAAGGAGACACGCCATTTGCGCCTTGCCACATCCTCATTGAGTTATAAACCATATCACCCTTGCGAACAACCTTGTAATTGCTTTTATCCTCGCTTGAGTTGTCTTTCCCCTCAATTTCGGAACGCTGCATAACTCCACCATTCATTGTGACAGAAAGCAGCTCCATATCAGCCGCCCCACGCTCACTGCGTTCGGCGTAGATGTCTCCTATACGATGCAGTACATACGGCTCATCAAAGCCCGGAAAGCGAAGCTTCGGACGCTTTTCGAGACCGTTACTTGAGGATACATTTGCCATAATTATTTGCCCTCCACTTCAAACGGGAAATCAAGTCCCAGTTCGTCAAAAAACGGTTTCAGCTCTGCATCAATCTCCTTGATTTCACTTTGCAGCTTGCGGATTTCCGCAGCTACTTCGTTCAGGTCAATTTCTTCTTCCGGCTCAAAGGTATCAACATATCGGGGAATATTGAGGTTGAAACCGTTCTCTTCAATCTCCTGCATGGTTGCAACATGAGCATACTTGTCCACATCTTCACGGCGCTCATAGGTCTCGACGATCTTATCAATGTCGCACTCACGGAGAATATTCTGGTTCTTGCCAGCTTCAAAATTATTGGAAGCATCAATGAACAGAATGTTGTCGGAATTTCCGTTGCGCTCTCTCTTGAGAACAAGGACACACACCGGAATGCCTGTGCCGAAGAAGAGGTTGGCAGGGAGACCGATCACGGCATCCAGCACATTCAACTTCTGGATAAGGTGTTTACGGATCACTTCTTCCGCAGCACCACGGAACAGAACACCATGAGGCAGCAGCACAACAGCTCGTCCATCTTCATCCATGTGATGTACCATGTGCTGCACAAAAGCAAAGTCAGCCTTGCTCTTCGGGGCAAGCTTGCCGTATTCGTTGAAACGGGGGTCTTCCATGAAGCTCAGATCGCCAGACCACTTTGCAGAATACGGAGGATTGGCAACCTGTACACGGAACTTCATGTCACCGAAGTAGTCATGCTCCAAAGTGTCACCGTTGTAGATATTGAAATTGCGGTAAGGAATGCCACGAAGAATCATATTCATTCGGGCGAGGTTGTAGGTGGTGGAAGTAAGCTCCTGACCATAGTAGTTGCGCACATTTGCATAGTTTTTGAGGCGCAGCAGAAGAGAGCCAGAGCCACAAGTGGGATCGGCTGCGTCCTTGACATCCGTTAGTCCAAGACAAGCCAGACGGCACAGTAGCTCGGCAGGACCTGAAGGAGTGTAGAACTCGCCAGCCTTCTTACCGGCTGTTGCGGCAAATTGCCCGATCAGATACTCGTAGGCATTACCAAGAACATCAATCTTTGTGTCTTCTACTCCGAAGTTGATTTCATCCAGAGAGGCAATGATTTTTGCCATGACAGCACTTCTATCTTTGACGGTATGCCCCAGTTTAGTAGAGTCGAGCTGCATATCAGAGAACAGCCCGTCGAAGTCCTCTTGAGAATCATTGCCAAGTGTGGACTCCATAAGGGCATTGATTGCTTTTTGCAAAAACTCAATGTCAAAAGAACGGTTTTCAACCATCTTGACCATCTTGCGGAACAGAAATTGCGGTTCAATGATAAAGCCCAGATCACGCAGAGCCTCTTCTACAACGGCTTCCTTGTATTCCTCATCAGCCCATGCGTCTTCATAGCTGATGCCATCGTCTTTCAGAAGATTCGCCATGTACTTCTCTGTACGGTCAGACAGATAGTAGTAGAAAATCATGCCCAAGATGTAGTTCTTAAACTCATACGCCTCCATATTACCCCGGAGTGCGTTTGCCATCGCCCAAAGCTTATTGCAAAGCTCTTTCTGGTGCGCCTGAATACTGTTGTCCATTTTACATTCTCCTTATTGAAATTTTTCGGTGTGCTGCCGGATAAAGTCTACAATTCTGTTCACCAGAGAGCGTTTTTTCAGCAGCGGCATTGGTTTTTCGATACGGTCACGGATGTTACCGGCATCCATTGTGCCGGAAAACTCATATTCCGAGATGAAGTCGGTCAGCATAGTTGGATCAATTTCTTCTGTCTGAGCAAAAGCAACAATTTCTTCACGCTTTGCCTCATTTTCAAAGTCATTGTAGGCAGCGTCTATTTCATCTGCGCTTTCCAGCCCCACAACAACACGATCCAAGAAGGCCTGCAGAATCTCCACCTTGCGGAGCAACTGAGGATTATCAGTTCTTCCCAGTTCTTCCTTGATATGCTTAATATCATAATCCTTCTGTTTGGCATCATCGAAGTGAATGTTGCGAATAAGATTCATGATATAAGCAACATTGATTCGGTCACTTTCCATCAGCTCAATGCAGAAATCCACATCGTTCAGGACGGAAACAACTTCACGATCTTTCTTTTGCTTTGCGTAAAGCATCAGATACTTGCTCTTATAGTCCTGATATTCCTGCTCGCTCATGATGAGAGAGTCATGGTCGAAGCTGAACTCAATGAAGGTTTGGAGCGATTGCAAATACTTGGTCAGCTCACGGAATGTCTCAACGAAAAGCTTCTGGTCATCTTCATTCTGCATGGTGTCAATATCTGCTGGAGTCTGAGCGATTTCTTTCAAGCGAGTAACCATTTCATTGTACTTCTCGACGAAATAGGGATAGTCGGGAACAACAATACCAGAAGTATCATGGCATTGAGAAAATAGGGTAAGAGCGTCATCTGTCCTCTTTTTCAGATTACGGTAGCAGATGATAATACCAAAGGGTTTCGTTTCCTTTTCAACACGGTTGGTTCGTGAATAGGCTTGCAGTAGGTCATGGTATTTCAAATCCTTGTCCACATAAAGAACGGATAACTGCTTGCTGTCAAAGCCGGTCAGGAACATATTTACTACCAAAAGGATGTCCAGAGACTTAGTTTTCTTTCCCTTCACACGGTCTGAAATATCCTTATGATAGGCTGAGAATGTGTCCGTCGAAAAGTTGGTGCTGTACATCTTGTTATAGCCTTTGATGATCCGTTCCAGCGCGTCCCGGCTATGCTCATCTTTGCCTTCTGCTTCTTCGTTCTGTCCATAGGAGAAGATACCGCTGATATTCAGGTCATGATTGATCTTCTTGAAGATGTCATAGTATTTGACCAGAGCTTCAATCGAAGAGACCGCAAAGATGGCTGTGTATTGACCGTTTCTTGTCTTCGATTTATGGTTTTGGACAATGTGGTTTGCGATCATCGACATCCGTTCCTCGGACATATAGAGTTCGCCTACATCAATCCCATCTGCCATTGTGGGATCATCCCAGTCGAAATCACCCTCCATCGTCTTGATGTACTCAATATGGAAGCCAAGAACATTGTTGTCGAAGATAGCATCCTTGATGAGATAGTTATGTACGCATTCCCCAAACAGCATTTCTGTGGTCTGTGTGATTTTTCCCTCGGTTTTCCCGTTCACTTCGAAACGGGGTGTGCCGGTGAATCCGAAGAACTGAGCCTTCTGGAAATGCCGAACAATGTCCTTGTGCATATCTCCGAACTGACTGCGGTGACACTCGTCGATGATGAAGACAACCTTTTCGTCCTTATAGGCATCCATAACTTTTGCGTATTGAGGACGCTTCACAGCGTTCGCCATTTTTTGCATCGTTGTAACGATGAGCTGCCGGTTTTTGTCTTGCATCTGTTTTACAAGGACATCAGTTCTGTCAGTGGCATCAACAGAACCGGCTTCAAATTTGTTGAACTCTTCTGTGGTTTGGGAGTCCAAGTCCTTCCGGTCTACAAGGAAGATGACCTTTTTGATATTGGGATTGGCTGCGAGGATTTGTGCCGTCTTAAAAGATGTCAGCGTCTTTCCTGCGCCGGTTGTATGCCAGACATAGGCGTTGCGGTTAGTGAGCGTGGCTTGCCGGACAAGAGCCTCTACCGCATATACCTGATAGGGACGCATCACCATGAGCAGCTTGTCCGTGTCATTCAAGATGGTGTATCTCGTCAGCATCTTGATTATATGGTCTCTGGCAAGGAAGGAGATAGAGAACTCTTTCAGATTGGTGATACGCACATTGTTGAAGTCCGTCCAGAAGAAGGCAAGACTGTGAAGCATATCTCTGTCGGAGTTGGCAAAGTATTTTGTATCAACGCCATTGGACACAACGAAAAGCTGAATGAAGTGGTACAGTCCATTGTAGGAATGCTTTTTATAGCGCATCACTTGGTTGACGGCTTCTCGAATATCTATGCCACGCCGCTTCAACTCCACTTGAATGAGAGGAAGTCCATTGACAAGGATCGTCACATCATAACGATTGACATACTTCCCAACAACGGTTGTCTGGTTTGTTACTTGAAAAATGTTCTTTGTGTGGTCGGCATCGAAGAAAGAAAGGTATACTTTTGTCCCGTCTTCACGCTCCAACACGAACTTATCTCTGAGGATTTTTGCACTCTGGAAAACCGACTTTCCGAGCATGATGTTGAATATACGCTCCCATTCCTTGTCCGTTAAAGAATGGTCGAGCTTTGCTGCATTAAAAGCCGCAAACTGCGTTTTGAAGTTCTCTACCAGAGCGTCATAATCTGGTATAGATACGCTGGTATAATTCTGTTTATTGAGCTGTTCTATGAACTGCTGCTCAAGGGCTGCTTCGCTTTGGTATGACATATCTTCAACTCCTATACTTGAGGAATCTTTTATAAAAAAGATCGCGTTTTAAGAAAGCCCGTTTTTTTATTTTCAGACTTATTCGTCAACAAATTCCATGATGTCGTCTATTGTGCAATTTAATGCCATGCAGATTTTTCCTAAAACATCCGTAGTTACATTGTCGCCATGATTTAATTTATTGATAGTATAATGACTAATCCCGGCGGCTTTTTCTAAATCTCTTTTTTTCATATCTTGATCAATCAGTATTTTCCAGAGCTTTTTGTAGCTTACCTTCATTCCTATGCCTCCATTCAAGGAAAATCACAACTACTCACAGTATAGCATTGTTTTGTCAGAAACTCAAATATTATGTTTGTTATCGCTGTAATATAATTCGAAAAAGTGACTGCGTATTCAAAAATAAATTCTCCCTGACCAAACTTGGCTCATCTAATGATAAGTTTGCTTATTGCTCCGGCACACATGAAAATCTATATAGTTCACAGTGTTAATCTTCCGACGGTGCAGTCGATGGCGAGCAGTGTCCCATCATCCAAACACAGCTCCACGCAGGCGGTGTCCAGGTTGAACTCACAGGACAAAATCTTTCTCATAGTCGTTACCTCCTGATGTTTAAATTTCGGTTGATTTTCCGCAGAGGCACAAGGTCTGTTTCGTTAATTTTAGAATCTGGCAAGCAATGCGTGTGGCTATCCACACACAAATCTGGCAAGCAATGCGAGTGTTAATACACACTCACATTTCCTGCCGTCTGCTTGTTGAGGGCAGCGCCCCCAAGGCCCTTGAACACAGAATTTCATTCTGTGGCCGCGCGTTCTGCGAACGCTTTGAAAGGGTACGCCAAAACGCCGTTCCCTTTCAGATACCCTGGAACAAATCGTTCCACCATTATCACTTTGCAGTCTGCTGTGAAACACAGTAGCCCTCGCTGGATGCGTGGGCGAAATGCCTACCCATCGTTCTCTTTTACTCCGCACCCTGTGCCCTGTTTTGGGGCATAGGGTGTCGTGAAACGCGACATCCTATGGTACTTTTGGGATGCCCTAAAATGGGGCACCCTTTGGGATAATGGGGTGGCAAAACACCACCTCATCCGAGATACTTTTTAGCGGAATTTCTTTGCCCAAACTGCCATCAGCCATTCCTTTTGCCAGAAAAAAACAGGAGCGTGCCACGCTCCTGTCCCTACCAACATAGAGAAAACTTTTATGCTAATCTCATCGGTGAAATTAGTCTAAACGGAAGCTTATCTTACCATCGAAAATCCGGGAACACTCCACGCTTGTCCAGATACTCCTGCCGAGCCTGCTCCCGTTCTTCTGCGGTGAGCGCAGTCTTATATTTTGCATACAGTTCATGCCGCACCATCGCATCCAACTTTTGCTCCAACCCCTGATGAATTTCCTCGGCATAATCATCGTCATAGGCCAGATGATACTCCACCAAAGCTACAAAAAGGTCATAGGGGATTTGTACACTTTTCATATCCATTTCCTTTCCGCGACGGTTGCGACGATAGCGACGGTGTTTTTGACGGTATCATTTTCACCGTCGCGACCGTCGCTATCGTCGCGCCCCTTATTCTTCGGTTACTTCACAGGCGGTTGATTCTACCAGCATATAGGTCAATTTCACTTGCCGACCGGAATGTTTGGCCTTATTTTCATAGCCAACATGGTATTCCTCCAGCAGCCTGCCTGCCTTGACATTCAGGTACTTGGTGAGGGCGTTGGAGGCCATTCCCGTTTGGATGGCTTCAGCCAGTTCGGATGGAGAACCGATCCACTCCCGGTACTCGGCGGAAACCAGTTTTGCGACCGCTTCCAGCACCGGGTCCGGCGGTTCTTTATACAACTCATTTTCCATGCGTTCCAGATTCCAGATCTGGGTCTGCGGGTCCTTTTTCAAGTAAAGGATCTGATCCGGCTGATCCCGTCCCACAACTTTGATGGTAGAGTCCAGCTCCGTGCGTTTTTTCTTCTGCATCAGCAGCGAACCATCTGCACAGCCCAGCAATCCTGTGGTGCCTGAGATTGTCTCAAAGGAATCGTCTGCCTGCTGCTTCCGGGTGTGATGAACGGTCAGAACACAGATACCGTGCTGATCAGCAAACTGCTTGATTCTGCCGATGATCTCATAGTCGCTGGCATAACTGTACGCTTCGCCGCCTACCTCACGGATCTTCTGCATAGTGTCAATGATGATGAGATTGGTGTCCGTGTGCTCCTGCACGAAATTCTTCAGCTGTTCATCCAACCCATTTCCAATCTTTCCAGCGGCTGTGGCGAAGTGGAGGTTGGGGGTGTCGTTCACGCCGTACATCATAAACATCCGGCTCTGGATACGCTGAAAATCATCTTCCAGCGCAAGGTAAAGCACCGTCCCCTGATGGACCTTGTAACCCCACAAGTCCCGCCCGGTACTAACATGGTAGGCAATCTGAGCCACCAGGAAGGACTTGCCGATTTTGGGCGCTCCGGCAAGGATATATGCCCCTGCGTAAAGCAGGCCTTCCACCACCGGAGGCCTACTCTTATAGGTGGTTTGGAACAGCTCTGTCATGGTGAGTGTATGCAGGTATCGGGGGTCTGTCATGCGTTGTATCTTGCGGTACATTTCTTCCAGACTGTCCTGGGAGTTTACAATTTCATCGTTGCTTTTTAGCCCGGAAGTGGGTATACTATTTTCGTAAGTTTTTGAGATTGACTGCCCATCATCTGCGCCAACAGATGACCCCTGGGCGGTCATTTTCTTTTTCTCATCGGTCATAGGCGAATTCCTCCTGCATCCCGTTCATAATGGTTGTAATCATTTGGATCGTGTCCAGCAGCTCGTCGTTCACGCCCTGCCCGGCTTCGATTCGGCGCAGTTCGTCCAGTACGGCAGACAACTGATCCCGTAAGGCTTTGTAAACCTTTGGGTTGCCCTGCACCACCACATCTCGTTCCAATAGCCGACGGATAATGTAGTCCTGCTTGGTCAAGCCGGTGAGTTTCACCAGGGTTTCCAGTTGGAGATCTTCTTCCGCCGACACTCGGAAAGCCACCGTCTTGTTTCTCCAACGGTTGTGGTTGTCATAGTTCTTCTTGGACATCTTCTTACACTCCCTTCTCATTTTTCAGCAAATCCAATTTGTCAGCCATCTCCACCTGTCGGGTGGGGAACAGATGGGCGTATCGGTAGGTGATGTCAATACTCTCATGCCCCACACGCTCTGCAATAGCCAGGGCAGTAAAGCCCATGTCGATCAACAAACTGATGTGGCTATGTCTCAAATCGTGTATGCGAATCCTTTTCACCCCAGTTTGCTTGCAGCCACGATCCATTTCTCGGTGGAGATAGCTTTTGCTGATGGGGAACATCCGGCTGTCCGGCTCCACTCCATAGAGCTGCTTGAGGTAGTCCTGCAACTCATCACAGAGGAACTGCGGCATCTGGATCACGCGGTTACTCTTGGGTGTTTTAGGCGTAGTGATCACATCCTGCTTATTGAGTCGCTGGTAAGACTTATTGATGGAAACGGTGCGCTTTTCAAAGTCAAAATCTGCTGGGGTCAGGGCCAGCAGCTCTCCCTCACGGACACCGCACCAGTACAATACCTCGAAGGCGTAGAAGGACAACGGCTTGTCCATCATGGCTTCGGAAAATTTGGTGTACTCCTCTCGGGTCCAGAACAGCATCTCCTTTCGTTCCTCCGTCCCCATGTTGCCAGCCTGCCGGGCTGGGTTGATATTCAGACCGTAAAATCGGGCAGCATGGTTGAAAATGGCGCTAAGCTGGTTGTGAACTGTCTTCAGGTAGGTTTTAGACAGAGGTTTGCCGTGGCAGTCCCTCAGCTCCCGAATTTCATTTTGCCAACGGATAATGTCCTTTGCCGTGATCTCCGAGAGTTTTCGATTTGCAAAATAGGGGAGGATCTTTTTCTTAATGATGCTTTCCTTGGTGAGCCAGGTATTGAGTTTCAGCTTGGGTTTAATGTCCTTCTCATAGAGAGCAACGAAGCTCTCAAAGGTCATGTTCACATCAGCCTGTTTTTCCATCAGGAACTCCCGTTCCCATTCCAGCGCTTCTCTCTTGGTGGCAAAGCCGCGCTTGAGCTTCTGCTGGCGTTCACCCTTCCAATCGGTGTAGCGGAATTGAACATACCAGGTGCCATTGTCCTTATTTTTGAACGCTGCCATAATTATTTCTCCTTCCTTTCTGTCTCAGATCTTGTACCATAGAATTTCTCGTGGAAAAACTTTCGGTCAATTCGCCCGGCAATGGTGATGCAGCCAGTTTTAGCCAGTTCCTCATTCATCTGTCGAATGATCCTATAAGCAAAGGGGATGGAGATCCCCAACTCCTCCGCCACTTCGTTGACACGCATAAAAATCTGATTTGCCATAGTAAATACCTTCCTTTCTTTGTTGATCGTTTCTGCCTACTGATTTTGCTTTTCATAAAGACCTCCTTACTCTCTACTGCCACTTTTTCTCGGTTTCGCAACCAAAAATCTGACGGGCCATTTGATGCGCTATATTATCTAAGCTTATTAGCTTAGTGTTTTTATAATACTATACATATAAGCTTAGTTCAAGTGTTTTGAAAGAAATATTATTAAATAAATTTGCTTAGATTATCTTGACAAAACTAAGCAAATATGCTATGCTTCAAATAAGGACAATCATAGATTGGAGTTGATGATATGGCGATTGGTGAACGAATTCACTTTTTCCGTCTCCTGCGGGGGATGACACAAAAATATCTTGGTATGGCGCTGGGCTTCCCAGAGAAGTCTGCTGATGTGCGCCTTGCACAGTACGAAACAGGATCAAGAACCCCTAAGGCAGACCTGACAACTGCTCTGGCTGAGGTGCTGGATGTCTCGCCTCATGCACTCTCTGTCCCGGACATAGACTCCTATGTAGGGCTGATGCACACCCTGTTCACCCTTGAGGATAACTATGGGCTCAAGATCAGTGAGATGGACGGAGAGGTCTGCTTGAAAGTCGATGTGCGAAAGAACAAGGACGCTTCTCGGTTGCATGAGATGCTTTGCTCCTGGCAGCAGGCCGCCGCCATGCTGGAGGCAGGTGAGATTTCCAAAGAGGATTACGACAAGTGGCGTTATCACTATCCTGAATTTGATGCTTCTCAGCGTTGGATAAAAGTTTCATTATAAAAAACTCTGTATAATTTTTGATCTAGTTTCACGGGAGGCAAATAACGTGATTTTTACAGACATTTGTTATGTAGTACATCCAGTAGGCAGAATTACAACAAGTGGTGTTGAATTGTTAGGAACCGCCTTTTTTATCAACCAGTTGGGATTGCTGGCTACTGCAGCACATGTTGTAGGAAATAATGATAGCAATTTAGTGATAATTATGAATCAAATTAAATCTATTCAGGATTACCAAGACACATCTATTGACCAAATTAGTTATATTCCCGCGAAAATAAAAGAGGTAAACCCCATCGCTGACGTATGTATTCTGGAGGTTCCGACTAAAGCACAATCGACATTTGCTTTAGGTTCAACTGACGCGATTCAAGTGGGAGAAGAAATCGCCCTCTTCGGATATCCCCATTCTGATCACGGCAGGATGGTCTTAACGCAGCAAAACACATCAGTGGGTGCCAAAATTTTAATAAAAGCTAATGGTATCAAAATTAAGAATATTGTTCTGAATATACAGTCTCGTCCCGGTCAATCAGGAAGTCCTATTGTTATCCCCGAAAAGCGGATTCTTGCTGGTATTCTGATAGGTTCATACGCTCCAAAAACAAACGGCGGAATTATTATCGGAGGGATAGACCCTCAAACTTTACACCAAACAACGCACGCTGTTTCCGTGGAATATATAAAGGAGATGTTATAATGACAGAATTAAACGAAATCTTTTTTGTACCTCCTGAATCTTGGCTTGATGCATTAAAGCCTTACCAAAAGAATATTGTAGATGCCATTTATGCCGAAACTCAAAATTATGAAGAAGTGGCAAAGCGCTGGTTAATAGCTAATACCCTCCCTAACAATGTTCCGTTCGGGACAAAAAAGGCTTCCTCCCTTTTTTATGAAAAAGTTCTTGACGAAGTAGAGGCTTTTTTCACTGGCGACAAAAAATATGAAGATAACAGACTTGAAATGCTTAAAGAATCCGGAGTAGTTCAAAGTTACATAGTTGGAGGATTATCAATTGCACTTGCTCCTGTGTTAGGAACATCCGCTCCATTCTTAGCACCTGTAATAGCCATTGTTCTCCTCACGATCGGAAAAATAGGTTTAAACGCTTGGCTCGCTACCCGCAAAGAAAAAAGAGAACAAGAAGTTCAATCTCCAAAATAAAAAGAGAGCTAACTGACTAATCAAAATCAGTTAGCTCTCTTTTTATGAATAATGAAAAAATGTTGCCATTTCGTTGCCACAGAGGGCATTAAGCCTTAGAAAACCCAGTCATTCCGGGCTTTTTCAGACCTCTGAAATCATTCCCACTCAATCGTTCCCGGCGGCTTCGAGGTAATGTCATAGACCACGCGGTTTACGTGGGGAACTTCGCCTATAATGCGTTCGCTGATGCGCCGCAGCACAGGGAAGGGAATCTCTGCCCATTCCACAGTCATCGCATCCGTGGAGGTGACCGCACGCACGCCGATGGCGTAATCGTAAGTGCGCAGGTCGCCCATCACGCCCACGGAGCGCATGCCGGTGAACACGGTGAAGTATTGCCAGATCTTTTCAGCAAGACCTGCCGCGGCAATCTCCTGACGGAAAATGTAATCGCTCTGGCGCAGGATTGCAAGCTTTTCTTCGGTCACTTCACCGAGCACGCGGATTGCAAGGCCGGGGCCGGGAAAGGGTTGGCGCCACACGAGTTCATGGGCGATGCCGAGAGATTCGCCGAGCGCGCGCACCTCATCCTTAAAGAGCATGCGCAGCGGTTCCACCAATCCCTTGAAGCCGATGTCCGCCGGCAGCCCGCCTACGTTGTGGTGGCTCTTGATCTTTGCGCCGGTCTGCGTCCCGCTTTCGATCACATCCGGGTAGATGGTGCCCTGCAAAAGCCAATCAGCGCCGCCAAGCTTTTTCGCTTCCTCTTCAAAAACGTGCACGAATTCCGCACCGATAATTTTGCGTTTTTGCTCCGGCTCGGTCACGCCCGCAAGCTTGCCGAGAAAGCGTTCGCGCGCATCAACCTTGATGATGTTGAGGTTCAGCTTGTCGCGGTAGAAGCTGATGACCTCCTCCGCTTCCTTGTGGCGCAAAAGACCATGATCCACGAAGATGCAGGTGAGCCTGTCGCCAATGGCGTTGTGCACCAAAACGGAGGCCACGGACGAATCAACGCCGCCCGAAAGCGCGCCGAGCACGCGGCCCTCCCCTACCTGAGCGCGGATTTGCGCAATCAGCGTGTCCGCAAGGCCCGCGGGGGAATAGGTGCAGCTACAGCCGCAGATATTCTTCAGGAAATTGCGGAAGATCAGCTCACCCTTGGGCGTGTGTGCAACCTCCGCGTGGAACTGGATGCCGTAAAGCCTGCGCCCATCATCCGCAAAGGCGGCGAAGGGGCAGTTGTCCGTTCCCGCGATGGCGGAGAACCCCTCCGGCATGCCAAACACGGAATCGTTGTGGTTCATCCAAACGATTCCGGAATCAAGCCCTTTGAGCAGAGGATGCTCCGTCATGCGGATGGGCGTGCGACCGTATTCGCGCACAGGCGCGGCTTCAATGCAGCCGTCGAATGCTTTTGCGATGTACTGCATGCCGTAGCAGATGCCCAGTACGGGTACGCCGAGCGAGAAAATCCCGCTGTCGCAGGCCTTCGCACCCTCGGCATACACGCTGTCCGGCCCGCCGGTGAGGATGAGGCCGGACAACGATTCGCCCTTGATTTGCTCGATCGGCGCGGTGTGGGGGAGAAGCTCGCTGTAAACGCCGGCTTCGCGCACGCGCCTGGCGATCAGCTGGTTATACTGCCCGCCAAAATCGAGAACGACAACTCTTTCCATGTATGCGTAAACTTCCTTTCAGAAAATGAATGACTCATGCGCCGGGTGCATCGCTGCCCTGCTTTGCCGCGGCCAGGCGTTCCCTGCGGCGATAATGGAAATACAGGAAAGTATCCACGCTCACCATGGCAAAATTGATGCAATAAAGCACAAGCACGATGTTCCGGCTGTAAAGCAGCTTGTGCGTGATGCCTGCGACATAGCCGATCAGGATAACGATGAGGAACAACACGCTCTTTCCCTGTGTGCTTTTCGTGCGCAGGGATTTGATGATGTTCAGCGGCCAGGCAAGCCCGAAACAGATGAGCATGACCGCTTCAAAAAAACTGATGTCGCTCATCACAAAATCACGGTTTGTCCCGGAACACAATGCCGTTTTCGTCCGCCCGCTCGATGATGGCAAGGGACTGCACGTTTTCGCCCTGCGCGCGCAGCCGGTCGCCGCCGCCCTGAAAGCCCTTTTCAATTGCAATGCCAAGGCCCAGCAGGGTTGCGCCCGCCTGGCGCACGATGTCCACAAGGCCGCGCAGCGCTTCGCCGTTGGCCAGAAAATCGTCGATGATAAGGACTTTGTCCTTCGGGCCGAGCCACTGGCTGCTCATCAGCAGCGTGACTTTCTTCTTATAAGTATAAGAAAAGATTTCGCTTTGGTACAGGCCGCCTTCGATGTTGTCAGACTTCGCCTTTTTGGCGAAGATAAGCGGTACGCCGAACTCTTCTGCGCAGATGGCGCCGAGCGCAATGCCCGAAGCTTCCACCGTAAGCACGGCCGTAAGGCCCGTTAAATCAAAAAGCCGACCGAATTCTTTGGCCATCTCGCGCATAAGCTTTGTGTCAACGCGGTGGTTCAGGAAGCCGTCGACCTTAATGATGTTGCCCGGCAGCACGCGCCCCTCGGCGCGAATGCGATCTTTCAACAATTGCATGGCGGTTTTATCTCCATTTCAATTTTATTGCGCTTCAATGCGCATATTATCCCTTAAAATTCGACCTAAAGCAAGGCCTTTTGAGAAAATTCTTTTACCATAACCACCCCGCAAGAAGCTTCACAGCAAATTCAAAATCATATCCCACTTTTGTCAAGACAATAAGAAGGAAATACGGTATACTGTTTCCCGTAAAACAAGAACATTAGTTCCGAAAAAGGAGGTTTGATATATGGATATTCGCAAGTTTACCCAACGCTCGGTTGAGGCGATCCAAGGGGCGCAGAGCATCGCCATCGAGCACAACAACCAGCAGGTGGATGAGGAGCATTTGCTGCTCGCGCTGCTCACGCAGGAGGATTCTTTAATTGCAAGCCTGCTTACGCGCATGGGCAAAGATGCGGATGCGTTCACGGAGGCCGTGCGCGCCGCAGTGGAGCGCCGCCCGCAGGTAACGGGAAGCGGCCGGGAAGCGGACCGGGTTTACATTACGCCGGAGCTGGACCGCGCGCTTAACGCCGCCGAAAAGCAGGCGCAGCACATGAAGGATGAGTATGTTTCCGTGGAGCATGTGTTCCTTGGAATTATGGACGCGCCGAACGAAGCGATCAAGGCCGTCTTCAAGCAGTTTGCCGTAGAGCGCAACGCATTTCTTGCGGCGCTCAACGATATCCGCGGCGGCGCGCGGGTCACGAGCGATTCGCCGGAGGGTACCTATGATGCGCTCGGCAAATATGCGCAGGACCTTGTGGAGCTTGCGCGCAAGCAGAAGCTTGACCCCGTGATCGGCCGGGATGACGAAGTGAGGAACGTCATCCGGATTCTTTCGCGCAAAACAAAGAACAACCCGGTTCTTATCGGCGAGCCGGGCGTGGGCAAAACGGCCATCGCGGAGGGGCTTGCGCAGCGCATCGTGCGCGGGGATGTTCCGGCGTCGCTTAAGGAACGCAAGATCTTTTCCCTGGACATGGGCGCGCTCATTGCGGGCGCGAAGTTCCGCGGTGAGTTTGAAGAGCGCTTGAAGGCCGTGCTGGGCGAGGTGAAGCGCTCCGAAGGGCGTATCATCCTTTTCATCGACGAGCTGCACAACATTGTCGGCGCAGGGCGGACGGAAGGCTCTATGGACGCAGGCAACCTGCTCAAACCGATGCTCGCGCGCGGCGAGCTGCACTGCATCGGCGCAACGACGCTCGACGAATACCGCAAATACATCGAAAAGGACCCCGCGCTTTCCCGCCGCTTCCAACCTGTGATGGTGGATGAACCGTCGGTGGAGGACACCATTTCCATTCTGCGCGGCCTGAAGGAACGCTATGAGGTATACCACGGCGTGAAGATCAACGACAACGCACTCATCGCTGCGGCTACGCTTTCCAACCGCTATATTTCGGATCGCTTCCTGCCGGATAAGGCAATCGACCTTGTGGATGAAGCGTGCGCGATGATTCGCACGGAAATGGATTCCATGCCCACGGAGCTCGACGAAATTTCCCGCCGCATCATGCAGCTTGAAATTGAGGAGGCGGCGCTTACCAAGGAGAACGACAAACTTTCCGCCGAGCATCTTACGGAAATCCGCAAGGAGCTGGCCCGGGAGCGTGAAGAGTTCGCAAAGCTCAAGGCAAAGTGGGAAAACGAGAAGGATGCGATCAAAAACGTGCAGAAGCTGCGCGGCGAGATCGAACAGCTGAACGCCGATATGGAAAAGGCGGAGCGGGAATACGACCTGAACCGCGCGGCGGAACTGAAATACGGAAAGCTGCCAAAGCTGAAAGAGGAGCTGGAGGCTGCGGAGAAGGCGAGCGAGCAGGGCAAAAGCGAGGGCCTTCTGCGCGACCGCGTAACGGAGGAGGAAATCGCCCGCATCGTGGCGCGGTGGACGGGGATCCCCGTGGCAAAGCTGATGGAGGGCGAGCGCGAAAAACTGCTCCATCTGGAGGCGATCCTGCACGAGCGCGTCATTGGTCAGGACGAGGCCGTTACCGCCGTGTCGGATGCGATCCTGCGCACGCGCGCGGGCCTCAAGGACCCAACGAAGCCCATTGGCAGTTTCCTGTTCCTGGGCCCAACGGGTGTCGGCAAGACCGAGCTTGCAAAAGCGCTCGCGCAGGCGCTCTTTGACGATGAAAACAACATGGTGCGCATCGACATGAGCGAATATATGGAAAAGCATGCCGTTGCGCGGCTCATCGGGGCGCCTCCGGGCTATGTCGGGTACGACGAAGGCGGCCAGCTTACGGAGGCCGTGCGCCGCAAACCGTACTGCGTTGTGCTGTTTGATGAAATTGAGAAGGCGCATCCGGATGTATTTAACGTGCTTTTGCAGGTGCTGGACGACGGCCGCATGACGGATTCGCAGGGCCGCACGGTGGATTTCAAGAACACCGTGATCGTCATGACCTCCAACCTCGGCTCGAACTATATCCTCGAAGGCATTGAGAACGGAAAAATCACGGAGGAAGCGCGCAGAAAGGTGGATATGCTTCTGAAGCAAAGTTTCCGCCCGGAATTCCTGAACCGGTTGGACGATGTGGTGTTCTACAAGCCGCTGACGCGGGATGAAATCTTCCGCATCACCGATCTGCTCCTGACCGACCTGCGCAAACGCCTGCAGGAGCGCAGGCTGGACGTTACGCTGACCGATGCGGCAAAGCAGTATATCGCCGACGCGGGGTATGATCCGCATTACGGAGCGCGTCCGCTCAAGCGGCTGCTGCAATCCCGGCTGGAAACGCTGCTCGCGCGGCGCATCATTGAACAGGATGTGGCGCCGGATACTGTGTTCACCGTGGATTATGACGGGAACGGCCTTACGGTGAAATGACGGGCGCGGGGAGGGGAGCGCAAGCCCACCTCCCCTGCATTGCGCTCTCCCTGCAAAGCTGATATACTGAGGAACGCAGAAAACCGAAAGCGGAGGGCGGAATTATGCGGGTTCTTGTGATAGACGGCCAGGGCGGCAAGGTAGGCGCACAGCTTGTGAGCGGCATTCGCGAACGCCTGCCCGGCGCACGGGTGACGGCTGTGGGCACAAACGCCATGGCGGCTGCCGCGCTGCGCAAG
>OKVK01000928.1_pt1 | contig 17031 bp, 18 predicted proteins | sample 1604771 | NCBI WGS metagenome assembly OKVK01 (sample SAMN01760906, study PRJEB22395) | human gut metagenome | reverse complement strand
GAGCGTTATGTGTAACTTGAGTCAGGGAATTGAAGAAAAGGGTATTGCGATTGGAGAAGCAAGAAAAGAAGAAAAAATTATTCTTAATATGCATAACAATGGTTTTACTGTAGAGCAGATTGCTATGGCTACAGATAAAAACGTAGAAGAAGTGAAAGCGATTATTGCAGGGAAAGAACCTGCACTTGCATAAGAAAATTTTTGATGAAAATGAGAAGCCTTTGAGTTTAATAACTTGAAGGCTTCTGTTTAATAGTTTGGAAAAATTAAGAAAAAATATTTTATTGAAACATAAAAGATATTTAGAAGAATTGAAAAACTATATGTAGAGGAAAAATTCAAATGAGAACATTGGATGAGTTGTTATATTATTGTGAAGAGCCTGAACCAGTCGGAGCTATACTATTGACTGGAGAATGGGGATGTGGAAAAACATATCTTATCGATAATGATTTGAAAGATGCATTGGAAAACAAAGCACATATAATTCGTATTTCCCTATTTGGAATAGCAAGTATTGAAGGAATACATATGGCAGTTAAACAGGCATGGATTAGTGAATATAATAAGGGAAAAAATTGGGATGCAGTTGCAAAAAAGGTTCAAAAGGGAAAAGAGATAGCAGGTAAATTAGACTTTTTACCAGAGTGGTTTAGGGGAATAGCAACTACAGATTGGTTCTCTTTTGTGGAAATAAAAAATATGATAGAAGAGAAACCTGTAATTTTAGTTTTTGATGATTTGGAACGTTGTTGTTTAGAGACAGTTGATATTCTTGGAGCGATTAATGAATATTGTGAGAACCAGAAATTTCATACAATTATTATAGCGAATCAGGAAAAAATGAGAGGTTCAAAGCAAATAACTGCTGTGCCAGTAGAAGTTGAAATAGATACTGTTAAGAATGAAGATGATACCAATCCTCCCCAAAGAATAGCAGGAAAGATAAAGTACAAATCCCAAAAAGATATTGATGAATTATCTTACGATGAAATTAAAGAAAAAATTATACATCGAACCGTTCAGTATATACCTGATTATGCAAGCATTGTAGATACAATTGTTGATAAAACTAAATATCAAGATGAAAAATATAGGGACTTTGTGAAGGAATGTGAAGAGGGAATATTAGAATTATTTGCACCTGATAGAAATACTTATAATGAATCTCAGAAGGATAAAAGACCGCATAACATACGAAGTCTTAAATGTGCAATAACAGATTTTTATCGAGTGTATGGAATTTTGATTAAAAACGGATTTGAAGATATAGATAAATGGTTTTATAGCTTTATTTCATATGTAATTGCATACAAAGCAGATATAGCGAAGGAAGGACATTATGGAACATTATTTTCGGATAATGAGGTTCAGGAGTTGTACCCCTTCTTTCAAAATAAATATATGTTTGCAACAGTGAAAAAATGGATTCTTCGAGGCATATGGGATATTGATGCTCTTAATTACGAAATAGGAATGATTCAATCGAGAAAAAAAGCGGAAACACCAACTGATATTATTCGAACCAATCGGATTATGGATATTGAAGAAGATGTAATCATTGAAGGATTTCCACAAGTAGTTCAAATGGCATATGCAGGAGAACTTAGTCTGGATGAATATGTGTATTTTATACAGAATAATTGTTGGGGAAGATATTATGATTTTAAGTTACCAGTGAGGGTAGATTGGAATAAAGTTCGAATTGGGATTAATAAGGTAATAAACAATTTATTAGATTCACGAAAAGAGGGGCAGCAAGTTCATACGATTATAGGTGCAGATAATAAAGAAGATTTTACAGAAGAAGAATGGAAAACATATCAAAGCATAGAAGAGTTCCAAACGGGAAATTTATTAATGTTTAGTAATAATAAAAAACTATATGTTGAAGAAATGCAAGAAAATGCAATGACGGCATTTACTATATGCCAAAATAAGAGGTTTAATGTGTTTGATGTGGAAATGGCAATTATTACTGCAGAAGCATATGCTAAAGGGAATAATTTCGATAAACATCAGTTTTCATATTATTTCAATAAAATGTGGAAAGGAAATATTATATCGCCAGATATAAGAGTGGAGGAGAGTCTTGTAGGTTTCCGAAAACTGCAAGAATTGCTGAAAGAACAAAAAGAAAATTTACAGAAAAATGAAAAGGTATTTGCAGTTAAGCATACTGAGAAATTTATAAAATACTTAAACGAAATAATAGAAAAATTAAATGGAAATTTATTACAAGCTGAATGAGAAGTATTAAATTTTTAAGAATGGCTGGAATAATGCCTCCAAGTCCACAACAGATTTGGAGGTTTTCTTCTGCCCATTTGAGAGGAAAGTGATTTCCAAAACAAAATAATCTGTGATACAATATATGAAAGAAATCTTGAAAGTATTGGATCATAGAGAAAGAGCAGAGTCAATCGTAAGCTGATTTGGCTTACATCTAAAATACAATGCAATCTTTTTCTATGCAGGAACATAAGAGAGTGCATTATGTCAATTTTTGTAGCCTCATCAGAGAGGATTGCAACATTTTTCACTCCCAGAGTACAGTGAAAACTCTGGAAAGTGCATCTCAATTACCCTATCGACACACGTGGAGACTGTTGTCAAATTATCCCTCAAAAAAGATACACTTAAGATTGAGGTTACAATGGAGCCTGATGAAGAGAGTAATTATACCCCACAAGAAAAGGCTACTTATTCAAAGATTAAGGAATATGTGAAGGACAAGTATGGTGTGAATGTGCATACTTCTTATATTGCACAGGTCAAGCGGATGTGTGGTCTGGACATGTGCGAGAATTATAATAAGTCCAAGAAAGAGAATCCAGAGGTAAAGCAGTGTCCGCAGGAGAAGGTGGAGTATATTAAGGATACATTGAAGCATTTTAAGCTGATTTAGCTTTGGGAGGTTGGTATGCAGAGATATTTAGCAACAATGTGTTATGAGCATGAAAATTATGTTAATGATATAGAACGAAAAAAACAGTATAAAAAGGATATTGTGTCAGCAATACATAAAATGAAGCTTCCTTTTTTAAAAAAACGGAAGGTATTGAAGTTAGTACAATCTTTATGTGATTTACAATTTTTATTAGATGAATCGGAGCAAACAGAGTTAATGTTAAATGAAGAAGTTTGGAGTTCAGATTGTTTAGAATATAATGTAAATCAAGTTTATGAGTTCATATTACAGAATTCTATAGAATCACAAAGTGTGGACACGCAAGTAATTTGTAAGTGCTGTCAAGTTGAATCGGATATGGATATAAAGTATATAAAAATGAATGATACTTTACGAAAGAGCAAGGAAGATAATCCTATCATTGTTTTGGTGAATGATATGTTTGTTCAACCATTTGTGATTAATGGAAATCACAGGATAAAAAAGGCGTTTAATTCAGGTATTGATAAAATAGAAGTATATATTCTGGATGCGGATAATGTTAATCATTGTTTAATATCAGAGGACTATAGAACTGCTTATGAGATTTACAAGAAATTGCATCAACTAGTAGGAATGCTGTTGAACTGCTAACTTAATAAATTTGAATAGGTTCAAAGTTTGTAAGTATTGACTTAGCCTCACTTATGATGAAAATTAAGGAGAGTAGTGTCATTTTCACGGCAGATATCGCATCTGCGTTTGCCGGAACGATATAGTTCCACCAGTTGCTGTTTGAATTCATCGGTATATTTACGAGGTTTTCTTCGTTGTTTTGGTTCGGTCATAATGAGTGCTCCTTCGTGTATTTATTATAGATTATATGACCTTAAAAAATCTGTCCAGTTAATTGTAACCTATCCAGGAATCATTGGATAAGGGATTGGAGTCTAATAATGAAAGTGTTAAAGCGGTTTATGACACGTATAATGCTGTTATTACTTCACTTCAAAAGGAGCTCGAAAATGAAAATTTAACATTTGAACAGAAAAAATACATTATCGAGCAGATGAAGGATGTTGCTGAAAAAGTTGATAAGAAGGATACCGAGAATAAAAGATTTATTGCAGGTATGGCTACTTTGGCCACTATTGTAGTTGGAGGAACTGTTGCTGTTTTGGCTTCTGTTCTTGGTGGCAATACTCAAATTGAGACAGATGATATCGATAAAATTGTTTAATACTAATTTCGTTTAAAAGGTATGGAGGGCTGTTAAGTTGGACTATTCTAGTTTCTTTTATTCAATTGCTGGATGTTCTGCAACTATTATAGCAATTATTGGCGGTTTTATTGCTTCAAAATTAATAAGTATCAGTGCTGATAGAGACAACATCTTAGATAAAATCAAAGAAATTAATGATGAGCTCAATATGAAAACTAAGCAGCACGACGACATAGTTGAAAAATTAGACGATGATGATGCGCTTGATTTTGTAAGAGATAATGTGTCTATGCTAGTGGATCATAGAAGTATAGATATAGTTTATAAACCAGAAGAAAAACCAAAGCTCGATTATTTTAAGATGGAAAGGTACTGGTTGAGAGCATTAAAAATTTGTGAAGAAATACTTGATTTGAATGAAGAACAAGTAAGTGAAGTGAATTCAGATAAAGTACCGGTGGTATTGGCAAAAAAGTATACAAATGAATTTGATTATGGGGTTTGTAAAAAAGTGCTATTTGAGATTGAAAAGAGGGCAAAAAAGCGAAGTGCAAATTCATTATTATTTTCTGCATCATTAATTGATGTTGGAGATATTGTTCCACAAACTGCGGGACTGTGGTATCATGAAAAAGCAGGAGAAGCCGAAAAACTGGAATTGAGGATTGAAGAATTAAAATTTGAAAAATCACAGTATGAAGAAAAAAAGAGGGAAATAAAAAAACCAAAAGGAATGAAATCTGGATTGATTATTTTTATCATTTTTTCAATTTTAGGAGTGTTTTTTCCTTTGGTGTGTGCGTTAATAGATTGTACATATAATTATAGTTGTTTATTTGTGCCAATTATATCACTTGGTTTATTTGTTATTTGCGTTTTAGTTACTTTTATTTATCTAGCAATGTTATTAAGCTGGAAAGACGTTGATAAGGAGGAAAATAATCATGAGAGCAGTGGTTCAGAAAGTGAATTATAAAAGAGGTTTTGTTGCGTACGAGACAGAAGATTATGATTATGGGTGGCTGGAAATATTAGATACAGTTGATTTGGAAATAGAGGATGAATTAGAAGGTCCTTTTACAGATTTGGGTGAAGCTATAATTTGTAAAAAAAGTACCGGGGAGTCTATTCATGTATTTATTGAGGACTATGGAATGTCTAAGAAAAAGGCATTTGAAATGATTATGAGGTAAAGAAAGGAACTGAGAAAATGAACAAGTTTTCGAATATAGAAGATATATCACAGTTGGAATCTCTTGGAAGTAAGGAAATACTTAGAAATGAGATAAATGCGTTAATATTTCCTTTGAACACAAATGCAAATACGTATGAAGAACTGCTTGAAGTAATTAATTGCCTTAAGAGAAATTGGGTTGGTTTTACTGATGAGTTTTTTGTTAATAAAAGTAAAAAATACGAATACATTTTAACAAAACTGGAAGGAAAGAAACGAAATGAATTACTAGGTATTACCGATCAGATGTATGAGAACAAAGAATCAGCACAAAAATGGTTTAAGAATATTGCAAAATATATTCACCCAGATACTGAAGGAATTGATAAGGATGCATTTATCGTACTCAAAAAATTGTATGATACAATGATAGAGGAATAGGTGTAAGATGGGTGAAAAGAATGAAATTATTAAGCATGAAGCCCAGAACCTTGATATCAAATTTCCTCATAATTCTAAATTAACTGAAAAGGAAAATTTGCTACCTCAAAAAGCAATTAATGAGACGGGCATTATTGACAGTAAAGGGAAAGCATATATAGGAAAAAAGAAAATAAAGGATATCCTAGTTACTGATAAGGCAGGAGCTAATAAGTTTTATAATAATTTGGATGATGAAGACAAATTTGAAAACGGGGATGAGAAATACGCTTCGGTAGCAGCTTGTCAAAAAGAGATTACCAATAAAATACAGCAGGATAGGCCACAGTTAGAACGTGAAAAATTGAAGCATTCAAGAGATTGTATGAATGCATTTATTGAATCACCGGAACTTGAAAAAGAAAGAAGTATTAATTCTGATAGAATACAGAAAGAACTTCCTACTCTCACGAAGAAAAAAATTAAGGCTGAGAATATTACGTGTGATCAATTAACCGGAGAAGAATTTGAAGACGACGCAGAAGGACATCATATGACACGAAAGAAGGATGATCCTAGTAACATAATAGTTGTGAAGAGTAAAACCCATGACGCTATCCATAAGGCTGAGGCAAATTCGCCAGAGACCTTAAAAGAACTTGCAAAGGAGAAAGGCTGGAACGAAGAAAACATTAAGTAGTTGTTTTGTCCGCCGGAATGGTGCAACTTTTTATGATTTTCATATAATGGTGCAAAAAGGGTGAAATTAATATCACGTGCGCGAATGTTAATGCGAAGTAAAGTTTCAACACATGTGGAGACAGTTGTCTTGCTTTCCAAGTGAATGGTCGATACAAGAAAAGTGAAGGTGGACTTCTCCCTGGAGGATATGGATTTATCTGAATTTAAGGGGCGCTAAAGGTCCGGGGGACCTTTGTCTGGCACGGATCGAAGCGGAGACAAGCAGCTTATGAGCAGATAAAGGCATATGTACTGCAACAGACAGGACTTAAGGTTTCGTCATTGTATATAGCACAGGAGAGGAAAACAGGGTAGCTGATGTGGAACATATTCCGTGGGTGGAGCGGGAGCTGATGGTTATGAGAGAAGTGAGGGAGCTGCAGTAATAAAGATGATTTATATAATTTTAACTTTAGTTTCAGGAATTTTGCTGTCAGGAGTATGGTTTGGGCTTAATTTTCTGATACAGATATGTGTGGAAAAGTCAAAAGTAAAATTTTTGGAACGCTATAGTGTAATAGCTGCATCTGTGATACCATTAGTTTTCATCTTAGAATACAACAGACTGGAATTATCATAGTATTGCTGATTGGAAAAACTGGATGATTCTGGCTGTTACAGTATTATTGTCAGCCATTGTCATTTCCATAAATCAGGTTGCGGAAATCCCACGCGGAAAAGAATTATTGCTTTATGCGTTAGATGGTGTCTGTATGGAAATCCCGCAGCGTATGATGATGCAGACATTTAGCGGTGTTCTTTTCATGCACTGGGGATTAGATTTGTATTTGTCCATACCGGTTACAGCGTTTGTCTGGTGTATCAGCATCTGTATACAATGTCTGATCTGCAAATTAAAATTTGACCGGAAAATAGTAATAGAGATAGCGGCATCCTTTCTGTTTTCTATGGGAGCCGGATTACTATTATTAAAAAGCGGATTTATTGGACTACCTATGGCAGGACATTTTTTAGAACGTATTTTGAGTACAATTATCCGTAAAATCCGAAGATAAAAGAAAGGAAGAAAGTCCATGACAACCAGACAGGAAGCATTATCTTTTGGCATGACATTTAAAGATGTCTATCAGGACACACCGTTCCACGATCCAAACTGGATTCTGGTGCGGTATAAAAAGAACAAAAAGGCATTTCTCTGGACTTATGAGTACGAAGGACAGATGCGCATAAATATAAAAGTTGATCCGCAGTGGCGCGATTTCTGGCGGGAGGCATATGCAGCGGTGATTCCGGGATATCATCAGAACAAGGAACACTGGAATACCGTTATTCTGGATGGAAGCATACCGGATGAGGAAATCAGACGGATGATCGCAGAGAGTTATGATCTGATCTGCGGAAAAAAATAAATTCATTTGTAAAGAACAATCAAGAAGTGAGGCAATAGTGTGAAAAATAAGATTTTTCACACGCAAGATTTGTGCTTGCGCACAAACTTGAGATGCGCAGAAAGCTGCGCAAGAATGGAGATTTTTATGTCAGCAAAAGATACAATGGAAAATAAAATCACAGAGGGAGTCATCTGGAAACAGCTTTTATTATTCTTTTTCCCGATACTGGTGGGAACATTTTTCCAGCAGCTTTACAATACGGTGGACGCGGTGATCGTCGGGCGGTTTGTCGGAAAAGAGGCACTATCCTGCGTCAGCGGTTCGTCCGGTCAGATCATCAATCTGGTGGTCGGATTTTTTACCGGATTATCTGCCGGCGCAACAGTTATGATCTCCCAGCATTTTGGGGCAAAAAATGAGGAACAGCTGCATAAGGCACTGCACACGGCATATGCATTTGCAATCACAGGCGGTATCATTGCCGGAGTGATCGGTGTTGTTATGACACGTATGGTTTTAAAATGGATGAATACGCCGGAAAATCTGCTGCCTGACTCGACACTTTATGTGCGGATTTATTTTGCGGGACTCTTATTTATTTTTGTTTACAATATGGGAGCGGCAATCTTACGGGCAATCGGCGATTCGAAACGTCCGCTTTATTTTCTGATCATCTGCTGCATCGTCAATATTATTCTGGATCTGGTGCTGGTGCTTGGATTTAAAATGGGAGTCCTTGGCGTGGCAGTGGCAACACTGATCGCGCAGGGGATCAGCGCTGTGCTCGTCAGTGTGGCATTAATGTATCATACTGCCGGCTTAAAGTTAATTCCACGCGAAATCAGGATCCATAAAAGTGTGCTGAAAAATATGCTCGCCATCGGACTGCCGACCGGTATCGAGTCGAGCATGTACAGTATTTCAAACGTGATCGTGCAGGCTGCGTTAAACGGATTTGGCGTTGACACAATGGCGGCATGGGCTGCATTTGGCAAAATAGACAGCCTTTTCTGGATGATCAACAGTGCGTTTGGAATCGCTGCGACCACGTTCGTTGGTCAGAATTTTGGTGCCGGAAAAATGGACCGCGTCCGCAAAGGAACAAGGGAATGTCTTGGCATGGCACTTGTAACTGCGATTCTTCTGAGTGTGATCTTAATGTCGGCGGGAAGATTTTTATTTGGCATATTTACCACAGATGCGAATGTAGTGGAAATTGGTCTTAGCATGATGCAGATCATATCGCCGACCTATTTTCTGTTTGTGTTTATCGAAGTATATTCCGGCGCACTGCGCGCGCAGGGGCATGTGATCGTGACGACGGCAATGACGATGATCGGTATCTGTGTGCTGCGTGTCGTATGGGTCACCTGGATCGTACCGGATGGCACACTCTCACAGATCGTGGCATGTTACCCAATTACATGGCTGGTCAGCGCGGTGGGGATGATCATTTATTATCATTATAAGCAGAAAAAGATTCTGGAAAAATTTGCTGCAACACATGATTTATAAACAGAGAAACTGGAAGCAGTTTTTTATAGCTACATGGTTAAAAATAAGTTCAGGAAAAGAGGATATAAATGAAACAGTCAAAAAATGAAATTAATCTCGGCGAGGGAAGCGTCGGCAGACTTTTGCTGACCTTGGCGGTACCATCTGTGATCGCACAGCTCGTCAATCTTCTTTACAATCTGGTGGATCGTATTTATATCGGTCATATCCCGGAAAACGGGGGCGTGGCACTGACCGGTCTTGGACTCTGCTTCCCGATTCTGATGATTGTCACGGCATTTTCCGGTCTGATCGGGTATGGCGGGGCGCCGCGTGTTGCTATTTTCATGGGAAAAGGCAAAAATGATGAGGCGGAGGAGATACTCGGCAACTGTACCATGGCATTGATCGTGATCGCATTGATTTTAGTTGTGGTACTGCAGTTTGCAGCGGAGCCGCTTCTGATGCTGTTTGGTGCAAGTGACAATACGCTGCCGTATGCACTTTCTTATCTGAACATTTACGGGAAAGGGACTTTGTTTGTCATGCTTACGATGGGATTAAATTCCTTTATCAATACACAGGGATTTTCCAAAGTCGGTATGAAAACGGTTCTGATCGGGGCAGTCTGCAATATCATTTTAGATCCGGTCTTTATTTTCGTATTTGGCATGGGTGTGCAGGGAGCCGCGCTTGCAACGGTGATCTCACAGGCAATTTCAGCGGTATGGGTCATCCTTTTTCTGACGGGAAAACAGACAAAGCTGAAAATAAAGACAAAGTATTTTAAGCCGAAAGCCTCCGTACTTTTGCCGGTATGTGCACTTGGTGTATCGCCTTTTATCATGAATGCGACGGAGAGCGCAATCAATATTGCATTTAACGCATCTTTATCACGCTACGGCGGTGATGTGGCGGTCGGAGCCATGACGATCTTAAGCAGTATTATGCAGCTTCAGTTTATGCCGGTGCAGGGAATTGCACAGGGAGCGCAGCCGATCATGAGCTTTAACTATGGTGCGAAAAAGATGGATCGTGTGAAAAAGGCATATCGTCTGCTTATGATCTGCAGTTTTACATACACGATGATCTTCTGTCTGGCGGTGGAAATCGCACCTGGATTTTTTGTGCATCTGTTCAACAGCAGTTCACAGGAATTATTTGAAATGACAAAATGGGCACTGCGCATCTATATGGCAGCGACCGGAGTATTCGGAATCCAGCTTGCGGTGCAGCAGGTATTCATGGCACTCGGACAGGCAAAAATCTCATTGTTTATTGCATGCCTGCGAAAGATTATCCTGCTGATTCCGCTGATTTATATCCTGCCGCATTTCTTTGCAGATAAAGTATTTGCCGTGTTTTTAGCAGAGCCGGTTTCGGATTTCATCTCGGTGACAGTTGCAGCCACATTGTTTTTCTTAAACATCAAAAAGATATTGAAAGAGGGAGAAGTGTGAGCGTATAAAAAAATCTGAAACTGAAAAAAGGCTCCAAATACTGTCTGATGGATTCGAAATATTATCCGACGGAGCGTGATACATGGGTAACAAGGTCGAAAGTATACAAGTTTACAGCAAAATAAAATAACGTATAGGAAAAGAGAACTGTGAGAAAATAATCTCACGGTTCTTTTTTTACTTGACAAGTGATGGTATCTTCCTGTAAGATAAAAAACGTAAAGATTGCACACAATTAAATTTAAGACAATGATTTTGAGATGGAGAGAAAAATGGAGAGAGCAGACATAGCGATTATCGGAACCGGACCTGGCGGCGTTTCTGCTGCGTTGACGGCAAAGGTAAGAAATAAAAATATTTTGCTGATCGGGAAAAAGCAGATGAGCGACAAGGTCAGCAAGGCGCATCAGATCATGAATTATCCGGGACTCCCGGCGGTGACCGGAGCGGATATGGCGAAGGCGTTTGAAAAGCAGCTTGCCATGATGGAGATCGATATTACGGACAGCCGGATCGGCACAGTCTATGCGATGGGCGACTATTTTGCAATCCAGGCAGGCGAGGAAGTGCTTGAGGCAAAGAGTGTGATCTTAGCGTGCGGCGTTGTCTCAGGCAAAACACTTCCGGGCGAGGAAGAGATGTTAGGACGGGGTGTCAGCTACTGTGCGACCTGTGATGCATGCTTTTATAAAGGAAAGAAGGTTGCCGTCATCGGTTACGGGAAAGATGCGGAACACGAAGCGGACTTTCTTGCGGAAGTGGCAGCAGAGGTACTTTATTTTCCAATGTATCAGGATGTACCTGGCGTATCAGAGCAGGTAACGGTGATCAAAGAACGTCCGAAGGAGATCTTTGGTGAAAAGAAAGCCGGGGGACTTCGCACAGAGCAGGGGGAGTACCTTGTGGATGGCGTTTTTGTACTGCGGGATGCCGTATCCCCGAAACAGCTTGTGCCGGGTCTGGAATTAGACGGAAATCATGTAAAGGTCAATCTGTCGATGGAGACAAATATTCCGGGACTTTTCGCCTGTGGAGATATTACGGGAACACCGTATCAGTATATCAAAGCAGCCGGACAGGGCAATGTTGCGGCATTATCCGCAGTGGCTTATCTGGATGCGAAAAAACACGAAGCCGGGAAGCAGTAAAGAGGCAGCCCGCATGAACAGAAATGTGTGGGACTAAAACCGGAACGTATTTTACAGCAAATATATCACAAAAAACAGTGTGTCATGCGCAAAGAACTGCGCAGGAAAGGAAAATATTATGGTAAAGAAAATTACAAATAACGATTTAAATGAGGCAAAAAAAGGAGTAGCAGTTGTTGATTTTTCCGCAGTATGGTGCGGACCGTGCCAGATGTTAGCACCGGTGATGGAAGAATTATCCGAGGAACTCTCCGGCAAGGCAGAGTTTTACAACGCAGATTCCGATGAAAACATGGGACTTGCACAGGAGTACCGCATTGTCAGCATCCCGGCAGTCATCGTGTTAAAAGATGGCGTGGAAGTGGCAAGAACGGTTGGATTCCAGCCGAAAGACGCAATGCGCAGCTTTATCGAGGAACATCTGAATTAGAAAGAGCTGACTGTGAACTGGTACATCGTCTGGGAATAATCTGGATTGCAGAATGGTGTACCGGTAGAAATGAGGATTATCATGCCAGATAAATATGATGCATTAAAACTGGAAAACCAGTTGTGTTTTCCACTTTACGCCTGTTCCAAAGAGATCGTGCGCAAGTACAAGCCTTTTTTAGATGAGCTTGACCTGACATACACGCAGTATATCGCGATGATGGTGCTCTGGGAACGCAGACAGATCAGCGTGAAAGATATGGGAGCACTTTTATATCTGGATTCTGGCACACTCACGCCTGTCCTAAAAAAGCTTGAGCAGAAAGGCTATCTTGTACGCGCAAGGGACAGTGAGGATGAGCGTGTGTTAAATGTGACGATCACAGAACTCGGCGAAAAGCTGAAAGAGGATGCCGTTCTGGTGCCAAAAAAAATGGGCTGCTGCGTGTGTCTGGAGAAAGAAGATGCTGATGAGTTGTACCGGCTGCTGCACAAAGTGCTGGGAGTGCTTGGAAAAGAATGAAAATAAATCATATTTCAAACATTTGACAAGTGTATCTGCAACAGAAAGTTAAAGTGATTTCTCCCCCTAATCCAGTTGCACCCCACCAAACCCCTATGGTAAAATTATCCTTATAAGATTGCCGGAAAACAGGCAGTCATTTATGAAGAGTAGAAACCACTGGGGGTTTTTGTTATGGAACAGACAATGTTGATCGCAGTACTGATCGCGGCACTTGTGGGATTGTTTTTGTTTGACACGGTGCGTCTGCGGCGCATGCAGGTGCAGAGGGATGCAGCGAAAGAGGAAGTTGCAGAAGTAAAAACAGAGTTTTTGTCGCGCATCAGTCACGAGATCAAGACACCGATGAACGTGATCGTGGGGGCAACGGCGTTAGGACTTGAAGAGACGGAACATCCGGAGCGGATGGAAGAGTGCTTAAACCGGATACGCGGCGCGAGTGAATTTCTGATGGGACTTTTGAATGATCTGGTGGATATGTCTAAGATCGAAAACGGAAAGTTCCATCTTCATCCCAAGCCGTATTCGTTTACGGAATTTTTAAATGAAGTGGAAAATATGATGGAGCCGATGTGTGAGCGCAAATGGATCCGATTTCATATGCCGCATGAGGAGATCAACATTAATATGATGGTTGATCCGGTGCGGTTTTTCCAGATATTTTTTAATCTGCTCTCCAACGCGGTGAAGTTTACACCGGAGGGCGGGGAGGTCACATTCCGCATCTGTAATTATGCCACGCACAACAATCAATTTTGTGCCGACTATGTGGTGTCCGACAACGGAATGGGAATGAGCGAAGAGTTTCAGCAGATTCTCTTCCAGCCATTTACGCAGGAGAGCGTGAATCAGGGTGAACCGGGAAACGGAGCGGGACTCGGACTTGCGATCGTGAGAAGCATCGTTGATCTGATGGGCGGAACGATCACGGTAAAAAGCGAGCCGCAGAAAGGTACGGAGATAAAAGTCCATCTTGAGATTGAGATTGCGGAGATACAGCCGGAGATCGAAGTGGCACACCGTTCCGCGGAGGAGATACAGAACATCCTGCGGGGAAAGAGGGTTCTGCTTGTGGAGGATCATCCACTTGATGTTGAGATCAGCAGGCGTATCTTAGAGCATGTGGCGGTAAATGTGATCAGTGCGCAGGATGGAAAAGCGGCATTAGAGCAGTTTAAAGCGGAAGAACCCTATCATTTTGATGCGATACTGATGGATATCCAGATGCCAAACATGAACGGTTTTGTTGCGGCGAGAGCGATAAGGAAGGTTGCAAAGCCGGATGCGCAGATCATTCCGATCATAGCATTGAGTGCAGACGATACGCTGGAAGATGTGAGAAAATGCAAGGAAGCGGGCATGAATGCACATATTGCAAAACCGGTTGAACCGCAAAAATTATATCAGATTTTGTGTGAGTACCTGCTTGCGCCGATTTAAGAGGCAATTTTATAACAGAAAAATCCAATGGGCTTTATAAAGACAATAGATAGTTCACAGAGACAAAAATTTGGAAAATAAGTATGAATAGAAAAGAAAAAAATCCGGCAGGGATGATTTTGCGCGCGGAGCGGATCAGACAGGGAAAGGGGCAGAAAGAAGTCTGCTATGGCATCTGTGTGGTTTCGTATTTAAGTAAAATCGAGCGTGGATCGGCGGAGCCGGATATGGCAATTTTAAAGCAGCTTTTTGCAAGACTTGGAATCAATTATGAGACAGATTCTGCGTTTCTTACTGAGAGCAGGAAACAGATGGATGAATTTTTTTACAATCTGCAATATGGGCTGGAAAATGAAACGGTATGGAAAAAACTTGCCGGAAAATGGGACAGGCTTTTGATGTCACCGCTTACAATCGATATCAGACTGGTGTCCGCAATTTATTACAGTGAGAGCGCGTGGAAAGAATTAGATAAAAGTTTTATCGAAAGTTTGATGAAAAAAGAAGCGGATGGAAATGACATACAGAATTTTTTGAATGAGAATGTCAGCACTTTAGCGCAGTTAGAAGACTGTATGGATGAAAAACAGTATGCCTATTACAGTCTGGTCTGTTCAAGACTCACAAAAGATCCGGCAGAGAAAATGGAGTGGTATCAGAAAGTACAGCACGGACTGCAGAACACGCTTGGCATGCGCTGTCTGATTTCCGGTTATTATGAACAGGCAGAATACGACGCAATTCACCGGATGGAGAACCGTTTTGTGACGGCGGCGTTGGAAGAGGGAAATGTATATGCACTGGCGGATTATTATTTTATGAATGGAAGCGCATATGCATGTGTCGATATGGATGAGATGATGACCGTCTATTATGAGCGCACCAGAAGGCTATTGCAGAATACCGGATGGTGGAAAGAATACGAGCAGGGATTATATTATAATATGGGGGCGACCTATCTTGCAGTTGGAAGATATGAGGAAGCACTCGACTGTTTAAACCGTGTCCGGTCAGAAGATTTCCTGCTCTGTCATAAAAAGGCATGGTTACATCTTCTCCTTGGAAATACCAGGGAGGCGGATCATTATCTTGCAATAATGAAACAGTTACTTTCCCGGAAAGATATGAAGGGTAAGATGGCAGAGCGTCTGATGTATGAGGAACTTTGCATGGAACAAAAGCAAGACTTTACGGCGGATCCGGCATATTTAGATCTGATCGAACGACTGATCAGGGCACTCATAAAAGAAAAGTCGTTTGGTTTCCTCTATCAGTATAAAAATGTGATTTTAGAAGCCTATACGAGGCAGCGAAAATATAAAAAGGCACTGGAGTTTAGTGAACAAATTTCCGCAAAGACCAGAAAAAGTACGTTTTAGCGTGCTTTTTTTGTGCCGATTTTCCCAAATCAATTCGCTTTATCTAGTTTAAAGTGGAATATATAATAACTGTAGCAATCGATATATGATGTCTGGAATCCACTATTTGCTCCGGACATCATAAACATTACGTTATACTACAAAACATGAAATGAGGGAAAAACATGTCACACCAGCAAAAAACACTCTGGACAAAAGATTTCACCAGTATCGCCATAGCAACCATTTTAACAGCCGTAGGTGGCGAAGCCATGAACCTGCCGATCAGCCTTTTGGTATTTGATGAGACCGGATCTACATTTTTATCAGCATTGGTACTGATCTGTGGCGTTTTGCCGGACATTGTCCTTTCTGTTTTAGTTGCTCCATTAATTGATAAAGGCGGAAAGAAAAAATGGATCGTCGGACTGGATATTGTAACGGCGGTATTGTATGCGGTAATGGGACTCTATATCAGTGGTCATGCATTCAATTACCTGTTGTATCTGATATTTGTCCTTGCAGTGGGAACAATCTCAGTGTTTTACCGTCTTGCATATGATGCATGGTATCCAAATCTGATACCGAATGGGATGGAGCAGAAGGGTTATGCGGTCAGCAATACGATCTATCCGCTTATCATTATTGCAATGTCCCCGGCGGCAACCTTTTTGTATGAAAAAATATCCATGGCACACATTTTTTATCTGGTTGCCGGTATCACGATGGTATCTGTCATCGTGGAGAGCCGGATTCATGAGGAAAAGGAAGAAGCACAGGACGATTATACCTGGAAGCAGTATTGTCAGGATATCAGGGAAGGATTTCATTATCTGAAAAAAGAAAAGGGCATTCGTAACATCTATACTTATATGAGTATCACAAGCGGTGTGTCAGATGGAAATACCGTACTGATACAGGCGTTTTACCAGACAGTGCCGTGGCTTACGGTTACGATGCTTGGATTTTTAAAAAGTGCGGAAATGATCGGGCGGGGACTTGGCGGCATTTTTCAGTATAAAAAAGAAATACCGGTAAAAAAACGTTATGCGTTTACCAAATTTGTCTATACGGTCTATGGACTGATGGATATTTTACTTTTATATCTGCCATATCCGCTGATGCTGTGTAACCGTTTCCTTTGTGGGGCACTTGGCATCTCAAGTGCGACTATCCGTGAGACAGCAGTGCAGAGCTATCTGCCCGAAAATATGCGGGCGCGTATCAACGCATTTTTTAATATGGTATTTGCGATCGGAAGTGTGGCATTCCAGATGGCAGCGGGAGCACTGGGACAGATCATGTCTTACCGGTTTGCAATTCTGCTGCTCGCGACGATAGAACTTACCGCCATGTTTCTGCTGATCTGCCTTCCGGCAA